>OLQW01000382.1_pt1 | contig 27276 bp, 24 predicted proteins | sample 1672901 | NCBI WGS metagenome assembly OLQW01 (sample SAMEA3136735, study PRJEB25190) | human gut metagenome | reverse complement strand
ATTAAATCGTTGTTCGATTTGACTCTTGCATTTTCATGCAAAGCGAGGAATAATCTGACGCGAATAGCGAGCTATTTAAGGAGGATTATGACGAAGCGTTGCATGAAAATGCATGTCAAATCTGACTCTGCGATTTAATCAGCGTTTCCTTAATTTCAAAGGAGGAAGTAAGTATGTATTCATGGTTTCTGATCGCACTCACCATCATCTTTGCTGTGATCGTGGCGAAGCTGATTCTGAAAAAGTACAATGCGATCTTTGTATTCTTCGCATCCGGCGTGGTGATCCTGATGGCAGCGAGCCTTTTGACCGGTACACCGATCCTTCCGAAGGAATCCTTGGGCAATGTCTTTCTGGATACCTTCGGATTTCTGACCGCCACCTTCAAGAAGAACATCGCAGGCATCGGCACGCTCATCATGGTCGTCACCGGGTATGCGACCTACATGAAGCACATTGGCGCTTCGACGAAGCTGGCCTTCACCGCGAGTCGGCTCTTGGGCGGGATCTCGAACAAATATCTGATCCTCTCTGCTTTCTATCTCATCGGCATGTGCCTGAAGCTCGTACTGCCGAGTCAGGCGTCGCTGGCCGTTCTGATGCTTGCGACGGTATTTCCTGTCTTCATTGCCCTGGGGATTCGACCCATCACGGCGGCCTCCGTGCTGGCGCTCCTCTGCCTTGACTATGGCCCGAATGACGGCAGTACCCTCTTCATGGCAAATGTCGCCGAGATGAATGTCGTCGACATGTTCCTCCGCTACCAGTACAAAGTCGTGCTCTCCATCGTGCTTGTGACGGCGCTTCTCATTCCCTTCTACTACCGCTACATGGACCGGAAGGATGCGGCCCGGGCCGATGCGGATGGCGAGCTGGGGAAGGGACAGGAAATCGAGAATCCGTCCGTCCCCTTCTTCTATGTGTTCCTGCCGCTCATCCCGCTGGTGCTGGTCTTTGCCGCGCATTTTCTCCCATCCATCAAGATCGACGTCATCACAGCCAACTTCATCGGCTTTGCTGTGACCTTCGTCTGTGAATTCATCGTCCGGAAAGACAGGAGCCGGATTCCATCCGATATGGCGGAAATCTTCAAGGGGATGGCGAATGTTTTCGTCTCCGTCGTTGCGATCATCATTTCCGCCTCCGTCTTTGCAGAAGGCATCAAGATTTTGGGCGGCATCACGATTTTCACGAATATGATCTCTGATATGAAGGGAGCGACCCTCCTCATCATGGCGATCCTGACAGGGATCACGTATGTCTTTGCCATCATCATGGGGAGCGGCGCGGCCCCCTTCTTCGCCTTCGGCCCGCTGACACCTGCCGTCGCGGCGAAACTCGGCGTCCCGACGCTGACACTGCTCCTCCCGATGGAGCTTGCGACCTCCATCGGTCGAGCATCGTCCCCTGTCTGCGGAGCCCTCATCGCGATCGCCGGGACTGCTGGACTTGCCCCGATCCGCCTTGCCAAGCGCACCGCTCCGCTCCTTTTCGTCATGCTCATCGTCGACATGATCGCATCGTATATCTTTACGATGTGAGATTTTAGTGACTAGGGATTAGGAGACGTCAGGCCCTCGTATCGTCATTTCGAACGAAGTCGAGGGATCTCTATTGCAGGCAGTGAATCGCAGGATGCATATGTCGGAAAAACGTAGTGCAAGAAAGATTTCTCGACTTCGCTCGAAATGACGATACGGGGACGGCTCAGGAGCACATGTCGTGAAAAAATGCACTTTCGTGTTTGCATGACTGCTGCGGGCATCACTCCCTTATAAGAATCGGCGCGTAAGCGCCGCACCACAACCCTGAACCCTGAAGTTTGAAAGCAGGGATGAGTAGCTAGGGATTAGGGATTAGAAGCCTCAAGTGACTGGTAGCTAGTGACTGGTGACTTGAATACCACTTTCGGGCATCGCCCTATTTATACTCTGCGGCGCTTCTGATTTTTATGCGCCGCACCACCACTCCTCACTTCTAACTAGAGAGCAAAGCTTTCATCCACAATCAAGGGGCGGTACGTCCCACGGGCTAACCCTACACCTTTCCCCAAAAAATTCCCCTATTTTCCTCAAGGAGGTATTCTGCTATGATTCCGAAGAAAGTGATTCTTGACTGCGATCCCGGCTCTGATGATGCCATTGCCATGATGCTGGCGATGAAATCGGACGCCATCGACCTCATCGGCGTGACTACGGTGAATGGGAACCGCATTGTTCCGAAGACCACAGAAAACGCACTGCGTGTGGTGCAGTTCATGAAATCAAGCGTTCCGGTCTATCGCGGATGTGAGGAACCGATCATCTGCAATGAGATCCCGGGCCGCAAGCCCGGCCTTCCGCGCGTGACGCTGAATGACTGCCACGGCGATTTTCTCCCGCTTCCCGCAGCCGAGATCCGGACAGAGAAAGAGCATGCCGTCTTCTATCTTGTGAAGACCCTGATGGAGTCAGAGGGAGATATCTACGTCGCGGCTGTCGGCCCGCTGACGAATATCGCGATGGCGCTTCGCATCGAGCCGAAGATCGCAGGAAAGATCAAGCAGCTCGTCATCATGGGCGGCGGGCACTGCGGTGCCAATGCCAGTCCGGCAGCCGAATTCAATTTCTATGCAGACCCTGAAGCGGCGAAGATCATCATGGATTCGGCCATCCCGAAGGTCATCCTTCCACTCGATGCTACTTGGCGCGCTTGCCTCTCTGAAGAAAAGTGCCGGGAGCTGGCGCAGCTCGGCACACCGGAAGCGAAAGTTGCAGCGGCTCTTGTCCAGAAACGCATCGATAACCTGAAAGTCAATGATGTGTCGGAGCATAACTATGCCCTTCGTCATCAGGCAGGGACTGTCGCCGGCGCGATGCTCTACCGCTACGATAACCACATGGCCCCCATTCACGATGCCCTCGCTATCGCCTACCTCATCGATGAAAACGTCGTGACGGAGCTCGCGGATGCGAATGTAGACATCGACATCGCAGGCGGCCTCTGCGACGGGCGCATGGTGGCCGACTTCCATAATACGAAGAAAGGGAAAGATCCTGTGACAGCGAAGGTCGCTCTCAATTCCGATGCCGGCCTCTTCACGGATATGCTCTTTGCAGCGCTGGGGAAATAGGAGTGGCTGGTAGCTGGTGACTAGGGACTGGTGACTAGTGACTAGTATTGCGTTCTCTAAATGATGGACATTTAATCAGCGCTTCCTTATATCAATTAGCAAATCAGCTCTTTTATAAAATGAGGGGTATTGGAGCGTTCTATGAATGGTGCGACCCTTCCGCCACTTCTCATTTCTAATTTCTTATGCAAGTGGAATTTTCAAACGCAATCAAAGAGTGGTACGCCCTTTGGGCGAACTCTGCATCCCAAAAATAAACGCATGACACATATCATCTGTGTCGTGCGTTTTTATTTGCCGGAAATGACAATTTTTCTGCCCTTGAAAACACTATATAGACAGAAGGAGGTGAAGAGAGATGAATGACATGCTGGAACGGCTGACGGACGGATTTCCCGTGAAGCTGATGGGCGGGATCCTTTTCCTGACCTTTGAGAAACAGCTGGCGATGCTCCTGCTTTTTGGCATCCTGATCTTCCTCGACTGTCTCACGCGCTGGATCGCGATCAGCCATGCGCATCTGGTATCCTGCGGCAGGCAGCCGACTTTTCTGGAGGCGGTCTATGGCATCCGGGAGGCGCGCAGGCAGCGCCTGATTTCCAGTGAAATCATGAAGAAGCGGGGGACGGAGAAGCTCATCCTTTATAACCTCTGCGTGGCAGCGGGGATCGTGAGCGACGCACTTCTCGAAGAAGCGGGAACATCCACGGGCGGTATGGCCGGGCTCGTCGTGAGCTATCTGGCCGCGACGGAAGCGCTTTCTGTCATCGAGAATCTGTCGGACGCCGGCGTCTCATCCATGACAGAGCTTTTGAAAAAGCTGCGGGGGAGATAGTGACTGGTGGCTGGTGATTGTGGACTGGTATTGTATTTCCCTAATCCCTAATCCCTAATCCCTAGTCACTATTAGTATCAAAAAGGAGAAAAATATGTACAACACAGGAATCGATGTATCGGAACACAATGGGGCGATGGACTGGGAGGAGATTCGCAGGGCGGGGATTTCCTTCGCCATCATCCGTCTCGGCTGGGGACGGGGGCATCTGGATCGTCTCTTTTACGAGCACATCAATGGCGCACTCGCCGCGGGGCTGCCGGTCGGGGTCTACTACTACAGCTACGCGGATACGCCAAAGGCAGCGGAGAATGAGGCGTGGTTCACCGTGCATGTCCTCACAGACTGCGGGCTTTTTTCGGAAAAACTGCCGCTTGGCGTCTGGTATGACATGGAGGATGCGGACGGCTGGAAGGCGGCGCGGGGGCTCGTGGAGCCTTCGCTCATCACGGCAATGTGCGGCGCGTATGTGGATTTTTTGAAGAGTGCGGGCTATCCCGCCGGTGTCTATGCGAGCTATGACTGGCTGACGCGGATGATTTGTCCGGAGAGAGCTTCCAGCTGGCCGCTCTGGTGCGCGCAGTGGGGAAGCACCTGCGACTTTCCTGAGGCGTTCCTCTGGCAGTATACCGATCAGCTGGATATCGGGGGGCATCGGCTGGATGGGGACAGGATTTTGGGACTCGGGACTAGCCCGCAGGGCATATTGCCTGTTGATTTCGTTTGAAAATTTCGCTTGAATGAGAAATGGTGGCACGGCGCATAAAAATATGGAAGCATCGAAGAGTATGGATGGTGGCGATGCCCGAAGATGGCATTTCAGTCACCAGTCACTCGAGGTTCCTAGTCCCCAGTCCCCAGTCCCCAGTCCCTAGTCCCCAGTCACTTTTAATCCGTATTTCCTTACATTTTTCCTCTCACTCGCACACCACATCCCAGAGATCTCTGAAGCGGATGACGCCGTCTTCCGTGCGAAGTCTTCGATAGACGGGATCGACTTCGACGATGGTGGTGCGGGTATGGGCGTAGCCATTTCCTGTAAAATAGGTGATGGCGACGGTGTCGCCCTTCTTAAGCTCGAGCAGGGCGTCGTTCAGGGCGCGGGCGCGGTCTTCGGTGATTTCTCTTCGGGCGGCTCGCTGGATTTGGGCGGCCGTCACTTGTTCGGCGTAGCCGCGCAGGCCGTTGAACGGCATGAACTGCGCGGCTCTTTTTCTATCAGGCATGGTGACCTCCTATCAGTGTATTTCTGAGGCGCAGCGTCGCCTTGGGCATATAGTCGATCCCGCGAAGCATGGCATTTTTGCCATGCTTTTTTTTGATTTCGATCATGACCTTCTCGATGGCGCGCTCTTTCGCTTCGGCTTTGGCATCGCCGAAAAGGCTCGTCTCCTCATAGCCTTCGCTGGCGGGCGCGAGATGGCCCAGACTGAGGTTTAGCGAGCGGATGGGGATCTCTCGGCGGACTTTCGCCTCATAGAGCGCAGAAAAAGCGCTCTGGATGCGGCTGGGGATGTCGGTCCAGCCGGGAAGGCGGCGGCTTCCGCCAGAGGAGGTGCGCTCTTCTCCTGCGTAGCCGATGCGAAGGCTGATTTCCCTTGTGACCAGCTCTTTTTCCAGAAGTTCTTGGATCAGTGTCTCTGCCATTTCATGGAGAAGGATGCGGGCGTCTTCGCTGGTGTAGTTCGTAAAGAGGATCTGTCCGGTGGAAATCGAGCGGGACTTCGGCGCATAGGTGCGGATATCGGACAGCGTGCAGGGCTCACGACCCCAGGCATGGTCGATGAGAGCGGCGGCATTTTTCCCGAAGAGGCGGTAGAGCGTCGCCTCAGGGATGCGCGTGATGCCGTATAGGTCGTAGACGCCGATCTTGGCAAGACGGCGCGCGGTGCCGCCCGCGATCTGCCAGATGTCGGTGATGGGACGGTGATGCCACATGATTTCCCGAAAGGATCTTTCGTCCAAGACGCCAATGTGTGAGGGGACATGCTTGGCAAGGATGTCCATCGCGATCTTGGCGAGGAAGAGATTCGTCCCCACGCCGGCGGTCGCGCAGATGCCCGTCCTTTGGTAGACCTGATTCATGAGGGAAATCGCCATTTCCACAGGCGTCTTGTCATACATGGCTAGGTAGGGCGTGACATCCATGAAGCACTCGTCGATGGAGTAGGGGAAAATGTCTTCCGGTGCGAGAAATTTCAGGTAGATCTTGTAAATCACGGTAGAAACGTCCATGTAGTACTGCATCCGTGGCGGTGCGATGAGGTAGGGAATACCGCTCGGGATCTCGAAGAGGCGGCAGCGGTTCCGGACGCCGAGCGCTTTCAGTGCGGGGCTGACGGCGAGGCAGAGCGCGCCCATCCCCCGCGCCTGATCGGCAACGACCAGATTCGCCGTGAAGGGATCCAGTCCGCGGTCCACGCACTCGACAGACGCGTAGTAGCTCTTGAGGTCGATGCAGAGGTAGCTGTGATTCATTTCTTTCTCCTTCCTGCTATAAGGATACGCGATAATCTGTTCGCGGACTAGAGAACGCCAGATTAAGAATGAGGCCAATCAAAAAACTCACGAAACGGAAAAGGTTCGTGAGTTTTAGATTGGCGATGATAGCAGGTTTTTCTACCTTCTGCTTGCCCATTTCCATCCGTAGTACCCGATGACCGTATAGAGGATCACGATCGAAAGATGACAGGCAAGGAAAAGGCAAAGTGTCGTAGGCGGCCGCGCCAGCGAGCGCACGGGAATAAGCAAGAGGCGGCTGCCCAAGGCATACAGGAAAGAACTGTATACCCCTGCTGCCGCGAGGATGAGCGCCGCGGCGTGGCTCATCAAGGAGGCCAGCGCCGTATCCGGTATGTGCATGGCCAGTTTCATCTTCGCCCAGATCCCCTGCCAGTGGATACCGAGATGGAGTCCCATCACAAAGAGCATCAGGAAGCCAAAGAGGCGGTGCAGTCGATGCACCCAGAGCGGCGGGTGGATATTGAAAATCGGCATCGTGTGCGAGAAGGAAAGCCCCGTCAGCATGACGCCCAGGAAAAGGAAGAGCAGAAGCAGATCGATACCGGTCATGACGATGCGCTGCTTGGGCCAGCGCCCACGAAAGAGGGCAGGGTACCACCTCGCATTCCAGATCGTGTGGAGAAGAAAGAGAGCGGTAAAGACAAGGGCTAACATCTCATGACCGAAATTGTGGACGTAGCGGTAGTCCAGCAGCAGGAGAAAAACAAAGAGCATCGAGGTATCGACAAGCATTCGTCTGTTCATGGCATTCTCCTTTCGGGTGACTGGTGACGTCCCTAATCACTAGCTTCTAATCCCTGCTTTCAAACTTGTAGCGGCAGCTTCGCTGTGAATACTTATGGGCGCGGAGCGACGCTTCGCGTCGATTTTTTTATAAAAGCGCGTTGCCCGAAGGTGGTATGTAAGTCACCCGTCAAGATCCCAGCATCATATGCGAAGTCGCCTCGGCAGCGATCGTCCCGTCTTCTTTTGTGATCTTCGCGCTCATGACGATGAGATGCCCTTTCCGGCGGACCTCCTCGCAGGTGATGAGGACCGTCTCTCCGATGAGGATCGGATGACGGAAACGGCTCTCCATCTTGCCTGTATAGGCGGGAATACCGTCTTTCAGGAAGAGATAATTTCCCATCACCTCATCCATCAGCGTCATGATGAGGCCGCCATGCATGCGGTCATTGTAGCTCTGGTGCTCGCGAGAGGGCGTGAAGAGGGAGAGGCATCCCTGCGGCAGCGGGAAGAAATGCAGGTGCAGACCGATGGGATTCTCCGTCCCGCAGGCAAAGCACATATTATACGTCGGATTTCTCGGCCATTCGACGAGCGTGATCCCAAGCCGCGCCTCTTCCCGGTGGAGCAGCGCCGTCTCTTTTTCGTTCAGTGGAAATGGATGATTCATGAGCAAGACCTCCTTTACCTATATTATAGCATTATCGCTGAACTAAAAAATAGTTCCAGCGCTCCGAGCCGATAGTTCAACTCCATCCGCATAAGCAGAACATCTATTCTGCTTATGCGGATTTCTTATGCCGTGACACGCCGCTTACAGCCATCGAAGACGATTGGAAAGGAAATGGATGTTCTGCTATTCTGAGTGTATCCGGAAATACAAAAGAGAGCGCGCTCCGGAAAGAGAACGCACATGTTCGACGAAAAACAGAATCAGAAAGACATCTGTCGGGCGCTTGCCTGGCAGCACGGGGACAAAGACGCCGCCGAAGCCCTGCTTCAGCAGTACCAGCCCCTCATCCGAAGCATCCGGCAGAACTTCTGCCGAGATCTTTCCTACGAAGACCTCGAGCAGGAGCTCATCCTTCATTTCTTAGAACAGACCGCCTGCTACGATCCGAAGAAGAATCCGAGCTTTGCCGGCTACATCACGCCCCGTCTCAGATGGTATCGGATGAACCGCATCCGTAAGGAAATGACACGCGAAGACCACGAAGAGCTCACCCTCGAAGACCAGGCCGAAGGCACTTCGCTTGACGACTACGGCGAGGCGAAGGCCACGCTCGAAGACGTCGCCCGCCTCGCCCGTCTCACCGAGAAGCAGAAGCCCGTCTTTTTCCTTTGGATGCAGGGGCTGACGCCCATGGAAATCTCCACCCGCACCGGCGACAGCCTCCCGTCCATCACAAGAAAGAAACAACGGATCCAAAGGCAGCTGTCCAAGTATGCCAAGGAAATCAGGGGATTGGTGGCTGGTGACTAGTCACTCGCGGCTCCTAATCCCTAGCCACTAATTCCTGCTTTCAAACTTCTATCGGCGGCTTCGCCGCAAATATTTATGGGCGCAAAGTGCCTTTCCTTTTGGGCCTTCCCTGTGTGGGAAAGGCAGCGATATGAGAATACCGCTATCCTCGACACAAAGCCTTCCCCTCGAGGGGAAGGTGGCGAGCGAAGCGAGCCGGATAGGGCAGTAGCGGTATGAAAGATAAGGTGGGGAAATGCGTCTCAAGTCGACGATATACGAGAGCACCCTATCCACCGCTGACGCGGTCCCCCTTCCCCATGCGGGGAAGGCTTAAGCGGAGCGACGCTTCGCGTCGATTTTTTATAAAAGGGCGATGCCCGAAAGTGGCATTTAAGTCACCAGTCACTCGTAGCGCCTAATCCCTAGCCACTAATCCCTAATCCCTACTTTCTGGAAAGAAAATGCTCCAATTTCTTAGGCAGCCCAAAATTTTTTCGGGGGGGGTAGTACTGCATCTTTATCAGCAAGCGCTGCCTCGACGCATTTTGCTGCTTCGATTTCTTCCTGCAGAGCGCGCAGATGATCCTCCAGCTCCGCTACATGCGAGGCGATCATCCGGCGGCGCTCCGGCCGGCTCGCATCCCCCTGCTGTACCAGCCCGATGTAGCGGCTGATCACATTGACAGGCATATCGAGATTGCGAAGCAGCTGGATCAGACGGATCTTCTCCACATCCCGATCCGTAAAGATACGCATTCCATTCGGGCTCCGCTTCACGAAGACCAGAAGGCCTCGCTTGTCATAGAAACGGATCGCTGTAGCCGGGATCCCTGTCATCTCTTCGATATCCTTGATCGTGTAGTAATGTTCTGCCATGAGTAGTTCTTCCTTTCAGTATAAGTAGTGATTCCATTATTTTAATCCATAGAGTAAAGAAGAAGTTAAGGGTATACTTTATGGGTGGATAGTCCTGCGGGCATCCCTGAGATTGTGCCAGATGATGAATGGTAGCGGGCGCATAGAAATAAGAAATAAAAGTATCATGCGTACATCATTTGTTCTAAATGAGAAATATGAAAGAAGTCGATAAAATCAAAGGCTTCCCAAGATTGCTTTCCTTTCAAATTATTTTTTTCCCACTTATAGACTATTTCTATATGACTTGTAGTCACTTCAATAAGTCCCCGATTTTATGGTAAAGTTCCCCACCTTAGACCATGGTAGAAGGTATAGAACCTAGAGTAAAGCTCATCCTATTGAGTACTTCGCCAATACGTGATACCCTAAATCTAGCTTCAGGGCAAGCCCTTGACCGGAAGCTGATGGAAGAAAGAAGCATCTCGAATTACGCAGAGGAAACACGGTCACTCGAGCCGAAAAGAGATCCTTCGAAAATTCCTGATACACAAAAGGGTAAAATTTTCAAAGGAGCGATTGACTATGAAAAAGATCCTCGCACTGGCTGCTGTAGCAGCACTCACCGCTGGCGTATCCGCTTACGCTGCAAATCCGTTCTCTGATGTGACCCCGGATGACTGGGCATTCCAGGCTGTTTCCGACCTGTCCGCTCAGGGCGTCGTAGAAGGCTATCCGGACGGCTCTTTCAAGGGCGAAAGAAACATGACCCGTTACGAACTGGCTCAGATCATCGCTCGCCTGATGGCTAAAGAAGACCAGCTGAATGCAGAACAGCAGGCTACCCTCGACAAACTCGCTGGCGAATACGCTGACGAACTCGCAAACCTCGGCGTTCGCGTAGCAAACCTCGAAAAGAAAGTCGGCAACATCTCTTGGTCCGGCGATGCTCGTATGCAGTACCAGCATCATAAAGACCTTGGGCTGAAAGATGGAAAGATTCAGTCGACTAATGATGCTGATGACTGGACTGGTCGTATGAGAATTAACGTAAGCGGTCAGGTCAATGATCAGGTTTCCGTAGAAGGTCGTCTCGCAACCAACATGTACTTCAAAAATGGAGAGGACAAGGGTGATGATGGAGACACCACCATGGATAAGCTCCATGTAGTATATCAGCCAACCGATGCATTCAGCATCGATCTTGGCCGTACCTCTGCAGGTCTGTCTCAGACCGGCATCTTCATGGATGATGACGGTCAGTACGATGGTATCGTTGCTGCATATGATAATGGCAAATTCAACCTGAGCGCTGGCTATGGTCGTGTAGGTGGCGAAGTTGATGGTACTCCTATCAACTATCATGATTATGAAAACTGGTTCGTAAAAGCTGGCACCAAGGTTGGCGACAAAGTTGACCTGTCTGCATTCTATACCCAGTATGCTTCCAAGAGCGATAGCAAAGGTTTCGCTGATGCTCTTACCGTTCTTGGCCTGAAGTCCAAAGCTGATGATGTGGCTGTTTGGGGCGTAGGCGCAGGTGTTGATCTCGGTGGCGGATTCGTTCTCGATGGTGATTACATTAAACATGCAGACAACCTGACTGATAAAGCAGCTATGTGGACCGCAGGTCTGACTTACGGTGAAGTGGATACCGATAAAGTTGGTTCTTGGTCTCTCGGCGTTCACTATGTAGATGCTGACCGTTTGGCTTACCTCGGCGGTGTTTCCGCATGGGATATGACCGATCACCTGGATTACTCCCTGCTGTCCGGCATGAAGTTCTGGCAGGCAAAAGCTGGTGTAGCACTGCAGAAGAACGTCGAACTCGATGCATACTACTACTTCGGCGGCAAAACGAAAGAAAACAAGGATATCTTCGGCGATCCGGACGATACCTTCGGCATCGAACTCAACTACGCATTCTAATCTCACACTGAGACTAAAAAAGAACTCCTTCGGGAGTTCTTTTTTTATGGGAGATTCACGTGCGTGTCGCATCTGGGAAAACGCTGATTCAATCGCAGAGTCAGATTCTACAAGAATTTTTATACATAGCTTCGTCATAGCCTTCCTTACATAGCGAGGCTCTTTATATATCGCTTCAGGAGGAAGGCGCAGAAGTACGGGAAGGTATAGATGTTTTCCCGGCACCCGATATTCCCCCGGACGAGCTTGATGCCGCGATGGATATCGCCGTAGTTCGGGTTCTTGATGAGCTGGCGGAGGGAGGCGGCCGCGCCATTTCCTGCTTTCACTTCCAGCGGGATGAGTTCATGCTGGCTTCGAATGAAGAAATCTTCTTCCAGGCTGGAATTTTCTTTCTTATAGTAGAAAAGGGGAAGCCCTGCTTTGAAGAGTGCTTCGGCGATCATATTCTCATAGAGCGCTCCCTTGTATACGCCAAGGTTCTGGTTGGCACGGAGGTCTTCTTGCGCTTCTTCGTCTAGAGAGGCGATGAGCAGGCCGGTGTCTTTGAAATAAATCTTGAAGCGGGTGCGATCCCCATTCCCTTTGAGTGGAAGCTCCGGGAAGTTCAGGCAGTAGCAGAGGTTCACCATGCCGGCATCATTCAGCCACTCGATGGCGTCCATGTAGCGCGAGAGGCGCGCACCACGAGCGACTTTTGTGATTTGGAATTTCTTGTTTTGCTTGGCGAGCTGAGCCGGGATGCTGCGGAAGATAGAGAGGACCTTCGTCTGCTCCAGACCCGGGAGGTACTTGCGGATGTCTTCCTCATAGTCCAGAAGCAGCTGGCGCTGTTTGGGGAGAATTTGTGAGAAGTGCCCCTGCTCGATGTAGGTTTTCACGACTTCGGGCATGCCGCCCAGGAGGCAGTAGTCCAGGAAGAGCGCTTCGCATTGGTCTATTTCCAGCTGGGAAAAAGGGGTGAGGCTTTGCATGTGGGAGAGCATGTCTGTGGTGAGACTTTTTCCATAGCCCTTTGCCCAAAGAAATTCCTCAAAGTCCATGGAGGTCATCTCAAAGTCTTCCTTGTAGCCGATACCGTTGCTCTTGATCCTGCGGTAGTTCAGTCCCAGCATGGAGCCGCTCAGTATGACATCGTAATTTCCTTTGAGCTTGAAAAACTTCAGACTGGTGGCGATGTCAGGAAATTCCTGGATTTCATCAAAAACGAGAAGCGTCTCGTGCGGAATCAGCGCCGCCTCTGGCGAGAGGATGGAAATATTGCGGAGAATGTTTTCCTCGCTGTAGCCGTCAGATAGGATTTGTTTGAATTTGGGCTCTTCGACGAAATTGATGTAGAGAATATGCGGATAGTGGGATCTTGCAAAGTGCAGGATGGACTCCGTCTTCCCGACCTGCCGCGGGCCTTTGATGATGAGCGGTTTGCGATCATTTGATGCTTTCCATTCTTCCAGAAAAGCATCTATTTTTCTTCGTAGATACATGGTATCACCTCATGCGATAGAATCTGGGGATTTCATCTCACTGTACAATTTTATGAGGAACTTTTCAATACGGCTGTACAATTTCATAAGGGCATTTCATGAGCGAAGTGCCAATTTCATGAGGGTGTTTTAGCGCTTTATGTACAATTTCATGAGGAGGGTACATTAGTTCCTTGTGCCATGCAGAGGGGAAGGGGCTTTGGATTTATGCCACAACAACGATCAACCAACAACAATTTCCTTGCACATTCCCCAGAAAATGAGTACAATAGGGACACCAAATGATGCTGGCTGGAAGGATTGGCGGACTCCGTTTTACGGGGCCCGCTTTTTGTGTTCTGCTCATTGGTCTTTCATACCGTCGCTGCCCTATCCGGCTTGCTACGCTCGCCACCTTCCCCTCGAGGGGAAGGCTGAATCGGAGTGGCGAAGCCGCCACTTTCATTTCTAATTCCTCATTCGGGTCGAATTTTCATCCACAATCAAGGGACGCCCCGTCACACGTGCTAACCCTGAACCCGCTTTTTCCAAAGGAGGCCACCATGAACAGCATACTCTATCTTACGATCTTCCTTGGCGTCATGTCAGCGATGGCGCCGCTGTCGACGGATATGTACCTGCCTTCGCTGCCGGAGATTTCTTCCGCCTTTGACATTTCCACCTCGATGACGCAGCTGACGCTCACGATGACGATGGTGGGGATGGCGGTCGGACAGATCCTGGGCGGGCCCGTCTCAGACCGGCTGGGGCGTAAGGTGCCGCTCCTCATCGGTATGGCGGGCTTCACGCTGGCGTCTCTGGGCTGTGCGTGTACGGAGGAAATCCATTTCTTTCTGGCTTTTCGTTTTTTGCAGGGGCTCTCTGGCGCTTTCGGCATCGTGATCGCTCGTGCGGTGGCGCGTGATGTGGTGGAGGGGCCGGCACTGATGCAGTTCATGGCGCTCCTCATGATGGTGAATGGCCTCGCTCCGATCGCGGCACCTGTCGCAGGGGCGCAGGTTCTGCGTTTCACGGACTGGCATGGGATCTTCATTTTCCTTGTCGGGATCGGGCTGGTGCAGATGGGCTTGACGATGCATTTCAAGGAAACGCTGAAGAAGGGGGAGCGTGTGCGAAGCTTTACGGAGGGCTTTGCCGCATTTGCCGTGCTGGTGAGAAATCGCTATTTCTTCGGCCAGTGTCTTCTGCAGTGTTTCTATTTCGGTGCGTTCTTTTCCTACATCGCGGGATCGGTTTTTCTTTTCCAAAATATCTATGGCGTCTCGCCGCAGGTGTACAGCTATATCTTCGGCGGTATCGGCCTTGGCCTCATGCTGATGGGGGTGCTCCCGGCGAAGATGGCAGGGGCGGTCGCGGAGATCACTTTTCTCAAGGCGGCGCTCATCGTGCCTTTCGTGATGTCGCTCTTCTTCCTGGCGGGCATTGTGCTGGACGCGCCGATCGGTTACACGCTCCCTGTGCTTTTTCTTACCATCGTCCCGCTCTCGGTCATGGGGGCGGCGTCGACTTCGCTCTCGCTTTCCCGCTGCGGGAAGAATGCGGGGAGCGCGTCGGCGCTTCTGGGCTTTTTCAATATGATCCTTGGCGGTGCGCTGATGCCGCTCACGGGGATCGCGGGCGACCACTCTGCGCTCCCGATGGGGATCATCATGGCTCTCTGCTATGCCCTCTCGCTCATCGTCTTCCGCACGATGATCTGGCCGGCGCATAAGAAGTGAGAAATGTGAAGTGTTGGCGCGGCGCGTCTGATTTTTATGCGCCGCACCACCACTCCTCACTTCTAACTAGAGCAAGCGAGAGGCTTTCAAGCGTAATCAAGGGACGACCCGCCCCACGGGCGAACCCCGAACCCTGAACCCGACAACCTCCCCTCTTTTTCCATTGTATTCTATGCTTTATTGTGCTAAAATGGGATTAGAAATTATACAATGTATGAATATGCGCGTTATAATATAAGACGTATGCAGTTGGGAGGTCGTTTCATGAAACCGGTCATTCATGTCGGCATCGATGTGGGATCCACAACGGTCAAAGTGGCGGCTTTGTCGCCTTACATGAAACTTTTATTTGGCAGGTATGAGCGCCATATGTCGGATATCCGCCATATGGCGATGGTACTTTTGCATGAGCTCAAGGAGAAGTTCTCGGGCTATCGCATCACGGCTTCGATCTCCGGCTCGGGCGGTATGGGACTTGCGAAGGTGATGGGGCTTCCTTTCTGTCAGGAGATCTTGGCGGAGACGAAGGCGGTGCAGACGTTCCACCCGGAGACGGATGTCATCATCGAGCTCGGGGGAGAGGATGAGAAGATCACGTATCTTCAAAATGGCGTGGATCAGCGCATGAATGGCGCGTGCGCCGGTGGGACGGGGGCCTTCATCGACCGCATGGCGTCTCTCCTCTCAGTGGATGCAGCCGGGATGGGAAGGCTCGCAGAGAAGGCGGAGCGGATCTATCCGATCGCATCCCGCTGCGGGGTCTTTGCGAAGACGGATATTCAGGCGCTTTTGAATGAAGGAACGTCGAATGAGGATATCGCGCTCTCCGTCTTTCAGTCGGTGGTGAACCAGACGATCTCGGGGCTGACCTGCGGCCGCCCGATCCATGGGAAGGTGGCATTCTTAGGCGGTCCTTTGACGTATCAGCCGATGCTTCGCAAGCGCTTTCAGGAGACGCTTCACATCGCAGATGAGGATATGATCGTCCCTCGTCACGGGGAGCTCTATGTGGCGATCGGGGCGGCGCTGTCTGCGATGCATGACAAGCCGATGGATCTTGACAGCTGGCTCTCTCGCATGGAAGAGGAGAAGGATGTCCGTCTTGGCACATCGAAGACGCTTCCCCCGCTTTTTGAGGGAGAGGCGGACTACGAGGCATTCAAGGAGCGGCACAGTCATTTTCGCGTGCCGCGGGGCGATATTTCTGCGGCGAAGGGCTCTGTCTGGCTCGGCATCGATGCGGGGTCGACGACGATCAAGGCGGTGCTGCTCGACGAGGAGGATCGCATCCTCTATGAGTACTATGGAGGAAATCAGGGGACGCCGCTGGCGGGGGCGCGCCGGATCTTGGAGGATCTGTATGCCAAGCTACCGGAGGGCGTGACGATCGCCGGAGCGGGTGTGACGGGCTACGGCGAGGAGCTCATCAAGCGGGCACTGGAGACGGATATCGGAGAAGTGGAGACGATGGCGCACTATCGCGGTGCGAAGCATTTCCTCCCCGATGTCACGACGATCCTGGATATCGGAGGGCAGGATATGAAGTGCTGCCGCATCAAGGATGGCGCGGTGGATGATATTCTGCTCAATGAGGCCTGCTCGTCAGGCTGCGGGTCATTCCTTGATACCTTTGCCCAGTCGCTGGGGATGGATATCGGACATTTCGCCAAGATCGCTCTCTCGGCCAAGCATCCGGTGGATCTCGGGTCGCGCTGCACGGTCTTCATGAATTCCCGTGTGCGGGAGGCGCAGAAGAATGGCGTCTCGGTCGCAGATATTTCTGCCGGCCTTTCCTATTCGGTCATCAAGAATGCACTTTACAAGGTCATCCGCCTGAAGAAGGCGTCGGATCTGGGTGACCGGGTCGTGGTGCAGGGCGGGACTTTCTACAATGATGCGGTGCTTCGTGCGCTGGAGCTGCTCCTCGGCAGAGAGGTCATCCGCCCGGATGTGGCGGGGCTGATGGGGGCGTATGGCATGGCGCTCATCACGCGGGATACCTGTCCGGCGGGGCATGTGTCCACGCTTGTGACACCGGAGAAATTGAAGGCGCTGTCGTATACGAATGAAATGAAGCGCTGCCCGGGCTGCGGCAATCATTGCATGATCACGCTGACGCGATTCAATGACGGTCGCGCCTTCGTCTCGGGGAACCGGTGTGAGCGCGGGGCTTCCCTCATGCTGACGGGCAAGAGCGCGCCGCACTCATCGCTGCCGAATATGTATCGCTGGAAGGAGGATGTCATCTGGCATCGCCGCCCGCTTTCGCCGAAGGATGCGAAGCGCGGCACGGTCGGTATCCCGCGCGTGCTCAATATGTATGAGGACTTCCCCTTCTGGCACGCCTTCTTCGGGCGTCTGGGCTACCGCGTCCTGACGTCTTCAGAGCAGATTCGCGATATTTCTACAGAAGCGATGGAGACGATCCCTTCGTACTCCGAGTGCTTCCCGGCGAAGCTCGCACACACGCATGTGGCGGATCTCGCGAAGCACCATCCGGATTTCATCTGGTATCCCTGCATCGACAAGGGGCCGGATGAGGGCAGCACGAACAGCTACCACTGTCCGATGGTTGCATCGTATCCGGAGAATATCGAAGCCAATATGGATGAGGTCCTTGGAAAGTACAAGGTGAAGCTGCTGCATCCCTTCCTGCCGCTGCATGCGCAAAAGCCTCTCTTGAAGCAGCTGAAGAAGGTCTTTGCGCCGATGGGCATCTCTTCGTCCGAGCTGCAGAGCGCGATCTATGCGGGCGAAGCGGCGGAGCGCGAGTACAAGGGGAGATTGCTCACTGAGACGAAGCGGGTGCTGGCGGAAATCAGGGAGAAGCATGAGATCGGCATCGTGCTCGCCGGCCGCCCCTATCATGTGGATCCGGCGGTGAATCACTCGATCCCGGATCTCATCAACCAGCTCGGCATGGCGGTGCTTTCGGAAGACGGCATCGCGATGGTCGGCGGTGAATATCCGAATCTCCGCGTCATGAACCAGTGGACATGGCACAGCCGCCTGTACCGTGCGGCAGACTATGTGACGCGCCATCCGCATCTGGAGCTCGTCGAGCTGAATTCCTTCGGCTGCGGGCTGGATGCGGTCGTGACGGATCAGGTGCAGGAAATTATGCACCAGCGCGGCCGCCTCTATACCTGTCTCAAGATCGACCAGAGTTTGAATCTGGGTGCTGTACGCATCCGTCTGCGTTCGCTCAAGGCAGCCATCGAGGAGCGCGGCGAAGAGACGGGAAGCGCGAAGCCGATCGAGTATCCGAAGGCGGTCTTCACGGAAGCGATGAAGCGCGATAAGGATTACACCATCCTGGCGCCGGAAATGTCGCCCCTTCATTTCCCACTCATCGAAGCCGCAGTCCAGCGGGAAGGCTACCACATCGAGATCATTCCGCCGATCCATGAGGATATCGACAAGGGGCTCGCCTGTGTGAATAATGATGCCTGCTATCCGGCGATCATCACCATCGGCTCTCTCATGCGTACCCTTACATCGGGGAAATATGATCTTTCCAAAACAGCGGTCATGCTGTCCCAGACGGGCGGCATGTGCCGTGCTTCGAACTATATCGGATTCCTGCACAAAGCACTGGACGAAGCGGGGCTTTCGGAAATCCCCGTACTTTCTCTCAATACCCATGGCTTCGAGCCCCAGCCCGGCTTCCATTTCTCTCTTTCGATGGGACGGCGCATGATTCAAGCTGTCATCTACGGTGATGCCCTGCAGCAGTGCCTCTACCGCACACGCCCCTATGAGAAAGTGCCCGGCAGCGCCGAGACACTCTGCCGCAGCTGGCAGAAGCGCTGCATCGAAGCCATCCTTTCTGGCGAGTCCTACGCATCGTATAAAAAGAATATCGCAGGCATCATCCAGGACTTCGACCGCCTGCCGCTTTCCGACCTGCCGCGCCGTCCGCGCATCGGCATCGTCGGGGAGATCTACGTCAAGTTCAGTCCCATCGCCAGCAACGACATCGTCCGTACCATCGAAGCGAATGGCGGCGAAGCCGAGGCGAGCGGCATGCTCGATTTCTTCCTCTATGGCTCGCTCGACAGCCGTTTCCAGAGGAAATACATGGACGGCACCATGAAGGAAGACCTGAAGGATACCTTCTCCCGCTACCTCTTCGAATGGTATCGGAAGCCGCTCGAAAAAGCAGTGAAGAAATCGCAGCGTTTCCATGAGATCACCAGCATCGAGAAGATGGCCAAGCGCGCCTCCCAGTACCTTTCGCTCGGCAACCGCGCGGGCGAAGGCTGGTTCTTAACGGCTGACATGATCGACCTTCTCTATCATGAATGCCGCGGCGTCGTCTGCCTGCAGCCCTTCGCCTGCCTGCCGAATCACATCACCGGCGAAGGCATGGTGCACAAGCTGCACGCGGCCTATCCGGAGGCCGTCTTCCTCGCTCTTGACTGCGACGCCAGCGCGAGCGAAGTGAATCAGGAAAACCGTCTGAAACTGATGATGAATGCTCTCACAGAAAAGACGAAAGCACCGAAAGAAATGTCTTTCATTCAGAAAACCATGAACCTTAGAAAGGGAACCACACTATGATGAGAAAATTGACCGGCAAAGGCGAGCGCGTCCGTGAAAAGATGATCGAGACTACGGTCCACATCCTGCAGCAGCAGGGCTTCAAAAAAGCCACCGTCCGCTCCATCGCCAAGGCGGCCGGCGTCAATATCGCTTCCGTGCGCTACTACTTCGGCTCCAAGGAAGAGCTCATCGGTGCGGCGCTCGAGTACATGATGGGCAATCTGGAAAATATCGTCTCCTACCTCGATGACAACCGCCTGACGGCGAGCGAAAGGCTGAAGAAATACATCATCGCCTACTTCCACCTTGCTCGGGAACACCCCGCCCTCTTCCGCTCCATCTCGAATCCTTCGAGCGAAGACGCGAAGGATACCTACTTCATCTACCTCTCCCTTCTCCATAGCCAGTGCTGGGAGAAAGTCATCAGGAACGTCGCAGAGGTCACCGGCTATACCGATGAAAAAGACCTCGAGCTCAAAGCCATGCAGATCTTCGCAGCCGTCGAATTTCCCATCATCCTCGAAAGCAATAAGGGAAATTCCTTCATTCAGGGATACACCGACGACTCGACACTCTCCCGCTATGTCGACCTCCTCCTCGATAATGTGGATGAGAAAAAGGGAAAGAATGAGTATCTGAAGGAGATCCTGCAGAAGAGTAAATAGGGGCTAGTGACTGGTGACTAGGGATTTGTTAACTTCTGGACTTAGTGAGAAGTGCTGAAAGGGGCACGCCATTCATATAGTACCCCGATACCCCTCTCATAGATAAAACCGTTTGTCCATCATTTATATAAAACTCCGCGGCGCTTCCTCATTTTATGCGCCGTACCTTCACTCCTAATTCCTCACTCCTAACTCCTCACTTGATTCGGAAGTTGCCTTACATGCCAGTTATTTAGAAAACGCAATACTAGGGGCTAGGGATCATCCCAGCTGGCGTGCAAATGAAAGAGCCATGAACAGTTTTGTTCATGGCTCTTTTTGCATGAGAAATGGTGCTGGCGGCTTCGCCGCGAATGGATAAGCCTTCCCCTCTAGGGGAAGGTGGCGAGCAGAGCGAGGCGGATAGGGCACTCGCGGGATGAAAGAGAGTGGAGCAGAACGGGAAAAGTGTCGGAGTCCCCAGCCACTAGTGACTAGTCACTAGTCCCCAGCCCAAGCAGCTCTTGCAGCTCTCCCACCGTATCCACGATCGCGTCTGCGCCGTGGGCGGCGAGCTCTTCGCGGCTGCCGTAGCCGAAGGAGACGGCGATGCAGGGGAGATGGTTGTCATGCGCGCCGTCTACGTCATAGCCGGTATCACCGATCATGACGGTTTCCTTCGCAAGACGCGCTGCGTCATAGCCTTTTTTGCGAAGAAGGGAGAGCGTCTTTACGATGATGCGCGCCTTCTGGCTCATGGTCGCATTCTGGTTCAGCTCATCATCGGGATCGCTGCCGCAGATGACATCGAAGTAGGACGTGAAGCCGAAATTTTCAATGATCCGCTTCACAAAAGGCTCCGGCTTGCTCGAAGAGACGGCAAGCACATAGCCGGCGGCTTTCGCGTGAGAGAGAAGCTCCCCGATGCCGGCATAGGGCGCGCAGTCTAAGAGCGCACCTCTTTCTTCATACAGCTCTCTGAATTTTGTGATGGCGGTGACGATGTCATCATCCTTCATGCCGTAGAGCTTTTTCATCTGTGTATTGAGCGGTGGCCCGATAAAGGTACGGAGCCTTTTCTCATCTGTCTCATGGATGCCGACTGCGTCAAGACCGTACCTGACGGAGCGAAGGATGCCCGGAGCGGACTCGGAAATCGTGCCGTCCAGATCGAAAAGAAGGGTGGTGTAGTGGGGCATAGGGACCTCGGTTCGAATAAAAGTGACTAGGGATTAGGGCTCAGGGTTAGCCCGTGGGCGGGGTGCCCATGGATTGTGGATGAAAGCCTCGCATGAATGAGAAATGAGAAATGGTGGTGCGGAGCATAAAAATATGGAAGCGCCGCGGAGTATAAATACTGGCGATGCCCGAAAGTAGTATTTAAGTCACCAGCCACCAGTCACCAGTCAGTAGTCCCCATCACTTAAAGATCAATTTCTTCTTCGCCCGATCGATGGAGAAGGTGCGGAGGGGCTCTCCTGTTTCTTTCAGAAGCTCTTTTGGAGAAGAAAGGGATTTCTCAGTCAGAGCCGCGCGCACGATGTATTCGCAGGCGCGGGCATCGTCTAAGGCGTGGTGGTGATGGAAATCAAAGCCGAGCGTTTCAGCGACGGTATTCAGTTTGTGGTTTTCCATATCCGGCCAGAGTTTGACGGAGAGCGGGACGGTGTCAGCGTAGGTGAAGTGCAGGTCAGGGAGGTCGTAGGTGGCGATCGACGAGGCGAGGACACCCATGTCGAAGCGGGCATTATGTGCGAAGACGATCTGCCCTTCGAGGCGGGAGCAGATTTCTTCAAAGATGTCTTGGAAGGTCGGCGCGTCCTCGACGTCTTCCGCCATGATGCCGTGCACTTTCTGGCAGTCTGCGTCGAATTTCATATAAAACGGGCGGATGAGGTGGTACCATTCGCTCGTGATGGTTCTGCCATTGCTGGTGACGATGCCGAGTGAGCAGGCATTCGCCGGTCCCCAGTAGGCGGTTTCAAAATCGATAGCAACGTAGTTCATGATGATTTGGGGTTCAGGGTTGGCCCGTGGGGCGGGGCGCTCTTTGATTACGTGCGAAAGAGGTTCGGCGGGTTCAACAGGTTCAGAGGGTTCAACGGGGGTAGTGCGGCGCATCATCACAGGGAAGCGCCGCGGAGCATAAATAATGGCGATACGAGAGTACCGCTTCCCCGGTTTAGCCTTCCCCTCTAGGGGAAGGTGGCGAGCGGAGCGAGCCGGATAGGGTGACTATGGTATGAAAGATGAATGATCGAGAGCGCCCTCGGTCACTAGTCACTAGTCACCAGTCACCATCAAATATCTGTCTCGAAGGTATGCGGCGCTTCTTCGATCCAGCCGACTTCTACTGCGCGGTCGAAGGCGGATTTGACGCGGCGGGCGAGTTCATTTCTGGCGGCGGCGACTTTCTTTCTGTTCGGCGCAAATCCGGTGATGAGAATGAGGACGTCTTCGGTCGCCGGGGTGATCTGCCCCGCCTTTTGGTCTTCTGCGAGCCAGCCGGTGGTGCAGAGGTCGTCTCCCAGAGAAACGGTGACATCATCCTCTGTTTTCCGGATGGAGAGCGTCCGGCTGCGGTCGCCCATGTCGTAGGCGTGAATGTCGACGTGGAATTTCAGCATGCCGGCGCGCACCATGTCGAGGATCGGATTCCGGCGCGGCAGCACATCGGAGCCGGCGAGTTCATCCAGTGTCGCCGTTTTGGGGGCAGGAAGGATTTCCATGGAGGTCTCTTTTGCCTCTTCTTGTTCAAAGAGCCCCAGATCTTTCTTGTATTCCGCAAAGGTTTTTGCCAGACCGGACTCGCCAGCGATGGAGAGCTTTTCGAGGACCTTCTGGTAGCGCTCGATCTCTGCGTCGGCGATGTGGGGATTCATCTTGAGGAGCAGGTTCGCCTCGGTACAGCAGCGGCGGCGGAAGGCTTCTGCTTCCAGATTCACATCGCGGTTGTCAGCGGCGCGCAGGGCGACGACGCCGATGCACAGGCCGGGGATGGTATCGAATAACTGATCGTCTACAGTGATTTTCATGATTGCCTCCAAATGGGGAAAAATGTGTCTTCACTATTATAGCATAGATAAAGGGCTTAGGTTGATGGGGGCGGGCTAACCTTGAACCCTGAACCCTGAACCCTTTATAATAATGACAACCAATGAAAGTCAATCGAAAGGGGAATGAATTTTGCAACTGGAACTCATAGTATCGGAGGCGCAGGCAGGGCGGATGGTGAAGGACGCGGTGAAGGCGCTGCATTTGTCCGGCGGATTGTGGAAGCGGATCAAGTGGAATGGGCGCGTGACGGTGAATGGCGAGGAGGTACACAATGCGCGCAGGAAGGTCGCCAAGGGCGATCGCATCGTGCTCACGTGGAGTGAGGAGAATGATATCGTTCCATCGGATATCCCGATTTCTATCGTCTATGAAGACGACGCGCTCCTCATCGTGAATAAGGGGCCGGGCATGATCATCCATCCGACGGCGCGCGGCGCGCATGATACGCTGGTGAATGCGGTCGCAGGCTACTATGCGCAGCGGCGCATCGAGGCGGGCATTCATCCCATTTACCGTCTTGACCGCAATACGACAGGGCTCGTCGTGGTGGCGAAGTCGGCGAAGGGGCAGTATGACCTCTCCAAGAGCCATGATCAGATTTACCGCGAGTATCTCGCTCTCGTTTCCGGACATATGGACGAGAGGGCAGGGCGCATCGATCGCCCCATCGGACGCAGGGACGGTTCGATCGTCGAGTGGATGGTCAGGGAAGACGGCAAGCGCGCCATCACGGACTATGAGGTGCTCGGCGAGTATGAAGGGTATTCGCTGTTGAAGATCCATCTCCTGACGGGGCGCACGCACCAGATCCGCGTGCATTTTGCAAGCCTTGGGCATCCGCTCTTAGGTGATGACCTCTACGGCGGGCCTTTGGACCGCATGGCGCGGCAGGCACTTCACGCCTACACCGTCCGTTTCGCTCATCCGGTGACGGGAAAGGAAATGAAATTCACCGCCCCCGTGCCGGAGGATATGAGGGCGTGGATGGGGAAAAATGAGGAGTGAGGAATGGTGGAGCGGCGAGATCCTTCGCCGCGGCCCCCACTTCCGGACTTCGTGAGAAGTGCTGGAATGTCTTGGCTCCCCATCGGTGGAGCTCCCCGAAGGGGAAGCAAGTTGCTACGACGCTAATTCTGGCTGCATTTGTATGTCGATTGAATCAGTGTTTCCCTGGTGACTCCTAATCCCTAGCTACTAGTCACCAGTCCCTAGTCACCAATACCTGGTCACTTTGAACATAGAACCCTTTCCCTTTCATCCCCTGCCCCTTTTTATTATGCTATAATAAGAAAAATGTTTTCCTTTTTATTCGCATCGAAAGGTGGCTTTGGGCTTATGAAATTGATTTCCGCAGGCGGGATTCTTTACATGACATTCGACTGTTATCAGGGACAGGGCGTCGTGGCGGCTGTGTCATGCCGCATAGGCGGGGCGAGTGAGCCGCCATTTTCCTCTCTCAATATGGGCTTCCACACGGGCGACGATGCGGATGCAGTCCGCGAGAACCGCCGCCGCTATTTCGAGGCGCTGGGACTTTCCGCTTCGCGCCTCGTCTCGGGAAATCAGGTGCATGGCACCTACATTTACAAGGTGACGAAGAAGGATGCCGGACGCGGCGCGCTCACGATGGAGACGGCGATCCCTGCCTGCGATGGCTTCATGACGGATGAGAAGAATATCCCGATCACGATGAATTATGCTGACTGCACGCCGCTGTTTTTCTACGACCCGGTGAAGCGGGTGATCGCCCTATCTCATGGAGGCTGGCGGGGGACAGCGGGCAATATCGCCGCGCTCACGGTGGCGAAGATGGAGAAGAATTACGGCTCAAAGCGGGAGGATATCCTGTGCGCGATCGGTCCGGCGATCGGACTCGAGTGTTTCGAGGTGGGCGAAGAAGTGGTAGAGGAATTCTATAAACTTTTCAACGAGAAGGAAATCTCGCGTCTTTCGATCAAAAAAGCCAATGGGAAGTACCTCTTCGATCTGCACAATGCGAACCGCCGCCTCCTCGAAAAGGCGGGCATACCGGCCGGCCACATTGAAGACTGCGGGCTTTGTACCTACTGTCATGATGATCTCTTCTACTCGTATCGGAAATCCGGCGGAAAAACAGGTCGTCACATGGCAGTGATGGCGCTCGTCTGATTTATGGGAAATGAAAAAACTCACGGCGTTTGTCGTGAGTTTTTTATTTGTGGTGACTGGGGATTAGGGACTGGTGACTGGGAGACTGGGAGACAGCAGGCTCTCTCGTATCGCCCCTGAAGCCTGAACCCTGAACCCTTCAACCGTCATCCCATCGTATTCTTCCCGAAGACGGGGTGGCTGCAGGGCTTGAGGCTTCGTTTCTCGACGAGGGAGAGGGCTTCCAGCATGTCGACGTCGCGCCGCTCTTTCCCTGTCTCGTAGACGAGCATGGGGGAAGCGGCATCCAGTTCGCTGCCGGGAAGGTAGATGTATTCCTGCATGTGCGGGTCGCCGTAGATGAAGCCGGCGAGGAGTTTGCTTTCGGCAAGTCTATGCATGAGGCGCCTCCAGATCACAGATGAAGTATGGCTTGAAGTCCAGATAGTCCGAGCTCGTCAGGCGGAGCGGGACGCCTAAGAGGGAATCTGGCAGATTTTTGAAATTCGGCGCGCCGTGGATGTGGCCGTAGAGGCAGAGGTCTGCGCCGCTTTCGGCTATGATTTCCATCATGTGCGAAGGCCGCCGCATCTCGTCGAAGGGCGGGTAGTGCAGGATCGCGATGATCCTGTCTGCCTTCATCTGCTTTGCAAGGGCGAGCGAGCGCTCCATGCGCCCTTCTTCTCGCAGGATGATGGACTTGTCGGTGTCTTCTTTATATGTTTTTGATGTCTCGGAAATCCATCCGCGCGTACCGGCGAGGGCTACATTTCCGACCTGAATGGCGGAGTTGTGAATGAATTCGAAGGCGCCATGTGTCATGGCGGTCATCTTCGTGACCGTGGACCACCAGAAGTCGTGGTTGCCGCGGACGATGATCTTGCGCCCCGGGAGCGTGCCAAGCATGGTGAGGTCGGAGATGGCGCTCTCCATGCTCATCGCCCAAGAGAGGTCGCCCGCCATGATGACGGCATCATCTTCGCGGATCGTCTCCTTCCATGCATTCACGATCTTCTCGCGGTGGTTCTTCCAGTTCTCTCCGAATATATCCATGGGCTTCGTTGGCGGATCTCCGGAGAGATGGAAATCACTGAAGGCATATAGTTTCATAGAGTAACCTCGTTTGGGGATTAGGGACTGGTGACTAGGGACTGGGGGATATCAGACTCTCGTATCGTCATTTCGAGCGAAGCGAGAAATCTTCCTTGCAGACCGACAAATGAAGGATGTGTGAAAGCAAGGATAAGTGACTGGGGATTAAGAGACGCGAGTGACTGGTGACTTGAATACTACTTTCGGGCATCGCCTCATATATATTCGCGGTGAAGCCGCCACCACAACCTTGAACCCACAACCTTTTTTATCCAAAATACTTTTCTGATTGCAATGTCTCGATGATCCGTTTCTTGCTCTTCTCGTCCATCACATTCGTGATGCGGTAGCCCATATAAAGAGGGCTTGCCGTGAAGCGGGGGAAGATCTTGGCGTGGATCTGATTTCTCAGATGATAAAAGAAAATGTTGTAGCTCGAGCAGCGGATAGGGAAGTCGGAGAGGACGTAGCGCGCGAGGGTCTGTATGGTGTCTGCAAAGCCGTCACTCGCTCCATCTCTTTTCAAGGTCACGTTCAGCTCGCCGACGCCGCTTAGAGGGTACTCTGCGAGCGAGGCGTAGCAGTCGTCATTTTCATAGATCACCTCGCCCAAGAAATTCTCGCCCTGCAGATTGTCGCGGTAGTCGTACTCTTCGAGCCCGATGATCTGCGAGTGCGGGTGGCGCTGCGAGCCGCCGGAGGTGGGGCCGAAGTTGCGGAAGTAGATGACAGAGCGGAAACGCTTGTCACTTTCCATTTCCTTCCACTTGGCAAGTCCGAAGGCGATCACCTCGTGGAGCTTCTCGGGCGCATAGCTGCTGAGCTCGCCGTCGTGGTCGGCTGTCTCCACGATGACGGTGGGGAGGGTCTTCTCGAAGACGGGATACTTGTTCATGAGCCAGATGATATCGCCTCTCTGGTCAAGAATGTGCGTGAGATTTTCAGGATGGCAGAAAGGGCAGACTTTTTGTGTGCCGGAATGAGGCTTCTCGCTGCCGATGGATACATTGAATGTGATAGGATTGGTCATGGTGTACACCTCATCTTTCCGATTCCTATTATAGCATAGACGGGTTAGCCCGTTGGGCGTGCTGCCTCTTGATTGCGGATGAAAGCTTCGCTTGAATGAGAAATTAGAAATGAGAAATGCGAAATGGTGGTGCG
>OLQW01000368.1_pt1 | contig 28316 bp, 18 predicted proteins | sample 1672901 | NCBI WGS metagenome assembly OLQW01 (sample SAMEA3136735, study PRJEB25190) | human gut metagenome | reverse complement strand
CTTCAAGGTGGATGATCTGGAGACGATGATCAGCTACTGTTTCCGAATGCCGGCAGAGGAAGAGGAAGGCAAATGGATGGTGAGTTCCGAGGTTTTCGACGTGCTTCATCTGCAATTTCCTATGCTGGTGGGAAATATGAGTACCAAGGTAAAAATAGGTCAAACCCTCAAGTTTATGGGATGCAAGAGCAAGCATACCAAGCACGGACAGGCCTATCAGCTCCTTGCTCTATCAGCCTGAGAGCTATTCACCTGGAGCCGTTTTTTTCGAAAAGGTGAAGGGTGGGTGAAGGGTGGGTGAAGGGCTGAGCCAACCCTTCACCTCTCGCAACCCCAGTGTTTATCGGGGTTTCAAGCGAAAAGGTGAAGGGTGAAGGGTAAAATAGAGAGCAAGGTTTTTCTATCTCCCGACGTATCGTTTCGTGCCTGGCAATGGCAAGATATTGCCCTGGTAAAGGGCAATATTGTGCCGTAGTGAGGCAATAATAGAAAGGAGCCGCTTTATCCCCCATCAGGACTATCATGACGACCTCTCAGAGACGTTCCGACATCTCGTAAGTATTATTAATAGAATAACTTTTAAAACATCACGTAAATATGAACAAGTACATTCCTTACAACATTACATGCCCATTGGCATCCTGCAGCCGTAGCAACACCTGTGCCCGCTACGCCAATTATCAGAAGGCAAAGGCTGAAGAGGCTTCCTTCATGGTCTTGAATACCGATCTTCTCCAGATAGAGGGAGAGGGTTGTCCTTACCATCTCGTTTCTGAACGTCAGCGCTGGGCAAGAGGTTTCAGTCGTCTCTGCAAATCCATCCCATCGGGCAATGCCAAATATCTGAACGTATATACGCCGTTCACCCAGCGCCGTTTCTACAAGGCAAAGAATGGCGAGTTCCCTCTCAATCCAGAGATGCAGGAAGCTCTCCTGGAGATTTTCAAGGAAAGAGGTGCCGACATCAGTCTGGGATTCGACAGCTATGAGGAGCAGGATGTGCTGGTAGAGAAGTAGGCGCAGAGTAATCTGCGTCTCGTATTTCTAACTATACTTCGAAATATTTCTAACTATACTTCATAAAAAAGATAATAAAGCCTAAAATACAGACTATTATGCTACATTCTAACATAAAAACTGTATCTTTGCAAAATCTATCAGTATATTGGCTGCCTGATGGTGGCAATACGGTAGATGAAAGAATGTGGTGAATAATAACTAACTGATAATAATATGAAATCTATTAACTTGATTATCTTGTTTCTGATGGCTGTGTTGCCAACCCATGCTCGTGGCAACCTGCACAATCTGCAGCAACAGCAAGACAAGAAAAAGAAAGAGCATAAAGTAGAAATTTATGGTGACGTGAAAGATTCGTTTACACAAGCCTATCTGAAGGCTTTTGTCACGGTGATGGACAAGGACAGCAACGTGATAGATACCATGACTACGAGGGGATGGGGGTAAACGCCTCTTTTATCTTACTCAAGTGCCAGCACGTCCTGCTTCTTATATCGTCAAGGCAGAGTGTGAAGGCTATGAATCGAAGTGTATCAATCATACCATCAAATACATCGCACGCAATAAAAGGTTCTTATTCCCTTCGCTTCTGCTCAAGAAGAAATTCAATCATGATGTTGCCCTCGATGACGTGGTGGTGACTGGCACCAAGGTGAAGCTGGCTTACCGTGGTGACACGCTCGTCTTTAACGCCAGTGCATTCAATGTGCCTGATGGTTCCATGCTCGATGCTCTTATAAGACAGATGCCGGGAGCCGAAATGAAGAGTAACGGCGATATTTACGTAAACGGAAAAAAGATAGATTATCTGCTCCTCAACGGAAAAGACTTCTTCAAGGGGAAGAATCAGGTGATGCTCGACAATCTTCCTTACTATACCGTAAAGGAACTGAAGGTGTATGACCGTTCTTCTGAAAAAAGCCGACTCATGGGAAGGAGATGGAGAAGAAAGACTATGTGATGGATGTGACTCTGAAGCGTGAGTACTCCCGTGGATACATCGCCAACGTGGAGGCGGCGGGGGGAACCGAAGACCGCTATCTGGCTCGTCTCTTCGGACTCTACTACACTGACAATTCACGAATCTCGGTATTCGGCAACATGAATAACATGAACGAAACACGAAAACCGGGAAGTCAGGGTGACTGGTCGCCTTCCAACAGTCCGCAGGGACAAAAGACTACCCGCCAAGTGGGCGTTGACTTTAATACGACATCGAAGAGCCAGAAAATAAGAGAGCAGGGAAACGTTACGTTTGCTTGGGACAATACGCATGACTTGACCCACAGTTCGCAGGAGAATTTTGCCTCTACTGGCAATATCTTCGGTAGAAGTATCAGTGATTCGCGCAGCGATAACCATAGTTTCAACCTCTACAATACCTTCCAGGTGGATGGAAAGTTGGGAGTATGGTTGGATACCCGTATCGACTACTCCGACAGAAAGTCATCTTCGTCAAATCTCAGTGCTACTTATTCTGCCAACCCTGAAAGATGGGGCGATATCAGGCAGACCATCGATTCTACCTTTGCACAGAATGTTAGTGGCAGCCTGCACGACATCATCACCAACCGGTCGCTCTATCAGTCACGCTCAAAAGTGCATGCATTCACAGGTAGTCAGACTGCTGTGGCATGGTATAAGTTGCCTTGGGGTGATAGAATAGAACTGGATTTGATTGGAAGCTATGCCAGCTCAAAGCCAAACGAGTCTTTCAGCCTGAACCGCAATGAATATTTCAAGACTGGCGATAAGGACTTGCGTAACTATTACAACGATAGCAGACAGAACAGCTATGAGATGAATGCCTGCTTGAAGTATGGAATAGAATTTCCATATACTAAATGGGCAATGTATATAGGACCCCAATTTGCGCAGACCTATCAATCGGTGAAGGGCTTGAAATACCGTCTGGATGAGCTTGGCGGCGACTGGATAGCCAATCCGGAACTGATGTTCGCCACGCTGCCTTCTAACATGGAGCAGCTTTCGGGGGTGATAGACGAGGATGTGAGCAGAAGCTATCAAACGCTGAAAAAGAATACGGGTGGTGAACTTTTATTCCAAAGAAATGGTCCTTCTTCGTTCCTGGTTCTGTCGCTGAGCATTTCTGAAGAAAAGGAGCGACTTAATTACCATACATCGACTCTCGACACGATAGCCAGGAGAAGCCGTGTGGTATTCAGACCATCGTTCATGTATCATTGTTATGACGATAAAAAGACTATCCACTTACAATATTATATGCAGAGCCAGACGCCTGATTTCTTCAGCATCATGCCATACAGAGACAATTCGAATCCTCTGTCGGTGAGGGTGAACAATCCGGACCTGGAGAATTCGCTGTATCATCATTACGATGTAAACATCCGTTTCAACGGACTCAAGAATCAGCAGTATATAGGATTCTTCGCTACGGGTAATTTCTATCACAATCTTGTGGGTACCCGTACTACTTATAATTCGCAGACGGGTGGCTACACCTATATGAGTGATAATATTGGTGGTGGCGGCAACTGGGATTTCTGGACGACGACATCTTATGGTGTGGCTCTTGACAAGGCAAGATTGTTCCGTCTGGATTATCGTCTGTGGTTTAACGGTTTGCGCCGCAAGGATTTTGATATTGCTTACGATGATAATTCTACTCAGCTCTGCTATGTGCTCAGAACTGAGTTGGGTAACAGTTTGTACTTCAAGTATCAGAAAGACAAGTTGAGCATCAACTTGGGTGGAAAGGTGGAGTGGAAGCATGGTACGAGCGACCGCAGCAATTTCGAGAAATTGAATGCCTATGATTTTGAGTATGGTGGCAACATGACTTACACCTTGCCTCTGGGCATTTCGCTTTCTACCGACCTGAAGGAATATTGCAGGCGTGGTTACAGCGAGAAGTCGTTTAACACCAGTGATCTGGTATGGAATGCCTCGCTATCCCGTTCGTTCTGCAAGGGCAAGCTGACGCTGAAGGCAGAGGCCTTTGATATTCTCCAGAATCTCTCGAGCACCGTGTATGAGGTGGGCGGCCAGGGCAAGACGGAGAAATGGAACAACACCCTGCCAAGCTATGCGATGCTGCATTTGATGTATAAAATCAGCAAGGCGCCGAAGAATAAGAAATAAGCGCAGATTCTCCCGTTAAGCGTTCGGCGGAATTGTAATCCGCCGGGACGCCTGGCGGGAGACTTTCTATTTTTATTATTTTACTCTTCTCAAGATGTTCTGCAGCTCATAAACTACGGTAGGATGAGTATCGGCTACATTATCCTGCTCATAGAGATTGTCGGAGATGCGGTAGAGCTGAGGAAGAGGATCGTTGCCGGTCTCTATCTTCGGACCCCACTTGATCATCTTGGAACCATCGTTCGGCTCGATGTATTTCCACTCCTTGGTGCGGATGGAAAGTACATGGTTGCTCGACATTTCGGCTACCCATGGACGATGAGTGGTGTCGGTGCCGAGCAGATTGCCAAGATGGTTCCTGCTGTCGGGCGCACTGCCCTTAGGGAAGGTAGCACCAATCAGATTGCCGAATGAAGCCATGAAGTCAATCTGTGACATCAGAACATCGGAGGTCTGACCCGCCTTCACGTTCTTTGGCCAGCGCACGATGACCGGAATCGCCGTACCACCCTCGAAGGCACTGTACTTGTTGCCGCGCCAAGGACCCGCCGGCTTATGACCGTTCAGAAGCTCCTCTGCCTGGTCCTGATAACCGTCATCCACCACCGGACCATTATCGCTGGTCAGCAATACGATGGTGTTATCCGCAATACCCAACTTATCCAAGGTCTCCATAATCTTACCCACCGACCAGTCGAACTGCACGATGGCATCTCCACGCATACCCATGCTGCTCTTTCCACGGAAACGCTCATGAGGGAAACGAGGCACGTGGACATCGTTGGTGGCAAAATATAGGAAGAAAGGATTGTTGCTGTTCTTCTTGATGAAGTCGATGGCGTGGTTGGTGATGGAATCGGCGATGTTCTCGTCTTTCCACAATGCCTTGCCGCCACCCTTCATATAACCGATTCTGCCAATGCCGTTCACGATAGACATGTTGTGGCCGTGGCTCGACTTCATATTATAGCACAACTCTGGGTTGTCCTTTCCGGTAGGTTCTCCAGGGAAGTTTCTGTAATAGCTTACCTCGATAGGAGCCGACGGATCGTAGTTAGCCACCTTGCCATCTTCGATGAATACACAAGGTACACGGTCGGCTGTGGCTGCCATGATGTAATGATGGTCGAAACCGATATCCGCCAGGGCTGACGGCAATGGGGCATTCCAGTCCTGCTTGCCGGTCTCGGCACCCAAGCCCAGATGCCACTTGCCGATGGCACAGGTAGAATAGCCTACGCTCTTGAACATATCAGCCATGGTAAACTGGGTAGGTTTGATAATCATTCCCGCATCGCCCGGAGCTACATCGGTGCCCGGCTTGCGCCATGCATATTCGCCCGTGAGAAGGGAATAGCGGGATGGGGTACTGGTAGAGGCGATGGCGTGGGCATCGGTGAAACGGATTCCCTGCTTCGCCAGCTTATCCACATTCGGTGTCTCTACGTTTTTGGCACCATAGCATCCCAGGTCGCCATAACCCAGGTCATCGGCAAGAATGATGATGACGTTAGGCTTCTGCTGATTGCTCGCCTTCGCCTTCCTGGCTCCCATCGCAGCCGTGCAAGCCAGCGGCGAGAGCAGGGCGATGGTGATATAAGTCTTGTTCATGATGATAATCGTTAGTTATTTTTTAAAGCTTTCATGATGTTGGCTGGTGGACGCTGGGCGAGGAGTTCCCGCTTCATGAAGTCCATATAGGGAGCCACATGCGAATAATACTGGTAATATCCCTGGCAGAGATAGTTCAGTCCCGGTTCTCCATACTTGTCTTTTTCGAAACGGTTTTTCGGGCATTCGCCATGGCAGGCAAACTCCATGTCGCATTCCTTGCACTGGCGAGGCAGCGAGGTATGCTTCAATCGGCTGAATGCCTGCTGTTTCTCGCCGTAAAGCATGTCGATGAGCGACTGCTCCCTGATGTTTCCCAGCTTGTATTCCGGAAAGACAAAGTGGTCGCAGGAATATACATCGCCGTTGTGCTCCATCACGCCTGCATGACCGCATTCCTTGGAATAAGCGCAGATGCCCGGCAGCACACCCATCCAGTTGGCAAGCGTGCAGTCGAAGATTTCCACAAACATCTTACCCACATCGTGGCGCACCCAGTCATCAAAGATGGTGCAGAGGAAGTTGCCCCACTGTTCCGGAGTAACGGAAGCATCTGCAAGCGGAATCTCCCGCTCGTCGGCAAGACTCGCCAGGGTGCGACCGTCTTCATGCTCGGTGAGTCGCTCCACGATAGGGGTAAACTGCAGGTACTGGCAACCGTTGTCTCTGAAGAAATGATAGAACTCCAGCGGATGATCAGCGTTGTAGGCGTTGACCACCGCCATAGCATTCCATTCCACCCGATGCTTCTTCAGCAGGCTGATGCCCTGCATCACCTTCTCCCAGGAAGGCTTTCCGGCAGGAGTTACGCGATAGTGGTCGTGATACTCCTGGGGGCCGTCGATGGAAATGCCTACCAGCCAATGGTTTTGTGCAAAGAACTCGCACCACTCGTCGGTGAGGAGAGTGCCGTTGGTCTGGATGACATTATCAATCTGTTTGCCATGGGCGTACTTCTTCTGAAGCTCCAGCGCCTTCCTATAGAAGTCGATGGAGCGCATCAGCGGTTCGCCTCCGTGCCAGGTGAAGAGCACCTGGGGCATGGTTTGTGCCTCGATGTACTCCCGGGTGAATTGCTCCAGCATCTCGTCGGTCATCAGATGTCGGGGAGTGTTCTGGTAAAGATGGTTCTTTTCCAGATAATAACAGTATTTGCAAGCCAGATTGCAATGGGCGCCTGCAGGCTTCAGCATCACATACAGGGGCTTGGCAAATGGGGTTGCTATGTTGTCGTTCATCATTTTTATTCAAGTTTAGAATCGGGTTGGAATCTTCCGGAAAGGGAGAGGGAATCAGAACTTAGGCAGGGTAATCTTGAAATCCTGGTTGTCTCTGTGCTCCTTCTTGATGGCAGCCAGGAGTTCCTTTACGATTTCAGGATGCTCTGCCGCTACATTATGATCTTCGTGGATATCTGATGCCAGGTTGTAGAGATGTGGCTCGCCCTTTACCACTACCATCTTCCAGTCGCCCTTTCTCACACCAATCTGGTCGGTCTCGTGGAACTCCCAGTAGAGATAGTCGTGGTGCTTCTGCTCGGCATCCTTGCCCAGAAGGGTAGGAGCAATGGAGATTCCGTCGAAACCATCACCTGCCAGCTTCTTGTTGGTGTAGCGCTTGGCGAAGTTCTTGATTCCGGCAAGGTCGCAGAAGGTTGGCATCAGGTCGTAGAAGGCAAACTGGGTATCATTTACGCTGCCCGCCTTGATATGCTCCGGCCACCAGGCGATGAACGGGATGCGGATGCCGCCCTCGTAGCACTGGCGCTTCAAGCCCTTCAACTTGCCGTCGCGACCGAAGAACTTAGGGTCGGCTCCGCCCTCCTCATGAGGACCGTTATCCGAGGTAAAGATCACCACGGTGTTCTTGTCGAGACCCTTCTCCTTCAGCTTGGCGAAGATTTCGCCTACATACTGGTCAAGACGGGTAATCATTCCGGCAAACTGGGCGTGGGTATGAACCACGGCGTTGTATCGGGAACCTTCCTGTCCGCCCCAGGTCTTGTCCTCGAAGAACTTCTTCTGATAGTTCTCCAGGATAGAATCCTCTGGCTGAGCCAGTTCGGCATGAGGCAGGGTATAGGTGAGGAAGCCTACGAAAGGATGCTTACTGTCCTGACGGTCGATCCACTCCAGTGCCTTGTCGTGGATGATGCGGGCAGAATATTGGTTGCGCTTGAAATAGTCCTTGCCGAACATCGGATACTGGATGTTCTGCTCCATAATGTCTCTTACCACCGCCGTATCTCCCAACGCCTTGCTGTAGCGGTTGAGGAAGTTAGGATAATAAAGGTGTGCCTGGAACTGGCAGATGAAGCCGTAGAATTCATCTACGCCTCGCTTGTCGGGAGTAGAGGCAGAACCTTCGTATCCACCTGCCCACTTGCCGAAGACTCCGGTACGGTAACCCTTGTCCTTCAGCATCTCCGGAAGAATCTTATGCTGAGGGTCGTAAGGTTCCTGACCCACAACAGAAAAGTCCTCGTTTACTCCATACTTCACCATCGGCACGTTTCTCCAGTACTCCTTGTTGCCTCTTACGTGGGTATGACCGGTATGCTGACCCGTCATGATGGTAGCACGCGAAGGGGCTGAAACCGGCGAACCGGCGTATGCCTGGGTGAATCGCATACCCTCTCTTGCCATCTGGTCGATGTTGGGGGTATGGATGTAAGGCTGACCGTAGCAGGCAAGATCGCCATATCCCATATCATCGCAGAGGATGAAGAGGATGTTGGGCTGCTGTACGTTCTGCTTGGCGCACACCAGGGTAGGCAGGCAAATCATACCTACCCCAGTGAGCCATATTGTCTTGTTTGTCTTCATAAAATTCTGTTTTTTGATTCTATTCATCTATATTTTGAATCTATTCTTCTACTTTCAGATTCTACTCATCTACCTTCAGATTCTTGCGGTAGTTGGCGAGCAACTTCTTCAGTTCCTTCTCAATCTTCTGAGTGCCTGGCTTGCCGTAGATATTGTTCAGCTCGTTAGGGTCGCTCTTGATATCATACAACTCCCAGTAGTCGATGTCGGCATCATCGGTGAAGTAATTGATAGACTTGAGGGCATTGAAGCAGTTGTTCTCTCTTGTACCTGGCTGACCCTGGTACTTGTTTTCTACCACGGCTCTTTCGCCACCCTTGCCGTAGAAGTGAATCAACTTGTAGCGCTCGGTGCGCACACCGTCGTGCTTGCGGACAAGGTGATAGGTAGGGTAATCATAATAATGATAGTACAGGCTCTTGCGCCACTTCTTGACAGGTGTTCCGGCAAACAGAGGCTGGAGTGAAGTGCCAGGCATGTACTTAGGCTTCTGCAGACCTGCCAGGTCGAGGAAGGTAGGTGCGAAGTCGATGTTCTGAACCATCTGGTTGCACTCGCTCTTTGGCTTGATGTGCTTAGGATAGCTGATGATGAGCGGTGTATGGAATGACTCCTCGTACATGAATCGTTTGTCGAACCAGCCGTGCTCGCCCATATAGAATCCCTGGTCGGATGTATAGACGATGATGGTGTTGTCGGTGAGGTTGTTCTTGTCGAGATATTCCAACAGTCTGCCCACACTCTCATCTACTGAGGCAATCACAGCCATGTAGTCGCGGATATAGTTCTGGTATTTCCACTCGATCAACTCCTTGCCAGTCAGGTTCTTGCTCAGGAACTCACGGTTTCTTGGCATGTAGTAGGCATCGATGATGGCACGCTGCTGTGGAGTCATGCGGTTCATCTCGCCCATCAGTCCGGCATAGGAATCTCTTCCTTCTGGAGTAGAAGGATCGTACATCTCAGGAACCTTCAGGTCGCGTACCATCTCCATATACTTGTCGATAGACATCTTCTGGGTAGATGCGGCAGAACCACGGGTTGCGTAATCATCCCAGAATGTTTCTGGCAACGGGAAGTTGACGTTGGCATACTTGCTTACATACTTGGTGTTAGGCATCCAGAGACGGTGAGGTGCCTTGTGGTGAACCAGCAGACAGAATGGCTTGTTCTTGTCGCGGTTGTTCAGATACTCGATGGCATGGTCGGTGATGAGGTCGGTGGCGTAGCCCATCTCCTGTTTGAAGTTACCGTACTGGCCGGTAGAAGCGAAGGTTGGGTTGTAGTACTGACCCTGGTCATCCAAGACATGATAGTAGTCGAATCCCTTCGGACTGCAGGACATGTGCCACTTGCCCACAACGGCAGTAGAATAGCCTGCCCCCTGCAGCAGTTCTGAGAAGAAGGTCTTGGTAGAGTCGATACCCTCGGCAAGCTGGCGCTGTCCGTTCTGGTGACTGTAAAGACCCGTCATCAGGCATGCACGGCTTGGAGTAGAGAGAGAGTTCTCCACGAAAGCCTCGTTGAATTTCATTCCCCTTTCAGCTAGGCGGTCGATGTTAGGTGTTGGTGCCAATTTGGAGATTGGGCTACCGTATGCGCTGATGGCTTGCATGGCATGGTCATCACACATAATGTACAAGATGTTTGGTCGTTCTCCCTGAGCGAAGAGCGACAGCGGCATTACCTGCAAGGCAGCAAATGCCAGTAATGAACGATTGAGTTGATTTCGGTTGTTATTCATCATGATTCTGGTGATATATAGTTAATAATGAATGAATTGTTGATAATGCGAGTAGATTGATAAAATACCAAAAAGAGGGGCGCCAACGAGTGGCGCACCCTCGTAATTCATATCATTACCCCCTTACAAGGAAGTAACTTTGAACTCAGATTTGCTGCAAACTACAATTTGCCCCTTTGTGTCATAGGTCAATTTTAAATTGTTCTCATATAGGTGTAGTAATATTTGCATTTTTTTGTCATCAAGCTAAAAGCTAGAATGCAGCGGATAATGTTGATATATGGGCATCTGTTCTGCACCGCCTAAGACGATGCTGATGCCGCTAGTCGTGATAGGTTTTATATTGTAAGCAACTTCTGTCGAGCTATCAGACATGCTCCGATGACACCGGCCTGGTCTTTCAGCTCAGAAGTGACGATTTGTGAATCTTCGTTCATAATGTTGAGCGAATACTTCTTGATTCCCATATTCACTGGCAGGGTGAGATAATCGCCTGTGACAGACATTTCTCCGCCGATGACCAGCATCTCTGGGTTGAATATGTTAATGATGCCTGCCAGTTGCTTGCCTAACTCATCTGCGATGTGTTGCAGGGTGGCGAGGCTCAGTACATCTTCCTTTGCGATGGCATCTATGATGTCTTCCAGCGTGAGCTTCTCTTTCTTGTTGAGTACCTTGTCTGAGAGAATGGATGGCTTGCCTGCCAGGATATTCTCCGTTAGTTTTCTCTTGAGTGCTCTGCCTGACACTTCCGTCTCCACGCAGCCAATCTTACCGCAGTGGCAGATGATGTTGTTGTTGTAGGCGGTCATGTGACCGAACTCTCCAGAATATCCCGACTTGCCGTAGTACAGCTTGCCATCGATGATGATTCCAATGCCCAAACCCCAACATACGTTGACGAAGATGACATCTTTCTTACCTTTACAGCATCCTTTGATAAACTCTCCGTAGGTCATACTGCGGGTATCGTTCTCGATGCAGGTTGGAAGCTCCAACAGTTCTGTGAGCTTCTCAGCCAGAGGTTCTTCCAGGAAATTGAACATATTGTAAGCTCTTCCTTCCATAGGTCTCACTCGTTCGGCTACGTTCACGCAAACTTCCAGGATTTCTTCTCTTTTAATAGGTAGATTGTCGATAAAGACATTAATAATCTTTCCCATCTCGGCAAGGTTCTCAGGCGTATTCTCATACACATAAGGAACTTTCTGCTTCTCCGTGATCAGATTGCCACAGAAGTCGCTCGCTGCCAAGGCGAGGCAGTCCATTTCCGGGTTCACACCAACAAAGTAACCTGCGGTAGGTTTCAGGTCGTAAACCATCGGGATTCGGCCAGCGGAATCGGCTTTCTTACCGATCTCCCTAACAAGTCCCTGTCCCATCAGTTCATTCAGAGCGTTCGTTGTCGTCGGGAGGCTTACCCCTATACCCTTTGATAATTCAGGTATGGTAGAAGCGCCCTTCGCTATAAACTGCTCTAATAGTCGTCTAGGAACAGAAGGTTTTTGATTGATGTTCTTAATATATTTTATTATGTCTTTAGCCATAACTAAAATTTTTTTGTTGCAAAGATACTCTTTTTTAAGTTTGGTACAATGATTTCTGAGTTAATAAAACTTAATTTGGACTATTTTTATGCAAATTTCCTCTTCGGAGCTTCGTGATTTAGTATTATACCTATTTATATATAGAGACATAAGAGTGATTTTATCTGCAACCCTTTCTTCAACAGATCAACCCTACGTAGCCATAACTGACTGATATAATAGTAAAAACGACACTTATTAATGGCCGCTTCTTGTCAATAAACTAAAAAAATAAAAGCGTTTTAGATTTATTAACCTAAAAATGATGGAACTAATTAATAAAAGACGTATCTTTGCAAAATAAAATATTTTATTAAGTATTCAACTAAAAATAAAAGATATTATTATCGAGGTTTCTAACTAACATTAATATATATATCTTCTTTGCCTTCCAGCCCTAAAAAAGCTGGGGGCAATCATTGCAACTAACACAATATTCAACTTTATATGAAGAAAATCAATCAATTCTTAGGTTCGTTGGCAGCTTGCGCAGCGATGTTGGGGGGAGTCTCAACTCAGGCTGTAGCTGCAGATATTAATATTATCCCTGTGCCGGTGAAAACACAGGTGCAGAAGGGTGAGTTTGTATTGCCTCAAAAGGTAGTCATCTCTTATCAGACTGCGGATGGCAAGAACATCGCAGAGTATATGGCTGATAAGCTGAAGGCATCTACCGGCTATGATGTAACCGTAGGCGGAAAGAAGGGAAATATCTCTATCCAGATTTCTCCTTCCATGAAGATGGCTGAAGAAGGCTATCGCCTGACCGTTACCAGCAAGGGCGTAGTAATCAAGGCGAAGACCGGAAAGGGTGCTTTCTATGGTATGCAGAGCTTCATGCAGCTGCTGCCTGCACAGGTGGAGAGTGCTACCAAGGTGAGCGGCGTGAAGTGGGTGGCTCAGTGCTGTGACATCCAGGATGCGCCTCGCTTCGGATACCGTGGCTTCCATCTCGATCCATGCCGTCACTTCATCACCGTAGAGAACGTGAAGAAGCAGCTCGACATCATGTCTATGTTCAAGGTAAACACCATGCACTTCCACCTCACCGAGGACCAGGGCTGGCGTATCGAAATCAAGAAATATCCAGAGCTGACTTCCATCGGCGGCTATCGCCTCCAGGGTGACGGCTCTACCTATGGCGGTTTCTATACACAGGAGGAAATTAAGGACATCGTGGCTTATGCAGCCAAGCGCTACATCACCGTGATTCCTGAAATCGACCTTCCTGGCCACATGATGGCAGCAATCGCTGCTTATCCATCTCTCTCCTGCAAGGGCGAGCTGTGGACTCCTAGAATGGTTTGGGGTGTTGAGGATATCGTGATGTGTCCGGGTAAGGAAGATATGTTCCGCTTCCTGGAGGATGTCGTTCGCGAGGTGGTGCCTCTCTTCCCTGGCAAGTATTTCCACATCGGTGGAGACGAGTGCCCTAAGACCAGCTGGAAGAACTGTCCTAATTGCCAGAAGCGTATCGAGGCTGAAGGATTGCAGGCTGACGGCAAGCACTCTGCCGAGGAAAGACTCCAGAGCTACGTAATCAAGCGCATGGAGAAGATGCTGGCTAAGTACGACAGAAAGATCATCGGTTGGGATGAGATTCTCGAAGGTGGTTTGAGTCCTGATGCTACCGTGATGTCTTGGCGTGGTACTTCCGGAGGTATTTCGGCTGCTTTGCAGAAGCATGACGTGATCATGACTCCTGGTAGCGGCGGTTTGTATCTCGACCACTATCAGGGCGACTACAAGATTGAGCCGGTTACTATTGCTAGTTCTCCTGCTTATCTCTCAAAGACTTATAACTATGAGCCTGTGCCTGATACCATCAAGTCTCTGGGACTGGAGAAGCATATCCTCGGTGTGCAGTGCAACAACTGGTCGGAGTATATGTACACCAATGCCAAGATGGAGTATCAGATGTATCCTCGCTCTCTCGCTCTCGCTGAGATTGCATGGTCACCAGCCAAGAAGAAGAACTTCACAGACTTCGCCCGCCGTGTAGATGCCAACAGCGTCCGCCTGGATGAGCGCCACGTACGTTATCATATCCCATTGCCTGAGCAGCCATACGGTTCCTGCGACAAGGTAGTGATTACAAAGGATACCGTAGTTACCTTCCAGACTTCACGTCCGGTGAAGATGGTTTATACCTTGGATGGTACTACTCCAACTCCAGCTTCTGCTGTCTATACCGAGCCTATCAAGGTGAACGGCAATATGACCATCAAGATTGCTACCGTATTGCCTTCTGGCAAGATGAGCAAGGTGAGAACCATCGACGTAGAGAAGCAGAACTATGCTCCTGCTGTGAATGTAAGCGATACCAAGGCTGGCTTGCAGCTGCGCCGTGTGAAGGGTAACTTCCTGAAGGTTGACCAGTTGAACTGGGCTGATGCTGAGTGGCAGGACTGCGGTACTGTTACCAACCTGAACAAGATGAAGGTGAGCCAGCCAGACGATGCTGCTACCCTGCGTGGTGCCAACAACTATGGTGCGATTGCTGAGGGATTCATCAATGTTCCTGAGGATGGTGTTTACTATCTCTCTTCACGCATGGAGCAGGTTTGGATCGACAACAAGCTCGTGATCAACAACGAGGGTGCCGTAAAGGCTGGTACCAACAGCGACAATGCTGTAGCTCTGGCTAAGGGTCTGCACCCAGTGAAGTTCGTTTATCTCTGCAATATCGTAGGTGGATGGCCATCTTGGTGGAGCAACCTCAACCTCGAAATGCGCAAGGATAATCAGAAGAAGTTCACTTCAGTAGAGGGAACTCAGTATTTCCATAAATAATTGAATTCCATCATTAACTGATTACAAATAATATCAATAGCTGATTAGGAATATGAATATCAGAACCATCGCAAATGTATCACTTTGCCTTGCCATGCTTTCCATAAGCAGTGGGGCGCTGGCTCAGAGCGAGTCTCGCTGGCAGAATGTGAACATCAATCAGCAGAACCGAGAGCCTCGACGCGCCAATTTCTTCGCATTCGAGAATTTGGAGAAGGCGCAGAGTTTTGATAAGAAGAAGTCCGCCAACTACCTTTCCATGGAAGGTATGTGGAAGTTTAATTTCGTGAAGGACCACAACAAGCGTCCTGCCAACTTCTTTGCTCTGAAGTATGATGACTCACAGTGGAAGGATTTCCCTGTGCCTGGTTTGTTTGAGTTGAACGGATATGGTGATGCTACCTATAAGAACATCGGATATGCCTGGGCAACTCAGTTTGCCCCGAACCCTCCTTATATCAGCGAGCTCAACAACTATACGGGTTCTTATCGCCGTACGTTCGAGCTTCCTAAGGACTGGAAGGGTAAGGATGTGTATTTCCACGTGGGTTCTGCCACCAGTAACCTGACTCTCTGGGTGAACGGCAAGTACGTGGGATACAGCGAGGACAGCAAGGTGGCTGCCGAGTTCAATATCTCTAAATATCTCAAGCCGGGAAAGAACCTCATTGCCATGCAGGTGATGCGATGGTGCGATGGTTCTTATTTTGAGGACCAGGACTTCTGGCGCTTCACGGGCATTGCCCGTGAGGTGTATCTCTATGCCCGTCCGAAACTGCATGCTGCTGACATCCGTCTGAACGCTGCTTTGGAAAACAACTACCAGGATGGTGTGTTGAACTACAAGGTTTCCTTGAAGGGAGGAAAGACAGACGTTGCCATCACCTTGTGTGATAAGGATGGCAAGCAGATTGCACAGGCTACCGGTGCACAGGGCGTCATCAAGGTGCCAAAGGTAAATGCCTGGACGGCTGAGACTCCTTATTTATATAAGGCTTACATCACCCTGAAGAACAAGCAGGGCGCCGCTGAGGTGATTCCGCAGAAGGTGGGATTCCGCAACGTGGAGATCAAGAACGCACAGCTGCTCGTTAACGGACAGCCTGTACTGGTGAAGGGTGCCGACCGCCACGAGATGGATCCTGACGGTGGCTACGTGGTGAGCATAGAGCGCATGATTCAGGACATCAAGATCATGAAGCAGTTGAACATCAACGCCGTTCGCACCAGTCACTATCCTTTCGACCCACGCTGGTACGACCTTTGCGATGAATACGGACTCTACATCACCGCCGAGGCAAACCTCGAATCTCATGGTATGGGCTACGACGAGAAGTCGCTTGCCAAGTTCCCTGAGTACATCGTGCCTCACATCGAGCGCAACGAGGGCAATGTGAAGCCGCTCATCAATCATCCTTCCGTCATCGTATGGAGCTTGGGTAACGAGTGCGGCTACGGCGTCAACTTCGAGAAGGCTTACGACTGGGTGAAGGCGTGCGACCCAACCCGTCCTGCGCAGTATGAGCGTGGCGGATACGACAGCAAGACAGATATCTACTGTCCGATGTACATCGGTTACGAGGAGAGCGAGAGCTATTGCAAGAGCAACGGCACCAAGCCATACATCCAGTGTGAGTATGCTCACGCCATGGGTAACTCTGAGGGTGGATTCAAGGAGTATTGGGATTTAATCCGCAAGTATCCTAAGTACCAGGGTGGTTACATCTGGGACTTCGTTGACCAGGGTCTGCGCGACAAGAGTCCTGTCACCGGCAAGGAAATCTTTACCTATGGTGGTGACTACGGCCGCTATCCGGCCAGCGACTACAACTTCAACTGCAACGGTATCATCGCTCCTAACCGCCGTCTGAATCCTCATGCGTATGAGATTCAGTATGTTCTCCAGAACGTCTGGATCAAGGATTTTGATGCAGAGAACGGTTCTTTCAATGTCTATAACGAGAACTTCTTCAAGAATATCGATGACCTGAGCCTGACTGCTACCCTCTTTGCCAACGGCGTGAAGTTGACTACCGTAGCGATTCCTGATACCAAGGGCATTGCTCCACAGGCAACCAAGCTGGTAAAGAGCGAGGCGCTGAAGAGTGCCATCGAAAAGGCTGAGGCTGAGCACGCTACAGAGGAAATCACCATCAACTTTGCCTTTGCAAGCGATGGAAGCCAGCCTCTGGTTGACAAGGGTCAGGTGATGGCTCGCCAGCAGATTGTACTCAATGGATATGAGTTCGATAAGGTAGATGCTCCTGCCAACACCGGCAGCAAGATTGAGGTTGAGGAGACCAACAGCTACGTGAAGGTTTCTGCAGAGAGAATGTCGGTTACCATCGGCAAGAAGACCGGTATGATTGATTACCTCGATGTGGATGGCGAACCAATGTTGAAGTTCCGTGAGAGCATGACTCCAGAGTTCTGGCGTGCTCCTACCGACAACGACTACGGTGCTTCTCTCCAGAAGAAGATGAGAGTCTGGAAGAACCCTCAGATGAATCTGAAGTCATTCGACAAGAGTGAGAGCAAGGACAGCGTAGTGCTGACTGCCAATTTCGAGATGCCTGAGGTGAAGGCAGAACTGATGCTCCGCTACCGTATCAATGCGGCTGGTGAAGTGGCTGTTACCGAGAAGATGACAACAGACAAGGAGGCTAAGGTAGCTGATCTGTTCCGTTACGGTATGCAGTTGCAGATGCCTGCTTCTTTCTCTAAGTTGGAGTACTATGGTAGAGGTCCGGAGGAGAACTACATCGACCGTCACTCTTCTGCTTTCATCGGAAAGTATGAGGCTAATGTGAAGGATGAGTATTATCCATACGTCCGTCCACAGGAGAGCGGTAACCATACAGACATCCGCTACTTCTCTATCTTCAACCCAACCACCGGCAAGGGAATCACCTTCGAGGGCTATGCTCCAATGGAGTGCAGCGCCATTCCTTACCTGGTAGAGGATCTGGATGCTGGTATCGAGAAGGAGCATGCCTGGGGACAGCACAGCGGCGACCTGGTAGAAAAGGGGCTTGTACAGTTGCACATCCAGCAGCGCCAGTTCGGTCTGGGTTGTATTGACAGTTGGGGTGCTTCACCAATGGAGAAGTACCGCATGCACTATCAGGACCGCTGCTTCAGCTTCGTAATTAAAGCTAAGAAATAAGATATTTACACACTTGTGTATTCATGTAATTCATCGGATAAGTGCTCTTCTTGCAGGGATGCAAGGGAGCACTTTTTCTGTTTTATGGGGGGAAAAGTTTAAAAATAGATTAAATCCTTTGTTGATTCCCCCTTTTTTTCTTATTTTTGCAATTCTAACAAAATATAAAGCAAACATAAGATAATTAAGATAATGGCAAACGATAACAAAGGTCTTACGCCGATGATGCGACAATTCTTCGAGATGAAATCCAAGCATCCCGAGGCTTTGCTGCTTTTCCGTTGTGGCGACTTCTACGAAACTTACTGCGAAGATGCGGTGGAGGCTTCCCGTATTCTCGGCATCACCCTGACCCGAAGAAACAACGGCGGTGCTACGGGCAGCATCGAGATGGCGGGATTCCCTCATCATGCACTCGATACTTACCTGCCTAAACTCATCAGGGCAGGAAAGCGAGTTGCCGTATGCGACCAGCTGGAAGATCCGAAGAAGAAACGTCTGGAAATCAAGGGTAAGAAGGGATTGAGCCAGATGGACAAGATGGTGAAGCGCGGCATCACCGAACTCGTTACACCGGGTGTGGCGATGGGCGACAACGTGCTCAACTACAAGGAAAACAACTTCCTGGCTGCCATCCACTTCGGTAAGACTTCCTGCGGCGTAAGCTTCCTCGATATTTCTACCGGTGAGTTCCTTACCGGCGAGGGAACCTATGATTATGTAGAGAAACTGATGGGCAACTTCATGCCGAAAGAGGTGCTCTACGACCGTGCCCGAAAGAATGATTTCGAAAAATACTTCGGTACCAAATACTGCACCTTCGAACTCGACGACTGGGTTTTCACCGAGCAGACGGCGATGCAGAAACTCCTGGGACATTTCAAGACCAAGTCGCTGAAAGGCTTCGGTGTGGAACATCTCAAGAATGGTGTCATTGCCAGCGGTGCCATCATGCAGTATTTGGAGATTACCCAGCATACGCAGATCAACCATATCACGGCACTTTCACGCATCGAAGAAGATAAGTTCGTGCGCATGGACCGATTCACCATCCGAAGTCTGGAGCTGGTGGCTCCGATGCAGGACGACGGTCTGTCTCTGCTCAACGTCATCGACAAGACTGTAACGGCGATGGGCGGCCGAATGCTCCGCCGCTGGCTGGTATTCCCACTGAAGGATGTGCGCCCTATCAACGAGCGCCTCGACATCGTGGAGTATTTCTTCAAGGAACCGGAGTTCCGTCAGCTTCTCGACGACCAGCTTCATCGCATCGGCGACCTGGAGCGTATCATCTCCAAGGTAGCCGTGGGCAGAGTATCGCCTCGCGAGGTGGTGCAGCTGAAGAATGCCCTCGAAGCCATCCAGCCTATCAAGGTGGCTTGCCAGCATGCCAAGAACGATGCCCTGAAACGAGTGGGAGAGCAGCTCAACGTATGCGAAACCCTGAAAGAACGCATCGCCAGGGAGATTCAGCCCGATCCGCCTCAGTTGGTCAACAAGGGTGATGTGATAGCCGATGGTTATAATGCAGAACTCGACGATCTGCGTTCCATCAGCCGTCATGGCAAGGATTATCTTCTGAAGATTCAGGAGAGGGAGATCGAGAAGACGGGCATCAGCAGTCTGAAGGTAGGTTATAATAATGTGTTCGGCTATTATCTGGAAGTGCGCAACACCTTCAAGGACAAGGTGCCTGAGGAGTGGATCCGCAAGCAGACGCTGGCGCAGGCTGAGCGATATATTACCCAGGAACTCAAGGAATACGAGGAGAAGATTCTCGGTGCCGATGAGAAGATCCTGATTCTGGAGGCACGACTCTTCAATGAGTTGATTGCTGCCATGCAGGAGTATATCCCTCAGATTCAGATCAATGCCAACCTCATCGCCCGTATGGACTGTCTCCTGTCTTTTGCCAAGGCTTCGGATGAGAACCGCTATGTGCGCCCGGTTATTGATGATTCGCAGATACTGGATATCAAGCAGGGTCGCCATCCTGTGATTGAAACCCAGTTGCCGCTGGGTGAGCGATACGTGCCAAACGATGTGTTGCTCGATACGGAGAAGCAGCAGGTGATGATGATTACCGGTCCTAACATGGCGGGTAAATCTGCCTTGCTCCGCCAGACGGCGCTCATCGTGCTGCTGGCTCAGGTGGGCTGCTTTGTACCAGCCGAGAGTGCAAGGGTGGGTCTGGTGGACAAGATCTTCACCCGTGTGGGAGCCAGCGACAATATCTCGCTGGGTGAATCTACCTTTATGGTGGAGATGACGGAGGCTGCCAATATTCTGAACAATGTGTCGCCCCGTTCACTGGTACTCTTCGATGAGTTGGGTCGTGGAACTTCTACCTACGATGGTATTTCCATAGCCTGGGCGATAGTGGAGTATCTACATGAGCACAAGAAGGCGCAGGCCCGTACGCTTTTTGCCACTCATTATCACGAGTTGAACGAGATGGAGAAGAATTTCCCTCGCATCAAGAACTTCAACGTGAGTGTGAAGGAGGTGGATGGCAAGGTCATCTTCCTGCGCAAGCTGGAACCGGGTGGCAGTGAGCACTCCTTCGGTATTCATGTGGCAGAGATTGCCGGAATGCCGCGCAGCATCGTAAACCGTGCCAACGATATCCTGAAGCAGTTGGAGCAGGACAATGCCGGAGTTGGAGGTGCCGGCAAGCCGAACGTGCAGCATCTGGATGAACATAAAGAGGGTGTGCAGCTGAGTTTCTTCCAGTTGGACGACCCTGTATTGAGCCAGATTCGTGATGAAATCCTGGGTCTGGATGTCAACAACCTTACCCCGGTAGAGGCATTGAACAAGCTCAACGACATCAAGAAAATCCTGCTGGGAAGATAAAGTTTTAAGGAAGAATAGCCCATCAGAAAGTCTGGTATAGGCTAATAATTACTAAAAGTTACCCTAAGGTAAGTTACCTTTGGGTAACTTTTTCCTTTTTTACCGCACAGCAGCTGGATTCCATCCGCACAACACTTGATGTGCATCTGCACAACAGCTGATATGCAAGCGCACAACAGCTGTTGTGCGGTTCAAGGTATTAACAATCCTGAAGACAGGTATTATATCTTCTGGCAACTACTCCTATATCTTCCGATTACTTCTATTATATTTTCCTGCTGCTACTCCTATATCTTTCGATCACTTCTCCTATATCTTTCAATGATTATTGATACTAGTAACTATCGTCCGTTCTGATGATATTTGTGACACTAGTGACACTTATGACACTTGTTTTCTAAAACTTTCTTCACGCGGGCGGGCAGGAAAAATTTTTCAGAAAAGCTTCCTGCCCGCCTACGTGAGAGAGTTTTTTAAGAAAACCCTGTCACCAGTGTCATCCGTCATTCCTAAGTAAGTTACTTAGCTATCGTAACTAAGTTACTTAGCTATCATAAGTAAGTTACTTAGCCGTTTAAAGCAAGTCTCTTTTATCATTGGAATAAATCATCTTTCTGAGCTAATCATCAGAAAAAGAAAGAAAATCCGTGAGAAATAGTGAATAACCGTGAGAAACCGTGAATGCCGGATTCTCAGGGTTGTATCTTTGCATTGTGATTCAGAAAGGACTACAGACAATGCGCAGCGCTACTTGACTTTGTTCAGATGAAAGTTCTGCTTTTTTCTAATTTTATAGAGACATTCTGTTGTAGTTTCTTTATTTTTTCGTACTTTTGCAAAAAAAAAGAGAGGAATGAAAGAAAAGGTCATATTTTTATTGTTAATCATCATGATTCTTGCATCTTGTGCAGGAAACAGGAAGTATGATGATTTGATGCAACGGGCAGATAGCATCATGAATGTTAATGACGACTCCGCGAAGGTTGCCATCCGGATGCTTGATGGGGTCAAATCCCAGTTGCCAGAGTTTTCCCAATCGCAAAAGATGCGCTATGAGTTGTTGCGTCATAAGGCGATGAACAAGGCTTGCATCACGTTCACATCTGATAGCGTGATGAAGGAAGTGGTGGATTATTATGAAAATTATGGTTCGGCTAATCAGCGGATGCTTGCCAACTATGTGTTGGGTTGCGTGTATAGGGATATGCATGAAGTTCCCTTGGCGTTGGAATACTACAATAAGGCGACAGAGCAAGCTGATACCACTGCCGCAGATTGTGACTATGGCACGCTTTATAGAGTATATAGCCAGATGGGATTTTTGTTTAGTAAACAATATTTACCATATCAATTGTTGGATGCTTTTGGCAAGGCTGAGAAGTATGCTTATTTGGCAAAGGATACATTGAATGCGATTATCAATTACCAAAATAAGGGAGATGCTTATGATTATTTAGGAAAAAAAGATTCTGTTGTTGCTATCAATTTACGTAGCGCAAATATGTTTAAACGGATAGGTGACAACTATAATGCAGCTATCGCTTTGGGATGCAACTACAGCTATTATATAGAGAAGCAAGACTCTGTAAATGTGAAGAAGGCATTTGAAGCATACTTTTCTACAGGGTATGAGGGAAATCTGGAATATGAAGATTCTAAGGCTTATGTATTATGCCAAAAAGGAATATACTATATGTTTACTGGTCAGTTAGATTCTGCTTGTTATATTTTGCAGCAGAGTCTTAAGTTTTGTAAGTCTTTTAGCAATAAAGCTGCAACAACAAAAGCCTTGGCTCATTATTATGCAAAAGTTAACCAACCATCCTTGGCTATGAAGTATGCTTTGCAAAGTTCTGAATATAATGATTCTGATTTAGTTGCGGTAAGGAAGACCCAATTACAGCAGGCGCAAGCAATGTATGATTATGGCAGAAACCAAGAAATAGCAAGAATAGCAGATCAGAAAGCGAAGCGAAGTATGCAAATGAACTATATGATAGTTTTAGCTTGTGTCGTATTGTTCTTGTTATTTTCTTATATTTATAGAAAGCAGCTAGCTCTCAAGAAAAAGAAAATAGCTGTCTCAAAAAAGTTGTATGAAGACAGCTTGCAAAAGCTCAAGAGATTACAAGAAGAAAAAGCTAAACTTGTTGCTGATAACGACAATAAACTAGCTTATGTCATTACGGAAAAGGAAAATACCATCAACAAATTAAAAGCTGAAATAAACGACATACAAGAAAAATACTCTTTCTCTTCTATATCTAATGTGGAGTTGTCTTTGATGGATTCATCTATTTGCAAGAAAATTAAATTTATTGAAGTGCATCCAAGAAAGAAAATGAGTGATGAGGATTGGAAAGAATTGGCAGATACGGTAGAGAAAACAATACCAAACTTCATTCCGAGATTAAAAAATAAGCTCAATGGTAAAGATTACCAAATCTGTTTATTGATTAGGTTAGGCTTCTCTACATCCTTAATCGCAAGATTGCTAGGTCTATCAGATGCAGCAATCTCAAAAAGCAGAAAAACGATGTTGAAAAAACTATGCGGGAAGATTGGTAAGCCAAAAGAGTTTGATGAGTATGTTCTCCAGATTCTGTAAAATTCTGCAAGGTAAAATTATAGTAAATTATTCAATAAGGAATTAAAATAGAGGGAGTTATAGGCCAAGAGTAAAAAATAGGTAAATTTTAAATCGATAATTTTCTTGTCTGTTTCATTGCAAAAATGTACTTTTGCGACGGAATTACGAACAAATGATAATTAAAATTGTTAAGATATGAAACATTTACTATTCCTTATTATTTGTGGTGGGACATTGCTTTTATGTCCTATCTATACTAGAGCCGAGCCTTATACATTATCATATAGCTTGGTTCATCCTGGTCAATTACGCTCAAAAGGAAGCAGAAGTATTAAGCGACCTTTGGTTGTTGATTTGGTGGGGCACACGTTGGCCGTTCCGAGCCAACTGGTTGGTTACACGCTTACGCTCGAAAGCGAGGATGGTAAAGTCTATACCTATTATATAATAGATGCAACTTTACAAGTTCCAGAAGATTTGAGCGGTGAGTATAAGATTACTATTTCTGATAGAAATAGTAAATATGAAGGAATAATTTTTATAAACAAATAAATTCGTATTTACAAACCACATATAAAGTGATAGACTTATGAAAATATGAAAAGAAATTAAGTGTCCAGTACCTGCTATATATGTAGGTACTGGTAAGAGAAAAGAGGCGGAAAAAAGGAATGAAAACAATCAGTGATAAGATACCTTTTGGAACGGATAGCAGAACAGGCACCCGGCGTGCGCCCGGTCTCCTTCTCTTTTGGCGGGCAACCACTCTCAAAACCGAGTTTCCAGCAGTTGGAGGCGGTACCGCTTTCTTCCCCCGCCCTATTGTCCTATCTGCGGCAGAGGGGGATAAATACGGAACTGGCAAAAAGAGAATGCAGGGAGGTGCGCTATCTGACTGGCGGCAAACCCTACTTTGCCGTTGGTTTTCCCAACCGTTCGGGAGGCTACGAGATACGCAACAAGCTCTTCAAGGGCTGCATAGCACCGAAGGACATCACCCACATACGGCAGGAACAGCCGAGGGAGACCTGCTACCTCTTCGAGGGCTTCATGGACTACCTCTCCTTCCTCACCCTGCGGCTGGAAAGGTGTCCTGACCGTCCCGACCTTGACGGGCAGGACTACATCGTACTGAACTCGACTTCCAACCTCTCCAAGGCAATCCGACCATTGGGCGGTTACGGGCGCATCCACTGTTTCCTCGACAACGACAAGGCGGGAATGGAAGCTGTTCAGGAACTACGGGAGGAATACGGGCTGCGCATCCGGGACGCGTCGCACATATACGGAGGATACAACGACCTGAACGATTTCCTGCGGGGTAAACAGAACGGACAATCCGAACGGAGGCGTGAGAAGCCGGAACCGGAGAAAAGCCAACAGAAGGCAGAGCAACCGAAAAAGAAAAACAAAGGTATCAGGATGTAACCGTACAGCCACCGGAAGGCTTTGAAAAAAGCCATAGCTCATTAGGGCTTTTTCTTCACGCAATGCACGCATCGCTAAAAAAGCCCCAATGAGCAAAAGGGACGCCGCCCCTTTTGAAACCCCGAAGCCATGCGGCATGGGAGCAAGGCAGGGGAAGTATTAACCGAAAAAATGTATTACAGTTATGGGATATGCAGTTTTGCATTTGGAAAAGGCGAAAGGTGCGGACGGCGCAATGTCCACGCACATAGAGCGCACCGTACACCCGAAGAACGCGGACAGAAAGCGCACGCACCTGAACCGGGAACTGGTGCAGTTCCCCGAAGGGGTGAGGAACCGCACGCAGGCGATAGCGCACCGGATAGAAACGGCGGGCATCAAACGCAAAGTGGGCACCAACCAGGTGAAGGCAATCCGGGTGCTGCTCACCGGAAGCAACAAGGACATGAAACAAATGGAAACGGACGGGCGACTTGACGGCTGGTGCAGCGATAACCTGAAATGGCTCCGGGAAACATACGGGGAGCGGAACCTCGTATCGGCAGTCCTGCACATGGACGAGAAGACACCGCACATACACGCCACTATCGTACCGATAGTGACCGGGGAGCGCAGGAAAGCCAGAAAGGAAGAACAGAACGGGAAAAAGAAATACCGCAAGAAGAGCACGCAGGATGTACGGCTGTGTGCTGATGACGTCATGGCAAGGCACAGGCTGAAACACTATCAGGACACCTATGCACAAGCCATGAGCAAATACGGCTTGCAAAGAGGAATAGACGGTTCACTGGCAAAACACATCTCCACCATGCAATACTACAAGGAACTGGTAGAGCAACAGGACAGCCTGCAGGAGAACATAGAAACCCTGCTGGGGCTGGAAGAGGAAGCACAGAAGAAGTTAAAGCAGGTCAAGGGGGAAATCAACACGCAGAAGATGAAGAGCGCAGCGGTGAACGCCACCACAGCCATAGCGGACGGGGTAAGTTCTCTTTTGGGCGGCAGCAAGGTCAAGAGGCTGGAAGCGGAGAATGAGGGGTTGAAGCAGGACATAGCCAATCTGCAAAGACAAGTACAAGCCGAACAGAGGGAACAGACAAAAATGGAGAACCGCCACAACAGCGAGATAAACAAGATAGACCGGAGTTACCAACAGAAAATTGCAGGGTACGCCAATAGACTGGAACAGATAGACACCTATTTCCCTATCGTAACAGAACTGCTGCCCATAGCCGAACAATGCCGGGAAGTGGGGTTCACCGAAGAACTGACAAGGCAAATCGTCAGCCTGCAGCCCGTAGGGTTCAAAGGCAGGCTCTATTCGAAGGAACACAAGGAGAGGTTCAGGACGGAGCACTCAACGGCAATCGTAGAGAGAAATCCGCAGGAGAAAGGACAGTTCCAGTTGTGCATTGACGGTATGCCGATACTTGAATGGTTCAGAATGAAGTTTCAGGAACTTAAAGAAAAACTGGGTGTAAACAACACCCAAAAAGAAGACAAACCAAAGCAGGGATTAAGAATGTAAAACACAACAAGTGAAAATATATCATTGTGTTTCATAGGATTTTTTGATTATTTCATTTACATTTGCATTGGATTGAACGTTAGGTTCTTCCAATACATATAGAAATTAAAGAAGCGTTATGCTTATCTTGTAGTTTGAAAACCTGAGAAACTTTCAAAATGAGATACAAGGAGGGCATAGTGGTTCTCACGCTATAGCGTGGGCTGCTATATCCATATCTGTATCTCAGGTTTTCTCAGGACCTTCAAACTAAGACATGGCATTGCAGTTCCACGCTTTACTATTTTAACAAAACTTCTCTGAAGGAACGGGAAAAGTGTTAAAGACATAATCAAAATGGGATTTTTTAAATTTGGTAGTAAAAAGCCTTCTATTAATCATCAGATTATTCAAGGCAAGAAATGTACAGTCTTTCAGTTTTCAATGAAAGCCACTGATTTTGTAATAACTTGCCATGTTGCTCCAGCTCCAGAACCTTTAATAAGTTTTCCTTCTTATGATCCTCGTTTGGGAAGATATGTGGAGATAGTTTACGGTGAGAAGGATTTTGCGGATGACATCCAAAAACTTATTGATACAATAGACTACGAAGATAGAGGAGAAGAAGCCTTTTATTACGCTTTTGATGTTTTCGTTACTGAACACATAAATGAATTTAATAGACTTATTGATACTGATCTTTTCCGGATTATTTCTGAAATCATTTTAATGATGGAAGCTATTTTAAAAGCTCGGGTAAAAGAACAACTGCCTGAGCAGGACAAAATAGACATTATGCACTCTTACATAAATCGTACTCTAACAAAGTTTGCTAATAATTTCTATATAACTAAGTATAGAAGAAGTAATTTCAATATTGAGCCTTATTTGGTGAAATATTCAGATACGGTTCGTTAAGTCTATATTCCAATATTATATTCTCTAAATTACATAAATTACAATGGAAACATATGACCAATTTCCCATAAACCTTTTAGAATCTCAAGGTTCTATTACAATACCATCCGTCAAGGTTATTTCAGACAATGTTAATATTTGGGAAAACGGAGGTGTTGTAGAACATAGTGTAACTCCAACCTCTATAATTTTAGATACTCAATCTGAAGGAGTAAGCTATATAATAACTAACCAAAAATTAGGACAGTTTATTAACTTAAACGGTTTTTTCAAAGAGAAATCCGAAAATAAAGATAGGATCTTATTGAGTACAGATTTATTCGCAGGTGGAATAGGAGAATACATGTGCCCCGACATGCTATCGCTATTTTATAAACAGGGAAAGTTAGCAAAATTACAATTTACAATAACTAATCCTTCGCGAATAGTAGAGTTTATTATTCCTATTTTCGACCAAATAGAAGTTACTCCCAAAGAAGATGATTCATATGAAACCAAAGTTAAGCTATGGCATTTGATGTGTGTTATTGCTATATCTAAAGCCAATGGAATTAGAAATCCAACTCAGCGACAATTAATAGAAACTATCATGAAACGTGAAAATATGACAGAGGAACATCTCAATCGGGTGAATAATAATGCTACATCTATTAGTTTCATGCCTCCTGCTGATGATCGTAAAAAGTTACGTATATTATACGATATGGTTGTTATAATGATTGCTGGTGGGCAAATGACAGATGAAGAAAAAGGACTTATTGGCGATATTGCATACAAATTCGGATTTGAGCCTGATAAAACTCTTGATTATTTGATGCAAACAGTCTTTAATGAAATGTAAGCCTATGCCCTTGTGTAAATAAATCATTGAATTTATAAACAAAAGAAAAGCGCAACTCTGATTGTTTCTGAATTGCGCTTATATTATTTACACACGTTGTTTCACTAATTCTATTACTTTAAAACTGCATTATGACGGGATATGTAAAGAAAGCAACGAGGAAATAGCAAAATGAAATCCTAAATGAAAACCAACACCCAATATTACAATATTAGGGTGTAATATCGGGTGTTGGTTTTGCAAATTATTGATAATCAATATTTATTGCGGTGCGTACGGGACTCGAACCCGTGACCCCATGCGTGACA
>OLQW01000362.1_pt1 | contig 28480 bp, 26 predicted proteins | sample 1672901 | NCBI WGS metagenome assembly OLQW01 (sample SAMEA3136735, study PRJEB25190) | human gut metagenome | reverse complement strand
AATATGCCGGATTGTGCTTGTGATTGCCCTGCCCGGTACACATGATCCATTCATGCGCCATGGTACCCACCGGTGTCACATTCCATTTTTTCGCCAGATAGACATTGGAAGTACCGATGCAGGCAGAATCCTGATAGTCCTTATTGTGCGCCACCAGCTCCTGCACCGCCAGTTCCTGTGCCTCCGCGGACAGGCGGCGCCGCAGTCCAAATTCACTGAAATTACCAAGACAATAGGTCCCATCTACAAGTTTCTGAATCTTATCCTCCAACCGCTCCCGGAAGGAAGCATACAGTCTGTTATAATCATAATTCATCCGGAAAAATACTTCGTTGACGATGGCAAGAGTCGGGATCTCATACATGGAAGTGTTTAACCAGGAGCCTTTTGTCTCGATGGTCAGACCGCAGGCTGCATCCCTTCCAATCTCAAAATCTTCGTATCTGGGCTGCCACAGGCGCAGGAAATCCACATAGGAACCCTTGATCCATTTTACATTTTCCAGATAATTCAATTCTTCCTCCGTAAAACGTAAGCTACAATACGCCCGGATCTGTGCCTTGATCTCTTCCACCATCTCCGGTGTAAAAAGTACATCTGTATTCCTGCATTTAAACGTCCAGGTAGTCTTATACGCGCTGAACTGGTGGTAAATGCACTGTCCCATAGAGAACTTATACATATCGTTTTCCAGTAAACTGTTGATGATCTGTGGTAGTGTCATGATTTTTCCTCTTTCTCTCTTAGATTCACAGCTATGTAAATAGGATATATTCTCTAAATGACATCCACCTGGATCGGTCCCATGGCAGCAATCGCCGTCTGGTGGGTCTGCGGAGTCACACAGGCACAGGCGTTCTCGATAACACATACTCTTGCTTCCGGTACAAATGCCTTTGCCATGACTACATTGCTTAACACACAGATTCCGGTACAGAATCCGGTAAAGTCCACTTCCATGGGATATTCCCCCTCTGCTGCCTCTCCTGCTGCCGTCAGTTCTTCCCAGATGGTTTTTAATAGTTTTCCGAATTCCGGACTGCCAAAGGTTGGCTTTTTCACCGTGATCACATTTTCCGGCGCATATTGCTCCCGCACCGCCTTTACAATATCCGGATGGATCTCATACCCTGCTGTCCCCTCCTGTCCATGCAAAATGGGCAGTCTTTTTCCTTCCTGGGTGTCCAGATAATCTGCCGTATGGGTATCCTTGGTGATGATCACCTTATAGTATTCCCCGCTTTCGGCTGCAGCAACGATATTTTTTACCGCTGCCTCGCACTCCTTGTTGCCCAGTGCTCCGGTGATGAATTCGTTCTGTGCATCCGTGATCACTAATACTTTCTTTGCCATGTTCCCTCTCCTCTACTCGTTTTCTATAATAGTCTGCACAAAAAGCAGGCAACCGCGTCCTGCGACTACCTGCTTCTCTTACTTACAGAAATAATTTCTTCACTTTTTCTGCGTCAAATACGACTTCTGTTAATCCGTCCACTTCGATCTGATACAGGGCATTGGCAGCCAGATGCTCCGCCGCCTGCTCGAGATCACGGATACCGCTGGTGTTGGAATAGATCTCCACCACCGCATCCAGTCCCTCTTTGGTGAGTGTGCATTCGTCTGCCTGCAGTCCGATGCGTTTCAGTACCTTTGGCAAGGCAAATCTGGAGAAAATGATCTTCTTCTCCTCCGGTGTGTAATCCGGTATATCGATCACTGCAAAACGCGACATTAACGGGGCACTGATCTGATCCTTATCGTTAGCTGTGGCAATCGGATAAACACCGAATGTGGGCACGGTACATTCCATATAGTTGTCCGTGAATCCCAGATTATCCAGCAAGGTAAGCAGTACATCCGCCGGATTGCCGTTACCTTTGCCGCTGGCCGCTTTGTCCAGCTCGTTGATGATGAATACCAGATTGGACTCTCCCGCCATGGAAAAAGCTTCCATGATGATACCGGGTTTGGCATTGGCGTAGATCCTGGAGCTTCCGGTCAGCTGCTCCGGATCGTTGATGGAACTCATATCCAATGTAGTCCAGGGAAGCTTTAAAATCCTTGCCACCGCATAAGCAATCTGGGATTTACCGGTTCCCGCCGGTCCCACCAGAAGCAGACCATAGGCCGGTAAAGTGTGGGTACGGTTGATCTGGATGATGGTCTCCATGATACGCTGTTTGACCCGCTCCATGCCGTACAATTCCTCATCCAGGATCCGTCTGGCTTCCACGGGGTCAATAGCCTCAAAATAGTTGCCCTTCCACTGAATGTTCATCATAATGGACAAGGCTCTCTGTGCATGCCTTCTCTCCTCGGGAGATACCTCGTGGGATCTTGCCACTGCCAGGTTTCTTCTCGCCCACAGGCGGATATTTTCCGGCATGGTCCTTCCGGCACAGGTCATGAAATCGGAGATACTCTGAAGGCTGGTAAGTTTCATATCATCGCCGTCTTCCCCTTCGTCCTCGCCCTGTTCTTCTTCCGCGGGAGCACTGCTTAAAAACAGCCGCTCCATCATGAATTGTAAAAATCCATCCTCTGCAGACAGCTTGGTGCCCCCACCGAAAGCTGTCTCACGGATCTTATATACTGCATAGCCGTCATTCCTGTTTTCTCCGGAGAGACGCACGTTAATGTGGTTCTCACCAAGCCAGCGGATCAGACTGACAAAACGGGCATCAATCTGTAAAATATCGGCATAAGCGCTGCTGCCTTCCTCTTTAAATTCGAAATTGGTCCGTTTGCTCTGATTACCGAATACACCTACGGCATGATGGTTCCATTTTTCACTGCTGTTATCCAGGATCAAAATCGGTTTCTCCGCAGAGGCTGATCCCTCATTGGAGCGAAACGTAGTATAGGTGCATATAGGATCCTGCTTCTTTTCATTTTCCGGAGTACTGCTGAAATCAAATACCGGCATGCTTAACCTCCTTTTTTCTGGCCTGAATCTTCTCCTCATCGATCAGTTTGAACTGTTTTACAAGATTGGTCATATTCTCAGACTGCGCCAACAGTTCTTCACTGGTAGCAGACAGCTCTTCTGCTGCCGCCGAATTGGACTGTACGATCTCGGAGATCTGGTTCACACCGCTCTCCGCCTGATTCATGGCATCCGCCTGGGTATCTGCGATCTGGGTCAGTTCCTCGGAATCCTGTGCGATCTTGCGGACACCGTCCACGATAACACTTAAGGTCTGGGATGCATGATCCACAGCTTCATTGCCGGCATGGATCTCCTCCAGGGTATCGCCGATCAGATTTCTGGTATTGACTGCGGACTGAGCACTCTGCTCTGCCAGCTTACCGATCTGGTCTGCCACAACAGCAAAGCCTCTGCCTGCTTCTCCGGCTCTGGCTGCTTCAATGGAAGCATTCAGGGACAGCAGATTGGTCTGGCTTGCAATATCTTCGATCTCGCCGATGATATTGCTGATCTTCTCGGAAGTTTCATTGATCCGACCCATGATTTCCATCAGGTGATTCATTTCGGTACGTCCTTCATCCGCCTTAGCAGAGTATTCCTGTGCCTGTCTGCTGGAATTCTTCGTATGTTCTGCGGTATTGTCTACCATAGAAGTAATATTGGTAATCGTCGCCTGAAGCTCCTGTACGGCTCCTGCCTGTTCGGTTGCCCCCTCAGCCAGAGACTGCGCTGCATCTGCCAGACTTCCGGCACCCATGGATACTTGTCCGGATACTTCATTGACATTGTACAGTGCCTCATTCATCTTATACTTAATATCTCTCAGCGCTTCTTTTAGTTTATCCAGATCGCCCTCATAGAGATCGGGATAACGGAACTTCACTGTCCAGTCGCCGTTTGCCATAGCGTTTAATGCCTGGTTGATATCCTCAATGATCATCCTGAGGTTTGTCGCCATTGCTGTAGCCGCACGGTTCATCGCTGCCATTTCGTCCTCTGTCTCCACTTTGGGGAAATCAGATGTCAGATCACCTGCTGCGAAGCCATCCAGTCTGTCTGCCAGCGCTTTCAGCGGTCCGGCGATTCCTTTGGCTATTCTTTTTCCCGCCTTTTCAGATCCTGCAAAGCCTACTCCGATGATCAGAAGGATTACGATAAAAATAACTACACGGAAAACATTCAGCTTGGCTTCCATGGCATTTCCGTTCGTTACACTGCTGTCCAACAGGCTCGTCATATCTGCATAGACCTGCTGGAACACGGGATCCATCTGTTCGCCTGCCATCTGCTGTGCCTGCATCCGCTTGGCAGGATCGGAAGCTGTTCCCAGTTCCAGTATCTGTGCCTCGATCTGCTGATAAGAAGCTACGCCATCCTTGATCTGCTGGTAGGTAGCTCTTCCCTCATCCGTGATCATATCATCTTCCAGGGCACTGATATAGGTATCCAGCTGTTCCGCCGTCATGTCATGGGCATTTTTTGCTTTAGCGATCAGCGTATCGTCATCATAGCCGATGGCGGCACGGGTCTCGCTCCGCATCTCCGCGATAACGATCATCGCCTTACCGATGTCACCCTGTGCGAAACCGTAATGGCGCAACGCATAGGAATACTGGTAACTGACGATTCCCATGGCGACACAGGCAATAATACCTGTTGCACTTAATAATAGAGAAATTATGCGAAATACACTCATTAACCGCTTTTCGATGGGGAGCTTACTTAACTTATCTGATCTGTTCATTCCAATATTCCATCCTTTCCATAAACTGTGAATAAAAATCTGTTGTCCCTTTGTACGGCAATAAATAAAACAGACGCAACAGCAGCAGATTTTCCTCCTGCTGTTTCCCTTCGTCTTCTCCTGTCAGTCTCTCTTCCATGGCATGTAACAGGTCATGCCATTGTAGGGTAAATTGCTGGTTTCTCGTCAGATCCGGAGTATCGATCCATTTACTGACTTTTATCTTGCTGCGGTTCTCCTTCGCACATTCCCCGGTCTGGAGAAAATAGGAAAATCCTCCGTTTTCATAATATCTTCCCAGCGGAAACAGCCGGCAGATTCCAGGCCGGTACGGATGGATGCTACATCTTCCTTCCTCATCCAGATAAGCGCAGGCTTCCTTGGTCCCCTGCATTTTCAGATTCGGTAAGATCACACCATCCACCACGTTGAGCTCCACCGATGCCGCTAATAGCTCCTGCATGCTTTTCCCCATTCCTGTAGTCATCCGGTAAACATCATAGGGATCCAGGATAATGGAATTGCCCATGCCGTGACAACACCGGGAACAGCCATTGCAACCACCGCAATCCGCTTTTACCATATCATTTGCTTTGTATAATCGTCCGTCGGATATCTCCGCAAGACTAACATTTCGCTTCATATCTACACCATCAGCCTCTCTGTGCCTTGCGTTTCATGATCTCCTTCAAACTCTCCGTATAAGGAGCTCTCGCCACCCCGTATTCCGTGACAATTCCGGCGATCAGTTCATGGTCCGTCACATCGAATGCCGGATTGTAGACCTTTATACCCTCCGGAGCCATGCGCTCCTTGTACCACATCTCAGTAACCTCTTCCGCCTTACGCTGCTCGATGCAGATATCCGCACCGGTGGCAGTCGCCATATCAATCGTGGAAGTCGGTGCACAGATGTATACCGGCACACCGTACTGTTTTGCCACTGCTGCCACCACGCTGGTACCGATCTTGTTCGCAGTATCTCCGTTGGCTGCCACTCTGTCACAGCCTACGAACACTGCCTGCACCCAACCCTTGGACATGACGGAAGCGGACATATTGTCACAGATCAGTGTCACATCCACGCCTGCGGAATGCAGTTCAAACGCAGTCAGTCTGGCTCCCTGTAACAGCGGTCTGGTCTCATCCGCAAATACATGGAAGTTGTAACCTCTCTCCTGTCCCAGATAAATCGGTGCGGTTGCGGTACCGTATTTTACGGTTGCAAGTTGTCCTGCATTACAGTGGGTCAGAATACCATCTCCCGGTTTTACCAGTTCCAGTCCAAATTCTCCGATTTTGCGACATACTTCCACATCTTCCGCCCGAATCTGCAGTGCTTCGTCATGCAGGATTTCCTTCACTTTTGCGACAGTCTTGTGCTCTTCTCTGCCAGCCTTTACAGCCACAGCATCCATGCGCTTCAGTGCCCAGGACAGATTAACTGCGGTGGGTCTGGAAGAATCCAGATATTCCTTATATTCTGTGAATTTCTGATAAAATTCTTCGAAGTCTTCCGTCTCAATGCGATTCGCCAGCAGGTAGATACCCAATGCCGCCGCTACACCGATGGCCGGGGCTCCCCGGACCTTCAGCAGATAGATAGCATCCCACATCTCCTGTGCCGTATGTAATGCGATCAGTTCGATCTTACCCGGAAGCAGGGTCTGGTCTATGATGATCACCGCATCCTGTGCTTCGTCCAGTGCTACGGTATCGTAATCAAGGATGTTTTTTTGGTTTTCCATGTGTACTCCTTTATCTTCAGCATCCTTTTGCTACATTTGATGCATTAATTTTCGTGTCTGATAATATCTGCGAACTCCGCTTTCGCTGCTTTCGCAAGGTCATCCGGTTTCAATTGGATCTGAGAGCCGATCCTGCCGCCGCTGACATAGATTTGTTCCTGTGTCTTCGCACTTTCATCAATTCTGGTCACATACTGTTTTTTCATACCGATGGCTGTGCAGCCGCCGCGGATGTAGCCGGTGATGGCATTGATGTCTTTTACGTGGATCATCTCCACGCTTTTTTCTCCGACGGATTTCGCTGCTTTTTTCATATCCAGCTCCTCCGCAATGGGGATGACGAATACAAAATAATTCTTGCTGCTGCCCACGGTGACCAGCGTCTTGTAGACCTGCTCATAGGGCAGGGACAGCTTGTCTGCTATCTGAAGCCCATCCACGAATTCCTCGCACTCATAGGTGTGATGGGTATAAGGAATCTTCAGAGATTCCAGGATACGCATGGCGTTGGTTTTTACTTCTTTTTGTTTTGCCATAAAATATCATCTCACATTCTTGCTCTGTATGATACCTGCGGATTGCTCCACAATCCCACCCAATATTCGCATATCGTGGGATTATCATTATATTTTACTATGTAAGCGTCCGAAGTGCAATATAAAACCCTCCCTGAGATCAACAGGGAGGGTTCGAATATCCGTCAAAAAACGGCTCTTAGTTCGCTGCCTTCTCAGCCTTTGCAGCCTTCAGCTGTTCGGTCAGAGCGGGAACGATCTTGTTCAGATCTCCTACGATACCGTAGTCAGCTACATCGAAGATAGGAGCTGTCTCATCCTTGTTGATGGCAACAATGAGATCAGACTCTTCCATACCTGCTACGTGCTGAATAGCACCGGAGATACCGATTGCGAAGTAGATCTGAGGACGAACGGTCTTACCGGTCTGTCCAACCTGCAGATCCTTGGGCTTCCAGCCGTTATCTACAACTGCACGGGAGCAGGATACGGTACCGCCCAGAACCTCTGCCAGATCCTCCAGGATCTTGAAGTTCTCTGCGCTGCCTACTCCACGTCCACCGGATACCAGGATCTTGGCATCCATGATGTCAACGGTATCGGATACAGCCTTAACGACTTCCTTGATGGTTACATATTTGTTGTTCGGAGTAAATCCGGGATTGTACTCTTCGATCACAGCCTTTGCACCTGCGATAGGAGCAATCTTCTGCATAACGCCGGGACGAACGGTTGCCATCTGAGGTCTGTTGTCAGGACATGCGATGGTAGCGATGGTGTTACCACCGAATGCAGGACGGGTCATCAGCAGCTGATTGTGCTTCTGCTCCTGTCCGGGGATAGCAACGAGAGGGAAATCACCGATTTCCAGTACGGTACAGTCTGCGGTCAGACCGGTCTGAACTCTTGCGGAAACAGTAGGTCCCAGGTCACGTCCGATAGCGGTTGCACCTACCAGAACGATCTCAGGCTTATATTTCTCAATAACAGATGCCAGTGCATGTGCATAAGGCTCGGTTCTGTAAGTCTCCAGTTCGGGATCATCTACGAGGATCACCTTATCTGCACCATACTCAGCCAGCTTATCAGCCAGTCCTTTTACGTTATAACCGATCAGAACCGCGGTTACCTCGGTCTCCAGCTTTGCAGCCAGCTCTTTACCTTTGCCGAGCAGTTCTAATGCGATACCACTGATCTCATTGTCTACCTGCTGGGCGAACACATATACACCCTTGTATTCTTCAATATTATTGGTTACCATGGTTTGCCTCCTATATTAGATGATGTGCTTTTCTTTGAATTTAGCAACAATGTAAGCTGCTCCGTCTTCGGGTGAATCGGGAACGATCTTCTCACCTGCGCCCTTACGAACCTTATCGGATGCCTTTGCGATCTTGGTAGGAGATCCCTTCAGACCAAGGTTGCTGTCATCAACATCTTTCAGATCAGCTCTGCCCCAGGTAGTGATCTCTGCCTTGCATGCATCGAAGATTCCGCCGGGAGTCATGTAACGAGGCTTATTCAGTTCGGATAATGCAGTGATCAGGCAGGGCATCTTAGCTTCTACTACATGATATCTGTCATCATACTGTCTCTGAACGATCACCTTGTCTCCCTCAACCTTAATGTCCTGTGCATAAGAGATTACGGGAAGTCCCAGATGCTCAGCGATCTGAGGACCAACCTGTGCGGTATCACCATCGATTGCCTGACGACCGGTAATGATCAGATCATAGTCAAGGTTTCTCAATGCACCTGCAATGGTAGTGGAAGTAGCCCAGGTATCAGCACCGCCCAGTACTCTGTCGGTAACCAGAATTGCTTTGTCAGCACCCATAGCCAGCGCCTCACGAAGAGCATCTGCTGCCTTGGGAAGACCCATGGTCAGTACGGTAACTTCTGCGCCGAACTCGTCCTTCAGCTTCAGTGCAGCTTCCAGACCAGCCTTATCATCGGGATTCATGATAGCAAGCATTGCGCCTCTGTCAAGAGTTCCGTCAGGATTGAATTTAACACCGCCCTTGGTATCGGGCACCTGCTTAATACAAACAACAATCTTCATTGTATTTTCTCCTTACTTTTCTAATTATTCATTCAACAACGCTTACTTCAACAGATCTGCAGAGATAACCATTCTCTGAACTTCGGAAGTACCCTCGTAGATCTCGGTGATCTTTGCATCACGCATCATACGTTCAACTTCGTACTCTCTGATGTAACCGTAACCACCGTGCAGCTGAACAGCCTTGGTAGTAACTTCCATAGCAACCTCAGCAGCATACAGCTTAGCCATAGCAGCTTCTACAGAGTAAGAGATCTTAGGATTGGTCTTGTACTCGTCCTTCTTGCGTGCAGCCTTGTATACCAGCATCTTGGCAGCTTCCACCTTGGTAGCCATATCAGCCAGCTGGAACTGTGTATTCTGGAATCCGGAAATGGACTTTCCGAACTGCTTTCTTTCCTTGGTGTAAGCAACGGTTCTCTCCAAAGCGCCTTCTGCAATACCCAGAGCCTGGGAAGCGATACCGATACGTCCGCCGTCCAGAGTGTGCATTGCGATCTTGAATCCCTGTCCCTGCTTGCCCAGCATGTTCTCCTTAGGGATACGGCAGTCGGTGAAGATCAGCTCGTAAGTGGAAGAACCCTTGATACCCATCTTCTTTTCCTTGGTACCGAAGGTAAATCCGGGAGTTCCCTTCTCAACGATAAAGGAAGAGATCTCCTTCATCTTTCTGCCTCTCTTCTCTACGATGCCAGTAACTGCGATTACGATATAAACATCTGCTTCTTTACCATTGGTGATGAAGCACTTGGAACCATTGATGACCCACTCATCGCCATCTAATACAGCCTTGGTCTGCTGACCCTGGGCATCGGTACCTGCACCGGGCTCGGTCAGACCGAAAGCACCGATCTTGCGGCCGCTTGCCAGATCAGGAACATATTTCTGCTTCTGCTCTTCGGTACCGAAGGTCATGATAGGATCGATACACAGAGAGGTATGTGCGGAAACGATAACGCCTGTAGTTGCGCAAACCTTGGAAAGCTCCTCAACGCACATAGCATAGGTCAGGGTATCACAGCCCTGTCCGCCATACTCCTTGGGAACAGGAATTCCCATGAAGCCGTACTTAGCCATCTTCTCAACGGTCTCTCTGGGGAAAGTTTCGGTCTCGTCAACTTCCTGTGCAAGAGGTTTTACTTCGTTCTCGGCGAACTCTTTGAACAGCTGTCTCGCCATCTCATGCTCTTTGGATAATGTAAAATCCATGATGTTAATCCTCCATTGTTATTTATACTTGGTTGTAATTATCATGATGTCGGGGTCTAAGAACCCCGACTTTGATGCCTACGGATTGTTTATACTTTACTGTGCATCCACAGGAGTCTTGGTGCGGTCTGCATTGTATACATAGAAGCCCTTGCCGGTCTTCACACCAAGGTTGCCGCCACGTACCATCTTACGGATCAGAGGACATGCACGATACTTGCTGTCGCCGGTCTCGTTGTACAGAACATCCATGATGGCAAGGCAGATATCCAGTCCTACGAAGTCACCCAGCTCCAGGGGTCCCATGGGATGATTAGCGCCCAGCTTCATAGCTGCGTCGATACCTGCGATATCGGATACACCTTCCATCTTGATGAAAGCTGCTTCATTGATCATAGGGATCAGGATACGGTTAACAACAAAGCCTGCTGCCTCGTTTACCTGAACAGGGGTCTTGCCGATCTCTTCCGCTATCTTCTTGATGGTATCCACGGTCTCTGCGGGAGTATTCACACCTGCGATTACCTCTACCAGCTTCATACGGTCTGCGGGATTGAAGAAGTGCATACCGATCAGAGGACGGGTCAGTCCGTTGCCGATCTCGGTAATGGAAAGGCTGGAAGTGTTGGAAGCAAATACACACTCGGGCTTGCAGATCTTGTCCAGCTCACCGAAGGTGGTCTTCTTTACTTCCATGTTCTCAAATGCAGCTTCTACGATCAGATCGCAGTCTGCACACAGGTCTTCCTTCAGACCCGGAGTGATCTTAGCTACGATAGCGTCAACTGCTTCCTGGGTCATTTTTCCTTTTTCTACCAGTCTTGCATAGCCTTTTACGATCTTGGCTTTGCCGCCTTCAGCCCATTCCTGCTTGATATCGCAAAGAGCTACTTCATATCCGTCTACCTGGGCAAATGCCTTTGCAATGCCCTGTCCCATAGTACCTGCACCGATAATACCTACTTTCATGGTAAATCCTCCTGTTTTCTATACATTCTATCATTAATTTTAAAAACTATTATAACTATTTATTCTGAAAAGGCTCTTTTACTTTTTCCTTGTTCTTGTCAAGGAAGAATGCCATGCCATACTTCTGATCTTCTGTCTCGAAGCAGTCTCCGAACAGCTTCTCTTCGATGACTACTGCCTGATCCATATCTGCATCCAGGCCATCATTAATAGCCTTCTTGCAGTTGCGTACAGCGATGGGAGCGTTCTTGGCAATGGTTGCTGCCATCTTCTGTGCTGCTGCCAGCATTACTTCCTGTGCACTCTTTACTACGTTGCCGTCAGCATCTACCTCGGCACTGTATACTTCATTTACCAGACCGATTCTGTAAGCGTCTGCTGCCTTGATATTACGTGCGGTGTAGATCATCTGCTTTGCCATGCCTGCACCTACCAGACGAGCCAGTCTCTGGGTTCCACCGAAGCCGGGAGTGATTCCCAGTCCTACTTCAGGCTGTCCGAATACTGCGTTATCGGAACAGATTCTGATATCACAGCTCATGGAGATCTCACATCCACCACCCAGAGCGAAGCCATTGACAGCTGCGATCACGGGAATGGGGAAGGTCTCGATCTTGCGGAACACATCGTTACCCTTCTTACCGAATGCTTCGCCTTCTGCCTTGGTCAGGCTGCTCATCTCTCCGATATCTGCACCTGCCACGAAGGACTTACTGCCTGCACCGGTGATCACCAGGCAGCGAACCGTTGCCAGATCTACTGCATCCAATGTAGCGTTCAGTTCATCCAGCACCTGAGAATTCAGTGCGTTCAGTGCTTTCTCACGGTTAATGGTGATGGTTGCCACATTACCATTCTGCTCATACAAAATGTAATCCATGTTTTTACCTCATTTCACATTTCTATTCGTGTTTTCAAAACCACACTAAGGCGATAGAGATTCTACCGCCCCAGCGAATATTTATAAAATTAATCCTCGATCTTAACGATGGTGGAGCAGCCCATGCCACCGCCGATGCACAGAGTAGCCAGACCGGTCTTGGCACCTCTTGCCTGCATCTCATGCAGCAGAGTTACCAGGATACGGCATCCGGAAGCTCCTACGGGATGACCCAGTGCGATAGCACCACCGTTGGGGTTCAGCTGCTTATCTACATCAATACCCAGTTCCTTACCAACTGCTACGGACTGAGCTGCGAATGCTTCGTTAGCCTCGATGATATCGAAGTCTTCGATCTTCATACCGGTCTTAGCCATTACCTTCTTGGTAGAAGCCACAGGGCCGATACCCATAACCTCAGGACGAACGCCTGCCAGAGCACCTGCCACGAAAGTAGCCATAGGCTTAACGCCCAGCTCCTTAGCCTTCTCCTCGCTCATTACGACGATAGCTGCTGCACCATCATTGATGCCGGAAGCATTACCTGCGGTAACGAATCCACCGGGGTTGATAGCACGAAGCTTAGCCAGACCTTCAATAGTGGAACCGTGACGAGGGCCTTCATCGGTATCGAAGATGATGGTCTCTTTTTTCTTCTTAACTTCCACGGGAACGATCTCTGCCTTGAAAGCACCGTTCTTCTGAGCTTCTTCTGCCTTTAACTGGCTCTTTAATGCGAACTCATCGAGTTCTTCACGGGTAAGTCCCCACTCTTCGCAGATATTGTCTGCGGTCTTAATCATATGATAATCATTGAAAGCGTCCCAAAGTGCATCTTTGATCATGGTATCTACCATGGTTGCGTTACCCATACGATAACCATAACGTCCCTGAGGAATTGCGTAAGGAGCCATGGACATGTTCTCCATACCACCTGCTACTACGATGTCAGCGTCGCCTGCCATGATCATCTGTGCAGCCTGGTTCACACAGTTCAGACCGGAACCACATACCACGTTCATGGTAACTGCGGGAACTTCAATAGGAAGTCCTGCCTTGATTGCAGCCTGACGTGCTACGTTCTGTCCCTGACCTGCCTGGATAACACATCCCATATATACCTGGTCAACTGCTTCGGGAGCAACGCCTGCTCTCTTCAGAGCCTCCTTGATCACGATAGCGCCCAGCTCCGGTGCAGGAGTTGTGCTTAAGGTTCCACCCATAGTACCGATCGCGGTACGGCAAGCGCCTGCTAATACAACTTTCTTTGCCATTTGTTTGTCCTCCATTTTTTTGTTTTGCTTGGTTTGCTTTCTGAAATGTTTTTAGATTGTTATTTTTTTATCATTTCACTGTTCCTATTTTAACATAGCGAAATCGGTTTTGCAATGATTTTGTCAAAAAAATAACAAAATAACTGATGCAATTTTAAACAGCCTGCCGTAAGTCCGGCAGGCTGTCTGTCATTGCTTATTTAATTGTACCTTTTTACACTGTTTTTACGGCTTATACTTCCGGCTCGATCAGTCCGTAAGTGTCGCCTTTTCTCTTGTAAACTACGTTCACCTGATCAGTCTCTGCATTACAGAATACGAAGAAGCTGTGTCCCAGCAGTTCCATCTGGATGCAGGCATCCTCGGGATACATAGGCTTGATATCGAATTTCTTGGTACGAACGATCTTGATCTCCTCGTCATCCGTATAGTCATTCTCTACATAGGCTTTGCTAAAAGAAGCGGCCGCCTGCTGTTTGTCAACGATCTTGTTCTTATATTTTTTCAGCTGTCTCTCAATGATCTCTTCTACCAGATCAATGGATACATACATATCGTTGCTTACCTGCTCCGAACGGATAATACTTCCCTTAACCGGAATGGTTACTTCAATTTTCTGACGATCCTTTTCAACGCTTAATGTTACATGTACTTCTGTATCGGGATTGAAATACTTGTCCAGCTTGCCGATCTTTTCCTCCACTGCTGCTCTTAATCCTGGTGTAACTTCGATGTTTCTGCCAACAATAATAAACTTCATGCTGATCATCCCTTCCAAGTATTTATTTACAAAGATCACTGTAGCAACCCTTGCATTTATTGTATAGTCATTATAGCATAATAGTGCAACGTTTTGCAACAATTTGAGGAGTTTTTTACTTGTTTTTGACATTCTGTATGTCAACCTTAAAATCGACAAATCGTGTCAATTTCTGGTTTTTATTACATCTTCACAAAACATTTGTTCCTGCTTTTTTGTAAAATCCTCATCTCAGAATCACCTTTTTTTCTGTGGATAATGTGTATAACTTGGTGTATAAGTAACTTTTATCCTATTTTAGGGCTTTTTCAATGTGGATAACTTCCTATGTATTTTTGCTGTTATTTTATCGTTATTACGTATCTGTATGTTTTTTTGTATACTTTGTATAGTTTTGTTTTGTCAATCCTTTTTTCGTCGCGTAATAATATTTTGACAAATTGCACAATTCAGTGTACAACTCTATATGTTTTATTCCATTAGCGCACTTTGGGCATACATGCAAAAAAGGCACTGTGTATTTTCACACAGTGCCTTAGTTTTATTGTTACGATTAGAATATCCGTCGAACTGCCAGTACCTTCTTATAATCAGCATTTGAAACGATAATACCGGTCTTGGCGGTAGATGCATGAACGATCTGACCATTACCGATATACAGTGCTACATGACCGGAGTAACAGATCAGGTCTCCTGCCTGTGCATTAGCCAGTCCGTCAACTGCTGCACCCTGGCTACGGTCTGCGGAAGAGGAATGAGGAAGGCTTACACCGAAGTTCGCATATACACTCATTACAAATCCGGAACAGTCGGTACCGTTAGTCAGGCTGGATCCTCCGTATACATAAGGGTTACCAACGAACTGTAATGCGTAGTCGGCAACTGCAGTACCCATCTCGCTGTCTCCGCTGGCTGTATAGGTAACTGCGGGGGCACTACCGGAAGAACTCTTACTGCTTCCCGCTGCCTTCGCTGCCGCTGCGGCGCGGGCTCTTTCTCTCTCTTGCTTCTCCTTAGCCAGACGCTTTTCTTCCTCCTCCTTGGATTCCGCTTCAACGAACTCCGTATGAAGAGAAACAAATTCTGTGGAGACCCATCCAAGACCTTCCTCGGTATCTACCTGTACCCAGCCATCGGTCTCATCGGATACTACCAGGTCATCCTCTAAGGGAACCAGACCTAATACAGAAGCCTCTAAAGAAGGTTCGGTACGTACTTTTAAGGTTGTAGTGTTAACGGTCGCCAATCTTGTACCTACCTTTTTGGCAAGCTCTACCGCTTCATCGCCGGTCACACAGTACTCGGCTTTTACATACCCGGTTACGGAACCGGAAGAGATCTGATACCAGCCGTTCTCTTCGGAGATGAAGAGACCTACGGAATCGTCATACAGCTTACCGACGATCTCCCCCTCCTCACTGGGCATGCTTCTTACATTTACATAATCATTTACCTGTGCAATGACCAGATTCTTAAAAGATTCTTCCTCGGATGCTTCCGGGGTCGTGTCCATCTGATCATCACGGAGTACAGTTTCAATAATACTTTCAATCTGTTTGGTATTGTTCGTACCTGCGGACAGACTCTCTAACTTATTACCCTTTGCCAGGGTCAGTTCAATACCACCGCTGGGAAGTACCGATGAAGACGCTGCCGCATCTGCGGTAATATTCATTCCGGAAAAAGCCATAACCGCTGCCATGGTGCACACGGTAATTTTTACAGATTTACGAACCATTCTATCCTCCTGAAACTCTTGGAGCTATCTTACTTTCTTAACTTACTTCTTTACATTTTCGGATTATTTGTTACGAATTTGTTACATCTGTTAACAAATATATCACGCAGTCCTCCTTTTGTCAATATAATAAATTAATTGTCATTTTTGCCAAAAGTTCCCATTTCATGCGGGTTTACGGATTTTTTACGTAAAAAAAGCCACCACATGGGTGACTCTTTTCTTTAAATATTTTTCAATTTTCTTTCAAATTTCTTAATGAATCTATTACTAATCTATGACTGTTTACGAAAACGGTTGCAATAGTTTCCGGCGCTGACCGCCGCATTAGCGCCGTCAGCCACTGCCGTCACGACCTGGCGCAGAGGCTTCTTACGGATGTCACCCGCCACATAAATGCCGGGGGTGTCAGTCTCTCCGGTCTCGCCTGCCGGAATATAGCCATCCTCACCGACTGTCACCAGGCTCTGCAACAGGTCGGTGTTGGGATGGATACCTACAGCGATAAAGATGCCCGCTGCTTCCAGATCCTTCTCTTCTTCCGTCTTCACGTTTTTGATGCGCAGCTTTTCCACCATATCCTCACCGCAGATCTCCGTGACCACATGGTCGTAGAGGATCTCCACGCTGGGAAGACTCTTTAATTCCTCCTGTAATACCATGGCTCCCCGCAGGCTGTCTCTTCTGTGGATCAGATACACCTTTTCACAGGTTCTCGCCAGATAAATGGCATCCTCCAGCGCCACATCTCCACCGCCGACCACAGCTACCGTTCTGCCCCGAAAAAAAGCTCCGTCGCAGGTAGCGCAGTAGGACACACCCATGCCGTTTAATTCTTCCTCACCAGGCACGCCAAGCTTCGCATGCTCCGCACCGGTGGCAAAAATCACCGTACGGGTCTCCAGTTCCCGGTCTCCTGCGTAGACGCATTTGTAATCGCCACGTTCTTCCACACTGTGTACCGTGGCTTCTAAGAATTCCGCCCCCAGCTTCTCTGCATGCTGTCTGAAAGTCATCCCCATGTCAAAGCCACTGATCCCGGGAAGTCCCAGATAGTTATCCACTTCATAAGTATTAAGAATCTGTCCGCCGCTCATGGGCTTTTCTTCTATAATAAGTAGGTTCAGCCCCGCACGCTTTCCGTAGACTGCTGCGGACAGCCCAGCAGGACCGGAACCGATAATGATCAAATCGTACATAATTTTCTCTCCTTTTGTTCAGTGTAGCAGTTCCCCTATGGAAAAGCAAGTCCATCTGTGCTACACTCGTTTTACAGGTTTTTAGCATTCGGCACTGTTTTATCTCCAAAGGGTGCCGTAGAATTCAGAAAGGATACTTTACATGAATACAATAAAGAACACACCGTTGGCTCTTGTCACCGGTGCTTCCCGCGGTATCGGACGTGCCATCGCAGAGACCCTCGCCGGAGCCGGTTACGACCTTGTCCTGACCTGTAGCCGCACTCTCCCGGAGCTGTCCGGCCTTGCTAACTCTCTGGAAGAAAAATACGGGATCCACTGCACAGCGCAAATGGCAGACGCATCGGATCCCGTTGCCATGGATCAATTATTTGCTTCCCTGGATCATCTGGACGTTCTGGTCAATAATGCCGGAATCTCCTACATCGGTCTGCTCACGGATATGAGTGTCGAAGAATGGCAGCATATTATCAATACAAACTTAAGCTCCTGCTTCTATACCAGTCGTCTGGCGATTCCTCTGATGCTTCAGAAGCACAGCGGACGTATCATCAATATTTCTTCCGTCTGGGGAAACGTCGGAGCTTCCATGGAAGTCGCCTATTCCGCTTCCAAGGGCGGCGTGAACAGCTTCACCAAAGCTCTCGCCAAGGAGCTGGCGCCCAGCAATATCCAGGTCAACGCCATCTCCTGCGGTGTTATTGATACTGCCATGAACCACTGCTTCTCCCCCGAGGAAATGAACGCTCTCCGAGAAGAGATTCCCGCCGACCGTCTGGGCCAGCCGGAGGAAGTCGCAAAACTTGTCCTCCAGCTCATCCAGGCGCCAACCTATCTCACCGGACAGATCCTTACTCTTGACGGAGGCTGGCAATAACACTCTCCGCCGATTCTCCCGGTACCAGTGATGCCACGATCCGCTCCATCTCTTCTTTGGATCCAGCATCCCGGCACCGGAGGATCAGATGTTCCTTCTCCGTCTCTGTCAGTGCCGCATAGCCTTGCATGGCCTGTTCATTCATCGCCAGCGCCATGCCGAATCCTACCGGCAGTTCATTCAAGGGAAACGCTTCTGTTCCGCCGCTTCCCCCAGTCAATCCATCCATTGCAAACTCCTTTCCCGCGTTCTGCGAAGATGCCTCATTTTACAGGCATCCTGTTTTTGCATAACAATCGTGCACTTGATCGATAACATAATTTTGCATATGTTATCGATCAAGTGCTACTGTTTAGTCTGTGCAGGAGGAATCTGCGATATACAAAACGAAAACTCGCTCTTTGTAAATGAAAATCTCACGAATAACGGTATTCTCCGCCATCCGTGAGATTTTCAGCTTGGTTTCTGTCTGTCAGGTATCCAACATTATTTTCCGGCAAGATATTCTCTCATATGTTCTCTGATATGCTCGAACTGTTTTCTCGTCTGAGGATTCCGTGATTCAAAATTCATCAGCTTATCCAGATACCCCTGTCTCTTCACAATACGACAGCTCTCGGGATAGACCAGCTCGTACACCAGCGAAATATGTCCCACCACATTATCCACCGCCGTTTTTTTCAAGGTGCGGAGCACCGCGTGCTCCTCATCAAAGCTCTGCAGTACTTCCGGCGTCACTTCCTCCTGATATAATACCTCTGTGTCCACATTGTAGATCTCTTCCAGAGGGAATTCCACATTGACCTTCAAAATATCAATCTTATCCGCATCCCGTAAGATATGGCAGAACATTGCCGTACGTTCGTCCAGTTCTTCCGGAATCCGGTAGGCGCTGTGATAAAACACCGCCGTCCACAGAAGCTCATCGCAGGAAGCATCTTCCACGAAATCCCGGATACTGATTCCGGCGTCTGCCTGAATTTCCTCGGACAGGCTTTCTTCGCTTCCGGAAGCAAGTCCGTGTTTCTCTTCCCAGACCTTACCAAATAAAATCCTTGCTCCGTATTTCGCATGATCGATGGAATCTGCATCGGTGAAGGTACCATATACCCGCTGCTGTTCAAAGCGTCCCACATCATGGAGCAGTCCGGTCAGCCACGCAATGTCCACCTCTTCCTCCGGAAGATCCAGAGATCTGGCGATCTGCTGGCACAATCCGCAGACCCGGTAGGTGTGTTCTATTTTCAGACGAATCATGTCCCGGCTGCTGTCATAACGGTCCGTGTATTCCTGAAATGCTGCCAGTGCTTTTTCTCTGTTAATTTTCATCGCCTGTCGCCTCTTATCTTATTTTTTCTCTGCCATCTGTACATATACCAATTGGTATACCACTACACAGATCACTGCAACCACCAATAACAGTCCCAGTTCCAATGCCCAGGTGGGAATGGCAGCGGCGCATATCACGGTTAAGAAGTCCACTGCAAAATGCAGTCCGAAGGCTGCTGCCAAATGCAGCTTTCTGCCTGTCTTCACCGCACTGTATACAAGAATCGACAATGCGATCTGCAGAGCGATCGCACTGATCCGCTCCACCGGTGCGAGATAGAACTGGTAAGCAGGTGTGGTCCAGAGAACAGAGAGCTGATGGTAGGTTACCTCCTGTTGTGCGGGCTCCAATGCCGTCATAGTCTTCTCCATCAGACCACCGTTGATCATGGCTGCGGTAAGGAGATTGCTCATAGAAGACATACCAAGAATCAGAAAAGCTTCAATGCCGCCATGTCCGGCGCCGTACATCAATGCATTTTCCCGGGTAAGATGTTTTTTCAGGCAGAATGTCATAGCGATCCAACGGCCACACTCCTCAAAAAGTGCTGCTGCAAGCCCACCGTAAATCGCATACAGCCAGATATTGTCCCGGATCGCGCTTCCAGTCACCGTCAGCACGATGGCATGACAGATCTGCTCTAAGATCATGGCAAAGCCCACGAAAATTCCACAACCGATGAAGAACGCCGGCACCCATGCCTTTGTCTTCTTATAAATAAAGATACCTAAAAATATGGGTAAAACCACGGATAATAGCAGAGATATCACCATCCCCACCATGCTTGCACCGCTTACGGTTCCCCAGATCATTGTTGTTTCCACTGCATTTGTTACTGTCATATACTCTCCTATCCGAGCGCCGCGGGACGCTCTGCGCACTTGTTATTTCACCGTCTGCTGCCGTTTATATTCACCGTTCCCTCTTGTAAGATCCTCCGGAAAAAGGTAAGAAACCCTTCCTCTACCGCCACCCGGTCAACCGCTGTCTCAGGCAGATCATAGAAATATTTTCCGGTTCCGGGATCCAGGGAAATGCTGTCCAGTGGAAACCCCTCTCTGCGGATGCTGCTGTGGGGTACATCCGCCAGCCAGAATTTCTCACTTTCCATGTCAGGCTCCATTGCCTCATATACATGTTCCTCATCCTGCACATAGCAGATGGCATTGCGGTATTTTGCCGTAAGCCTTCCATAGCGTTTGACCAGTCCGATATAGTGCTCCAGCATCTGCTCATCCGTCAGATACACACCGTTCACCGTACGCACATGTACCCCGGGCTGAACCGCCTCCGGGACATCTTCAAAATACAACCCGGAATCACAGGAAAATACCGGCATACGAAAAGCTTCATAATAAGCATGCGCTTTCTGCCTGGCATTCTCCAGAGGCGTATTGCCGGTCTCCGGGACATCGGGGATCTCCACCCCCTGTGCCCGCAGATCCTGCAGACTGATCAATTCGATGCCAAGTCCGGCTATGCGGTTCTGCATGGCAGCTGCCTTTGCCGGATTGCCGGTACCGTATAACAGTTTCATAAGCGTTGTCCTGCTTCCTTTCCGGTCAGATCAGCGCCGGTGTCTGTGCCAGAACAGAGATAATCGCGATCGCCGCCAAAATCAAAACAACTACCACTACTGCAACAATGATCTTCTTTTTCATATATGATACCTGCTCTTTCTCAACCTTTTATGATTTTGCATCCCATGAACTAATGATGACATATTTCAAGGACATTTTCAAGGATTATGAAAATATTCGAGATGACTCCACTTTCTCGCCCGGCCAGGATTTTCTGAGTGCCGCATAGGAAACCAGGAAATTGGCAAGCCAGCCGGCCGGCACGGCAAGCCAGACAAAGTCGATGCCAAAACGCGGTGCACAGATCAAAGCCACAGACAAGCGGATCGCAAGGTTTACCATGTTGGCAATAAGGAATGGGCGCATGATGCCGAGTCCGCGAAGAACTCCGTCGGTTGCCATTTTAATTCCCATAAAGATAAAGAAGTAACCAAGCCATCTCATATAATCTCGGGACACCTGATAAGCCAGCGCTGTTCCGTCTTTTCCAAGAAATAGCGAAGAAATCTGCGTGTGCAGTGTTTCAATGACAAGAAAGGCAACCGCCGCAAAACACACGTCCAACACCAATGCCGCATGATAACCTTTTTTGATACGCTCGGTTTTGCCTGCCCCAAGGTTTTGGGAAACATACGGCGAAACTGCATTACCGATGGACACGAATATCAGAGAAAAAACATTCTCCACCCGCATCGTCGCCGCATATCCTGCAAGTGCCTGTGTGCCGAAGGGATTTACCACTGCCTGTACGATCATCATACCGATCGACACGGTAGACTGCTGCAGGACCGAGGGCACTGCGATCCGAAGCATCGAGCGCAGCTTGCGCCCGTCAAACCACTGAAATGGGCTTTGGTATCGCCGCATCCGGTATAAGAAAATCAAAAGTGAAAAAACAGCGGAAATTCCCTGGGCAATCAGGGTTGCAAGCGCCGCGCCGAATACACCAAGCCCCAGAACGGCTACCATCCAAAGATCCATCACAATATTCAGAATGGAGGAAAAGATCAGCAGCCCCAACGGAATTTTTGATTCACCGATGGAAGTGAACATGGTGGAGAGAATATTGTACATGAACAAAAACGGAAAGCCCACAAAATAGACCCGCAAGTACAGTACCGCTTCGTCCAGAATATCGGCAGGGGTCTGTAACCCGCTCATCATCGCATGGGAAAAGCAAAAGCCAAAGATACCAAGGAGGATGCTCAGAAGCAAAAAGCTGATCAGTGACGTAGACACAATGGTTTTCATTTTGCCATACTCTTTGGCGCCGAAATAGCGACTCACAAGCACACCTGCACCGACACCGGCACCCAGTGCCACACAAATGAAAACATTCGTCAGGGCTGCACAGGCACCAACCGCTGCCAGTGCAGAGGAACCCACAAACTGACCGACGATAATGGAGTCAGCCATATTGTATACCTGCTGAAAAAAGCTTCCAAGAATCATCGGCATTGCAAAAACCGTCAGCGCTTTCAGCGGCGTATCGGTAATCAAATACTCCTCTTTTGACATGATCCTATATCCTCCACAACTTCCTGATTTTTATCTGACTGGATACTCTGTGTCAGAAACTGACCGTCCCGAAACAAAGCGTAGATCGTGTCCGGTTTTGACCAGGACCTGACCCAACCGGCTCACAGGATATATTCCATCTGCCGTTCCTTTGTTTTCATGCCCATTTTTTCGTAGAAGTGCTCTGCCGATGTATTTCCTGTCCAGACGTTCAGGGTTACTTCGTAGCAGCCCAGTTCCTTTGCCTGTTGCTTCACATATTCAAACAGACTTTCCCCAATGTGCTGCCCTCGTGCCTGCTTGTCAACGCACAGGTCATCAATAAACAATGATTTAAAGGACACCATGTTGGTGGAAAAGGGCTGTTCCCTGAGCTGACAGAAGGCATAGCCCATGCACAAATCGTCCTCATCTACGGCAACATAGACCGGTTTATCCTCCTGCTTCAATAATTCCGTCAACTCACAAAGGGTATATTTGGTGGTACCTGGTATAAAAATATCCGGGCGGATCTCTGCATGGATCTGTAATACCTGTCCCAACAGTTCAAGAATTCTTGGGATATCCTTTTTCTCCGCCTTGCGAATCTTCATTTCAAACTTATCTCCTTTACAATTTCGATTTTTCAGGTAAAAAATCTCCGGTTTTGACCGGGGTCTGACACCTGATTTCTGCGGTCCTCGCCACCGGGATTTTCCCATCGTTTTGAAGCTATTTTACCATCTTATAAAATGAAATCCAACAAATTTCTGTTAGATTTGTCTATTTTGTACAATATTAGTAATAATTATCATTATTATTTCTACAGGTAATATGAGCCTTTTCTCTTTTAAAATCTGCCCGATAGGTATATACTGAAGCTATCAGCAGAGGTGCTGAATTTCAACGAAACGGAGGATACACAGATGTCAAAATTATATACTATTACCTTAAACGGAGTAACGGAGGAGGTTTATAACAAAGCGACGGATTACATCGAGAAGCACGCGCTTCGCTTAAACTACAGACCGGAGGTGTCCACCATCGACGCCGAGTTCCCGGACGATATCGATCCTGCAAAGAGCCCCGAGCTGCAGGAAGCGTACATCCGCAACGTACAGCAGAGACTGTAAGGTTCGGATTCTGACGCGAGACGCTGCATGCGCCTGCAATGTGTGAAAACATACCGTAAATTTCGAAAAAGAAAACCTCTCCCGCCGGTTTCCCGACTGCGGAGAGGTTTTTTCTGGTATCCAATAGAATGCGCGCTCTGCCATCTTTATCCAACCTTAATGCGACGTCCCCGTCCCTTATCCGATCTTAAAATCTCTGGCCGTATAAAATATAATTATCACAGAAATAAGGAGCTGCCTTTATGCCAAAGAAAATCATCCGTCGAAAGCACCGTCTTTCGTCTTTTCAAACTATCACATTAGGGTTTGCCGGGGTCATTTTGCTCGGAGCACTGCTGCTGATGCTTCCGCTCTCCACAACAGCCGGATGTGTAACGCCATTCAATGAAACGCTGTTTACCGCGACCTCTGCCGTCTGCGTCACAGGACTTGTTGTTCAAGATACCGGAAGCTATTGGTCCGGCTTCGGACAGATGATCATTCTGGTACTGATCCAGATCGGAGGACTTGGCGTCATAACCGTAGCAGCATCGTTTGCGCTGTTGTCCGGGCGAAAAATCTCCCTGATGCAGCGCAGCACCATGCAAGATGCAATTTCTGCGCCAAAGGTCGGCGGAATCGTCCGTCTGACACGGTTCATCTTGCGAGGAACGTTTTTGATCGAACTGCTGGGCGCACTGGCCATGCTGCCGGTGTTTTGCCATGACTATGGATGGCGCGGCATCTGGATGGCAGTGTTTCATTCCATATCCGCATTCTGCAACGCCGGATTTGACATTCTTGGAACAGAAAGTAATCTCTATCCATCCCTTACCGGCTATGCCAGCAGTCCGACAATCAATATCACGATCATGCTGCTGATCGTAGTTGGCGGCATTGGTTTTTTAACATGGGACGATGTCTGCGAAAACAAGTGGCGGCTTCATCGCTACCGGATGCAGAGTAAGGTGATCCTTGTCACGACAGGTCTTTTAATTCTTTTGCCCGCTGCGTTTTTCTTTTTCACCGACTTTTCCGCGCTTTCTACCGGAAAGCGGCTGCTGGCATCTTTTTTTCAGTCCGTTACGCCGAGGACCGCGGGCTATAACACAGTAACGCTATCTGCAATGTCCGGTGCGTCGCAGGGCATAATGATCCTTCTGATGCTCATTGGCGGTTCTCCGGGTTCTACGGCAGGCGGAATAAAAACAACGACACTGGCGGTCTTGCTTGCCAATACTGCCGCAACCTTTCGTCAGCGGGAGAATGCTCAGTTTTTCGGACGTAGGATTGATTTCAGCGCTGTCAAGACCGCCGCAACCATTCTGACAATGTACCTTACACTGTTCTTTGGCGGCGCTGTTTTTATCAGCGTGTATGAAGATTTGACGCTTTCCGCATGCCTGTATGAAACGGCTTCGGCAGTCGGAACAGTGGGATTGACGCTGGGTATCACGCCTCAGCTGCATCTCCCTTCCCAAATAGTGCTGATCATGCTCATGTATCTGGGCAGAGTCGGCGGTCTTACGCTCATTTATGCAGCGTTTTCCGGTAAAAAAATAAACGGCGCAAAGCTGCCGCAGGAAAAAATAATGATTGGATAAGGAGTCTTTACACATGAAAAACATTTTATTGATTGGCGCAGGCCGCTTCGGACGGCATATCGCTATGCAATTATCTCAGCTGGAGCATCAGATCATGGCAGTCGATACAAACGAAGAACGGATCAATGATGTACTTCACCTCGTCACCAACGCGCAAATTGGAGACAGTACAAACGCGGAGTTTCTTCGCTCCCTTGGCATCGGAAATTTCGATGTCTGCATCGTGACCATTGGCGGCAGCTTTCAGAATTCGCTGGAAACGACGTCGCTTCTGAAGGAGCTTGGCGCGAAGTGTGTAGTGTCGCGTGCCGAGCGGGATGTACATGCAAAGTTTCTGCTTCGCAACGGAGCCGACCATGTGATCTACCCGGAAAAGCAGGTAGCAGAATGGGCAGCAATTCGATATACTGCCGATCATATTTTCGACTACATGGAGATCGACGAGCAGCACGCCATTTTTGAAGTAGAAGTTCCACACGAGTGGATTGGCAAAAGCGTTGGTGAACTGAATATTCGCAGGAAGTATGGCATTAACATTCTTGGCATCAAACATTCCGGAAAAACCGACGTTTCAATTACGCCTGATACGGTGCTGTCAGGAGAAATAACAATTTTAGCGCTGGGTGAATATAAGGCGCTGCAAAAGTGTTTCCGGATATGAACGGACGGTGAAACAATGTGAAAGATGTCATTTTGATCGTTGGGATGGCTCTAACGTTCCTGTTCGGATGGTTTCTGATGAAGCAGCTGGATCGCTTTCTGTACGAAAATCAGAAACGAATCCGATTGGACACAATAGAAACCGCCGCCTTTTGGTGCTATAATACCATCAAGAGGGGTGGTGAAACTGTGCAGAGCAATGAAAACAATCTATCAAAAGAGCATATTCTGGTGTGCCTGTCCTCGTCCCCATCCAATGAACGTATTGTACGAATGGCAGGAAAAATGGCGCAGGCATTTTGCGGAAGCCTTACCGCGCTCTATGTGCAGACTCCCGGATACTCTGGCATGAACGCAGAAGATATCGCTCGACTGCAGGCGAATATACGTCTTGCGCAGCAGCTTGGTGCAGAGATCATCACAACACATGGAGAAGATGTACCAACGCAGATTGCAGAATATGCGCGGCTCTCCGATGTGACCAAAATCGTAATTGGGCGCAGCGGCGTGCAGCGACGGCATTTCTGGAGCGTCAACAAGATCGTGAAGGTTGGCGGAAACGAAGAGACAAGAACAGCTCATTACGCTTGCGCCGGAGATGGACATTCACATCATTCCGGATGCGGAGGTCTATAAAAGCTATCCCAGGAAACCACTTTTCGCCGTTCGCCCGGCGCTTCCAACCGCCCGGGAACTGCTTCTGACTGTCGGGATTCTGACAGCCGCTACGATCATCGGATGGTTGTTTCTGCGGCTTGGCTTTGCGGATGCCAATATCATCATGGTTTATCTGCTGGGTGTGCTTCTGACCTCCGCTTTTACCAGCGGATATACCTGCGGCGTGCTGTCCGCCTTTTTGAGTGTCATCTTGTTCAATTATTTTCTGACAGAACCCAGGCTGTCTTTGGTCGCCTATGGAAGCAAATATCCCATAACCTTTGCCGTCATGTTCATGGCTGCGCTTTTGACAGGTACACTTGCAGCCAAGCTCAAAGCCCACGCGCAGCTATCCGCACGGGACGCTTATCGCACAAAGCTGCTTTTTGATATGAACAGGCAGCTTCAAAAGGCGGAAACATCTGAGGAAGTTTACCGGATGACCGCAACGCAGATACAAAAGCTCATGCAGCGGAACATCCTGATTTATCCGGCACAGGAAGGCGCGCTGTCCAAAGGGATCCTTTACCCGGCTGACGCAAGCAGCCCATATAGTGCCCCGGACACAGACCCGGAACAGGATGTGATCGACTGGGTCTGGCAAAACCGGAAACGTGCCGGAGCAACGACACAAAACTTTCCCAAAGCAAAACGACTGTATCTTGCCATTCGTACTGAGCAGCAAATTTACGGCGTTGTCGGGATTCCGATGGAAAAGCAAACGCAGCCTGACGCATTTACATTCAGCGTTCTGTTCTCCCTTCTCGGTGAGTGCGCTCTGGCGCTGGATAACCTGCGAAATGCCAGAGAAAAGGAAGAAGCTGCCGTTCTTGCAAAGAACGAACAGCTTCGCGCTAATCTTCTGCGTTCAATTTCTCATGATCTCAGGACACCGCTGACCTCTATTTCCGGCAACGCCGACACACTGCTGCACAGCTATGACATGCTGGATGGGCAAACACGGAAACAGATTTTTACGGACATTCATGACGATGCACAGTGGCTGACCGAGCTGGTTGAGAATTTGCTCTCCATTACGAAAATCGCTGACGGCAGCGTCAAGCTGCGTCTTTCCGATCAGGTTGTGGACGATATTGTGTCGGAAGCGCTACGGCATATCGACCGAAGATCGACAGAACATCACATCACGGTGGATTGCGGAGACGTGCCGCTGCTGATACGGGTGGATGCAGGACTCATCGTGCAGGTGCTTATCAATCTGGTGAACAATGCAGTCAAATATACTACGGCTGGCTCTAACATCTGCATCACGGCAATCCAGCAAAAAAAAGCGGTTGAGATCTGTGTCAGCGATAACGGCCCTGGTATCCCGGACGAACTAAAGGAGCGTGTTTTTGAAATGTTCTTTGCCGGGGGAAATCCGATTGGCGACAGCCGCCGAAGCCTCGGACTTGGGCTCACGCTCTGTCAAGCCATCATTCATGCACATCATGGCGAAATAACGCTGAAAAACAATTCACCGCATGGCTGCATCTTTTCCTTTACATTACCACTTAGTGAGGTGAACTTAAATGAATAAGCCACTTATCCTTGTTGTAGAAGATGATACCCCTGTGCGCAATCTGATCACTACGACGCTGAAAACTCACGAATACAGGTATCTTTCGGCGCAAAACGGCGCAAGCGCCGTAATGGAGGCGCTGTCTCACAATCCAGATATTGTGCTGCTTGATCTGGGACTTCCAGATATGGATGGCGTGGAGATCATCCAAAAGATCCGTTCGTGGTCGAATATGCCGATCATTGTAATCAGCGCCAGGACAGAGGATTCCGATAAAATCGGGGCGCTGGATGCCGGGGCGGACGATTACCTGACGAAGCCTTTTTCCGTGGATGAACTGTTGGCACGACTGCGGGTGACGCAGCGAAGGTTAGCGTTGATAAAAGCAGATACGGCAAAGGAAACCCCAATTTTTACGAACGGTGCGCTGAAAATCGACTATGCGGCAGGCTGCGCATATCTTGGCGGTGCAGAACTGCACTTGACGCCCATCGAATACAAGCTGTTGTGTCTGCTCTCAAAAAATGTGGGCAAGGTTCTGACCCACACCTACATCACACAGCAGATTTGGGGCAGCAGTTGGGAAAACGATATCGCTTCTCTGCGGGTGTTCA
>OLQW01000349.1_pt1 | contig 29406 bp, 20 predicted proteins | sample 1672901 | NCBI WGS metagenome assembly OLQW01 (sample SAMEA3136735, study PRJEB25190) | human gut metagenome | reverse complement strand
TACATCGTTTTCGAAATAACTATACCACTCACTTGTCTGTGAATCCGATTGCACAGGTATAAAAGCCTCGGCGTAGCCCGCTACGCCTGCGTTTTTATACCTGCACACTCGAATCCACATCCTACGCGATTGGTATAGTTATTTACGAAACGCTGTACCAGAATACAGAAAAAGGAAGATACGGATGCGAAATCATCACTGGAAAAAAATAGCAGCAGTTATGCTTGCGGCAGCGATCGGAATACAGCCTGTCTATGTGCAGGCAAAGACACGGGAAGAAATTCAGCAGGAACGAGAACAGAAAAAGAGCGAGCAGCAGGGCACGCAGAGTCAGTATAAGCAGAGCCAGAGCAAGGTCAGCAGTCTGGAAGGGCAGCAGGACGCTTTGGAGGAAGAAATACAGGAGCTGGATTCCCAGCTGGTAGAGGTCATCGCCAGCGTAAGCCTGATGCAGGATCAGATCAGCGATACCGAAAAGCAGATCGTAAAGGCGCAGGAGGACTATGACGTAGCGAAGGCGCAGGAGGATGCACAGTATCTTGCAATGAAGAAGCGTCTCCGTTACCTGTATGAAAAGGGCGATACCAGTTATATCGAGATCCTGAGCAACGCCTCCAACTGGAGCGGCATGCTCAATCAGGCGAATTATGTGGAGAAGCTGTATGAGTACGATAAACAGATGCTCAACCGCTACATCCTGATTAAAGAAGAGGTTGCGCAGAAAAAGAACGATTTGGAAGATAAAAAAAGCGACCTGGAAACGCAGAAATATGAGCTGGAAGAGGAACAAGCTTCCATGCAGCAGATGATCGATGAGAAAAAGTCCCAGGCGAACGATTTCGACGCGCAGATTGCGAAAGCAAGGCAGGAAGCTGCGGCATATAAAGCGTTAATCAAACAGCAGAATTCCGAGCTGGCAAAGCTGGATGAGGAAGAAAACGCGATCATCAAGGCCGAGGAAGAGCGCCGGAAAGCCGAGGAGGCTGCGAAAAAAGCGGCGGAAGAAAAAGTAAAGGCGGAAGCCGAGGCGAAAGAAAAAGCTGCAAAGAGCAGCGATTCCAGCTCTTCTGACAGCAGCTCCAATCGCTCAAACAGTTCCGGCAGCTCCAGTTCGAGCAGCAGCTCCGGCAGTTCTTCGGGCGGCGGCTTAAAGACTGTTCCTCCTGCGAGCGGATCGAGCGGAAGCGACATTGCAGCGTATGCCTGCCAGTTCGTCGGAAACCCGTATGTAGCGGGCGGAACGAGCCTGACAAACGGTGCGGACTGCTCCGGATTTATCTGGGCAGTGTACAGGCAATACGGATACGGCCTGCCGAGAAATTCTGCTGCTATGAGAAGTGCAGGACGCGAGGTTTCCTATGAAGCTGCTCAGGCAGGCGACATCGTCTGCTATGCAGGCCATGTGGCGCTGTATCTGGGCGGCGGACGAATCGTGCATGCCAGCACAGCGAGAACAGGAATTAAGTACGGATATGCGAATTATAAGCCGATTCTGACAATTCGGAGAATTGTGGGATAAAAGAAAAAAGTTACAGTTCACTCGCACCATTCGCAAAAACCACGAGTGAACTGTAACTTTTATTCATGACAATAGAATGCTCGCAGAGCGTGCATTCTATTGTTGCTTTAAAGACTCTTTTTCAGAAACTTGATCGTTTCGTCGATTAGCTGGGATACGGACAGATCAGCGGTTCCGATGATGTGGTTGTTGCAGCGGTTGACCGGAAGCAAAAGCTTCTGGGCATGGCTCTGTCCGACGGCGACCGCCATGGCGGGCGTCACTTCCCCAAGCAGGGAGTCTGCGGACAAAATGCCGAGGGGACCGATGATAAAATCCGCATCCCGGCAGGCAACAAGCAGGGGATTTTCTCCGGTTGCGCCGAAGTCAGCCCCGGCTTTGAGCATGGCGGCGGTTGCGGTTGCGTTGGTGCCAATGGTATACAGTTCACAGTTGGGCAGCTGCTCTTTACAGAGGCGGGCAGTCACAAGACTGCCGATTCTGCCGCCCTGACCGTCAATTACTACGATTTTCATAAATCCTCCATTTAGAGACATTTTGCACAGAAAAAATAGGAGCTGAACAATATTGTTCAGCTCAATTTTTTATCTGGCTCAGTCGTCGTTATCTAAAGCCAGTCCTTTTTTATACTTTGCGACAGCAGCCTGGATCTTATCGTTGGGATCGAGCAGATCGCTGATGGAAGTATCATGGTTCAAGGTATCGATCAGATAAGCAACGTATTTGCTCATATCACAGTTGACGTACCACTCCCGCTTTAACAGCTCTTCAGGCTGATAAATCAGGTTGGTGGTCAGGACACGGTTGATATTGCCGCATGCATAAGCCTTGTCGAATTTCTCCATACCGCTTGTGAACAGACCGAAGGTGGTGCAGATGAAGATCTTACGGGCACCGCGCTGCTTTAATGCGGATGCAACTTCGAGTACACTTTCGCCGGAGGAAATCATGTCATCGATGATGATCATGTCCTTGCCTTCTACGCTGGTACCCAGGAATTCGTGAGCAACGATCGGATTTCGTCCGTTAACAACTCTGGTGTAGTCTCTTCTCTTATAGAACATACCCATATCCAGACCGAGTACGTTTGCAATGTAAATTGCACGTCCCATACCGCCTTCATCCGGGCTGATAACCATCATGTGGTTGGAATCGATCTGCAGGTCGGGCTCGGTGCGCAGCAGGTTTTTGATGAACTGATAAGAAGCCTGAACGGTTTCGAAGCCGTTTAACGGGATGGAGTTCTGGACTCTCGGGTCATGCGCATCAAAGGTGATGATGTTGTCGACGCCCATCTTTACCAGCTCCTGCAGAGCGAGTGCGCAGTCCAAGGATTCCCGTGCGGTGCGCTTGTGCTGGCGGCTTTCATAAAGGAAAGGCATGATAACGGTAATTCTTCTTGCTTTACCGCCGACAGCAGCGATGATACGCTTCAGATCCTGATAATGATCGTCAGGAGACATATGGTTTTCATGACCGCAGAGGGAATAGGTCTGGCTGTAGTTGGTTACGTCAACCAGCAGATACAGATCCGTACCGCGGACAGATTCCAGAATAACGCCCTTAGCTTCGCCGGAACCAAAACGCGGCACCTTGCTTTTTAAAATGTAGGAGTCACGCTGGTAGCCTGCAAAGGCAAGACTGTCTTTGTGCTCGCTCTCGCGCTGGGTGCGCCATCTTACAAGATACTGGTCAACTCTCTGTGCAAGGGATTCGCAACCCCTTAACGGGATAATCCCCAGGGAGCCAACCGGAATGGTTTCGAGATTTCTGGTTTCTTCACGTTCCATCATGGAAGTTCCTCACTTTCTGAAGGTAAAAGTTAATATTTTGGATATCTGTGTCAGCGGACCGGACCCGAGACAGCGGATACCTTTTTACACATACGAATATCAGGGCCGGTGAGTTTACAGAATTCAAAATTGCTGGCAATTCTGGAAAAAATTCGGTCCTGATAACGGTTTCTGCAATCTTCCAGAGAAAGATTGGTAGAAATGATAACGGATTTCTGCCGGAGCAGACGTTCGTTCAAACAGGTAAAGAAATGGGAGAGCGTCACTGCCGTGGCAGTTTCGGTGCCGAGATCGTCGATAACGAGCAGATCGCAGCTGTAGAGATCCGCACAGAGTGCGGAAAGCTCTTCCCGTGCCCTATAGTCAAACGTGTTCCTGGCGAGTAAGTCGAAAAGGGATGCTGCGCTGAAATAAAGCACAGAACAGCCCTGCTCGATACATTCCTTTGCAATGCAATTGGTCAGGAATGTCTTGCCCGTACCTACTGTACCATAAAAGAAAAGGTTTTGGTAGGACGTTTTAAAATTTGTGCAAAAATTTTTACATTTTTCGACAGCCTGGCGATAGGAAGTCAGTTCGTCTCCCTGAAAAAAGGAATAGGAGAGCGTGCCGAAGTTTTCTTTTTCGAGCATTCGTTTCAGGTTGGACTGTTCGTAAAGAAGCGCGATCTCCGCCTGACGGAAGCAGTGGCATTTCTGACCATTCACATAGCCGGTGTCCTGACAATCAGGACAGTCGTAGATCGGATCGAGAAAATCTGTCGGGTAGCCGTTTTCCAGCAAAAGGGAGGCACGTTTCTGTGCAAGGTCTTTGAGCTGGTCTTTGAGCTGTGCAAGCGCATTTGTATCCCCTGCGAGCATCCTTTTGCCCTGTGCGACAGAGGTGGATGCAACGGCTTCGTCGAGGGCCTGATAGCCGGGGACTGTCTCATAAATGTGGTGCAGCCGTTGATCGTGCAGATGGCGGTTGCGGGTCTGATGTTCTTCGTATTGCCGCAGGATGGAATTGTATTGGGAAACAGTCAGTGCCACATCAAACCTCCTTACTGCTTTAAAAGCGCCTCTTCAAGCGCATCGAAATCATAGCTGGAATGCATGAAACTGTTATATTCTGCTGTAGAACCGCTGCGCGCCGGGCGAGATGCACGCTCTTTCTGATAGGAGCTGTCGAGTCTGGCGATGTCCGCGACATGGTGGACGCCTGCCTTGTACCAGGCAGCGAGGATGCTGTCTGCATAGGCGAAGCGATGTCTGTCGGTAGCCAGGACGGTGCGTCCGCAGGCTTCTAAAATAACGTCGAGCTCAAAGCAAAATTCCTCTGTCCAGCGGCGGATATAGGCGAGCTCATTGCGTGCGGGGGTATTGGTCTTGCCGAGAGCGTTCATAATGGAATAGACGTTCTTGTCATAACGGGAAACATGACCTTCTGCCTGGGCAGGTGTCGTGATCCCGGCTTCCGCCCAGGCGATCGCGACTTTTTCAATGTAGCGGAAATCCTTTTTGCCGCGCTCGACGCAGTATTGCAGCAGATAGTCGATCAGGTCATCGGAGAAATGGAGCTTATCCGTGAAAAAGAGGATCGACTTCATATCGGCGGGGCTTAACGTGCGTCCGAGATACTGCTCTGCGATGAAAATCAGCTGCGCGGTGTTCTCCTGCTGCTGGAAGGATTTGAGCTCGTCCAGACTGTATGCAGGTTTGGCATAGGGATCGGCAGGCTCAAGGGACTGGTGGGAAAGCATCGTAACGCTGCGGATCTGCGGTGCGGACGTGCGCCCGGAGGAAGCAGCCGCAGTGTTGGACGTATCGTACGCGGCTGCTCCGGGCAGGGTCGCGTCAGCGCCTTGCTCAGAATTGCGGGCTGCGTCGCCAAAGCGTTCGGCATCAGAGCTACGAGTCGTGTCCGCAAGCCGTCCGACGTCGCGTGAAATATGTCCGGTGGCCTGCTCCGTAGAAAAATCGGTTTCTTCGGCATCTTGTCTCTTCGCCTTGGAGAGCGGGAGCAGACGAATCTGCTGCAGGGTTGTGCGGTCGGGCGAAAGCTTGAGCGTCAGGATGCCGCACTTTTCCCAGTAGCAGAGGGCGCGCAGAATGTCCTTTTCCGTATGATTAAAGCGGTCTGCCATGTCCGAAATGCTGACAGGATCGCCTGCCTGCAGACGGCGCACGAGAAAAAGATACACCTTTAACTGTGCATCGTTGGCATCTTTTAAATATTCATCGATAAAAACGTTGGAAAGGACGGTAGCATCCGCTGCCCCGCCGCACAAAAAAATCTCACTCATACTAGTATTCCCGGTTCTTTGTAAAAATTGCTGCAGTTTGTCTGCGTCCTGCAGACTGTGGAAAACTTTTCAATTCCTTTTGGCAAGCCCCATTTTAACACAGACATTTTAAAAAGGAAACAGGAAGTTTCCGGCTCAGGGCTGATAAACACTGGGGTTTTCGTGGATGTGGATAATGTGGAAAATGTGTAAAAGATTGTCAAAGGCGCAGAAATATCATCTTTTTTTGGAAAAAAATATCCACAGCCAGAGAGGAAAGTTTTCCACGTTCTGGCTGTGGATAATGTGGATAAGTTATCTGGAAAGCAGGTTTTCGCCGATATTTACAACATCTCCGGCTCCCATAGTTATCAACAGGTCCCCGTTGATACAATTTTTTAAAACGAAGTCCTCAATTTCCTCGAATGTATGGAAATAAAAACATTCTTTGCCCTCTTTCTGTACCAGAGCCTGCAGATCGGCAGAGCTGATGCCGAGGGTGTCGGTTTCACGGGCGGCGTAGATGTCTGCGAGGATGACCTTATCTGCCAGTGCGAGAGACTTGGCAAACTGAGGTAAAAACGCTTTCGTTCTGGTGTAGGTGTGAGGCTGGAAAATGCACCAGAGCGTCTTGTGCGGATAGTTGAGTGCAGCGTGCAGGGTCGCGGCGATTTCAGTCGGATGATGTGCGTAATCGTCCACAATTGTTATACCATTTATCGTTCCTTTATATTCGAATCTGCGGTCAGTCCCGTGGAAGTTCAGCAGCGCTTCCGCGGTATCCCGATAATCGATGCTAAGCAGATCGGACAGGGCGACTGCAGCGAGGGCGTTGGAGACATTGTGTTCCCCGGGAACGCCGAGCGTAAGCTGTCTGGTCTGACCGTTTAAGCTGTGCACGGTAAAGGTTGCGTCCGCTGTTTTATTATAGGAAATATCGGAGGGATAATAGTCGGAAGCAGAGGTTGTGCCGAACGTAACGACGCGGCATGCCAGACCCTCTGTGATCTCCTGCCAGTTTTCGATGTCGCCGTTGATAAACAGCGTGCCGTCCGCAGGCAGAAGCTGTGCAAATTTGCGGAACGAAGCACGGATATCTGCCAGGTCTTTAAAGAAGTCCAAATGGTCTTCTTCGATATTCAAGATGATGCCGATTTTCGGGAAAAAGCTTAAAAAGCTGTTGGTATATTCGCATGCCTCTGCGACGAACAGACCGGAGTGGCCGACGCGGATATTGCCGTGGATGGATTTCAAAATGCCGCCGATAGAAAGGGTCGGGTCGGTATTTGCCTGCAGCAGAATCTCGGAAATCATGGAAGTGGTGGTCGTTTTGCCATGGGTGCCGCTGACAGCGATCGGCGTGTCGTAGTTTTTCATCAGCTGTCCGAGAAATTCCGCTCTGGACAGCATGGGAAGCTGCAGCTCTTTGGCACGGGAAAATTCCTGATTGTCTGCATGTACTGCGGCGGTGTATACGACGAGGTCAATGTCGTCTGTGATGTTTTCCGCTTTCTGGGGCTTGCCATAGTTGACGTGTGCGCCGCTTTTTTCGAGGTGCTCGGTCAGGGCAGAGCGGTTCCAGTCGGAGCCGGATACGGTAAAGCCCTCGGATAAAAGAATTTCGGCGAGGCCAGACATGCTGATGCCGCCGATGCCGATAAAATAAACGTGAATTGGATGGTTAAAATCTACCTGATACATAAAGAATCTCCATTTCTGAATTGGAATACTGTACTGGGTCAATTGTAGCGCAAACTCTCTGAAAAAACAAATAGAAACTTCGGCGCCGTCTGCAGCGTTTTTTTTCTTCGACAAAATAACAATGTGTTATCGGTTGACAAAACATACCGGAAAAGACGAAAAAGGACATTTTGTGAATAATTCAAGAAGGAAATGGAAGCGATAGCGTGAGAAAATTGAATATTTTGAATAAAAACATAAACCTACTAATTTGATTTGTGTCTATATTTCACAAGAAAAAAGGTCGAAAAGGGCGTGCAAATGTAAAATTATTATTCACTTTTACAGATGCGTGTGTTATACTTTTCTTAAGCCCGGCGACAGCCGTGGGAAAGTTGATAGAAACAACGAGGTGAGGACATGATTAAGAAGGAAATGATTGCCATGTTACTGGCAGGCGGGCAGGGAAGCCGACTGGGCGTGCTGACTGCAAAGGTAGCCAAGCCTGCAGTTTCATTTGGCGGAAAATATCGGATCATTGATTTCCCATTAAGCAACTGTATCAATTCTAGTGTTGATACAGTCGGTGTATTGACACAGTATCAGCCTCTGCGGCTGAATACGCATATTGGGATCGGTATTCCGTGGGATCTGGACAGGAATATCGGGGGTGTTACTGTTCTGCCTCCTTATGAAAAAAATGAAAACAGCGAATGGTACACCGGTACAGCAAACGCGATCTATCAGAATATCGAATATATGGAGGGCTTTAACCCGGAATATGTGCTGATTCTTTCCGGCGACCATATTTACAAGATGGATTATGAAGTGATGCTGGATTTCCACAAGCAGAACGGTTCAGAGTGTACGATCGCCGTTATGCCGGTTCCGATGGAAGAAGCCAAGCGCTTCGGTATCATGATCACCGATGAGAACAAGCGGATCGTGGATTTTGAGGAGAAGCCTGCCAACCCGCGCAGTAACCTTGCATCCATGGGTATTTACATATTTAACTGGAAAACGCTGAAGCAGGCACTGATCGATAATGCAGATCAGCCAAACCTGGATTTTGGCAAGCATGTCATCCCTTATTGTCATAAAAACGGCGCACCGATGTATGCATATGAATTTAACGGTTACTGGAAAGATGTCGGAACCCTGACCTCCTACTGGGAAGCGAATATGGAGCTGATCGATGTTGTTCCGGAGTTTAATCTTTATGAAGAATACTGGAAGATTTATACAAAGAGCGAGATCCTGCCTCCTCAGTACGTTGCAAAGGGCGGTGTGATCGAACGCAGTATCGTCGGAGAAGGCTCTGAGATTTACGGACAGGTTTATAACTCTGTAATCGGCTGCGGTGTTACGATCGGTAAAGATACGGTTGTGCGTGACTCCATTATCATGAACAATACAGAGATTGGAGCGAGCTGTGAGCTTAGCAAGGCAATCGTAGCGGAAAACACGAAGATCGGTGATCACGTCAGACTGGGCGTCGGGGAGGAAGCACCGAACGATACTGCACCGCATATTTACTGCGACGGTATTGTCACTGTTGGTGAGAAGAGCGTTGTGCCTGCCAATGTATCTGTAGGCAAGAATTCCGTTGTATTCGGCATTACGACAGCAGACGATTATCCGGATGGATATCTGGCAAGCGGCAAAACATTGATTAAGGCAGGTGACAAACAGTGAGAGCAATCGGTATCATTTTAGCAGGCGGCAATAACCGCAAGATGAGAGAACTGTCCCAGAAGCGCGCGATCGGCGCGATGCCGGTGGCAGGCAGCTACAGAAGTATTGATTTTGCGCTGAGCAACATGACGAACTCTCATATCCAGAGAGTCGGCGTGCTGACCCAGTATAACGCCAGAAGCTTAAATGCACATTTAAGCTCCTCCAAATGGTGGGATTTCGGAAGAAAACAGGGTGGATTGTTTCTGTTTACTCCTGCGGTAACCGCGGAGAACAGCTCCTGGTATAGAGGCACGGCAGATGCCATTTATCAGAACCTCTCCTTCTTAAAAAACAGCCATGAGCCCTATGTAGTTATTACCTCCGGCGATTGTGTATACAAGATGGACTACAACAAAGTCCTCGAATATCATATTTCCAAAAAAGCGGATGTGACCGTTGTCTGCAAGGACATGCCGGCAAATGTAAACGTAGAGCGGTTCGGTACCATCAAGATGAACGAGGAAAGCCGGATCGAAGAGTTTGAAGAGAAGCCGATTGAGGCACGCTCCAATACCATTTCCTGTGGTATTTATGTTATCCGCAGACGTCTCCTGATTGATATGATCGAGCGCTGTGCAATGGAAGACCGTTATGATTTTGTAAAGGATATTCTGATCCGTTACAAAAATCAGAAACGGATCTTCGGATATAAGATCAAAGATTACTGGAAGAATATTGCAACGGTGGAAGACTATTTCGATGCCAATATGGACTTCTTAAAACCGGAGATCCGTAATTATTTTTTCAAACAGTATCCGGATATTTATTCAAAGGTTGACGATTTACCGCCTGCAAAGTATAATGTTGGAGCGAAGGTTGAGAACAGCCTGATTTCCAGCGGCTGTATTGTCAACGGCACGGTAGAGGATTCCGTAATCTTCAAAAAATCCTTTATCGGAAACAACTGTTACATCAAGAATTCCATTATTTTGAATGACGTATACATCGGCGATAACACGCACATCGAGAACTGTATCGTAGAAAGCCGGGATACGATTCGTGCAAATTCCTTCTATCGCGGAGAAGATGAAATCAAGATTGTAATAGAGAAAAACGACAGATACATTATCTGAAACGCTAGGGGGAATAAGTTATGACGATTACCGATGTAAGGGTTCGGAAAATTGCCAAAGAAGGTAAAATGAAAGCGATTGTATCCATTACCGTGGACGACGAGTTTGTGGTGCATGATATTAAAGTGATCGAGGGCGATAAGGGACTGTTCATTGCGATGCCGAGCAAGCGCAGTGCAGATGGGGAATACCGCGATATCGCCCATCCCATCAGCCAGGGAACCCGGGAAAAGATCCAGGGAATTATTTTGGAAGCATACAATACGGCATTGGAAGAACCGATTGCATAACTTCTTAAATAAATACAGACTACAACAGACAGTCCCGGTGCAGCGATGTACCGGGACTGTTTTCCTGACCGGATATCCGGTTAGAAAAGCCATCTGTATGTCGCCGCAGATGGAAAGGGCAGCAGGGTACATTCTCACTTGCCCGAGCGGGGGAAACTGTGCTAACATGAAAGCACAACAGACAGCGCCTGCAAAAGCAGAAAAGGGCAGGCAGAAGCAGGAAGGAAACGGACAGAACATGTATGTAATTGCAGGACTTGGAAACCCGAAAAAAGAATACGATAATACAAGGCATAATATCGGCTTTTCCGTCATAGATATGCTGGCAGATAAGACCGGAATTTCTGTAAACACGGCAAAGCACAAGGGACTTTTGGGTGCAGGCTATTTAAACGGGCAGAAAATCATTCTGGTAAAGCCGCTGACTTATATGAACCTGAGCGGCGAATGTATCCGGGAAGTGCTGGATTATTATAAGGTAGACGGCAGCACGAACCTGATCGTGATTCACGACGATATCAGCCTGGAGCCTGGCATCATCCGGGTGCGCAAAAAAGGCAGCGCGGGTGGTCATAACGGTTTGAAGAATATTATTCAGCATCTTGGAAAAGATCAGTTTGTGCGGATTAAGGTCGGCGTCGGGGAAAAACCGGCAGGCTACGACCTTGCGGACTATGTGCTGGGACATTTTGATCGGGAGGAGCAGGTGCTGATGAAGCAGGTTTCGGAGGAAGTCTGTGAAGCGGTGCAGATGATTCTGGAAAAAGGTCCGGATGCAGCGATGAACGTGTATAACGGGCGAAAAGTGGAGAAGGCATAGCATGAAGGTATTGACAGCTCCGCTTTGGGAATTGGCGGAGTTTGAAGAGGGAAAAGCACTTCTGGACAGAGGAAAAGGGCATGTTGCCTTTTCCGGACTGTATGATTCCCAGAAGCTTCATATGGTATATGGATTGAGCGATGGTTTTACACAGAAAATCATCGTTACTTTCAGTGACAAAAGAGCGCGGGAAATCGGCGCAGAATATGGGTTTTACGACCGCAGGACGATGGTGTATCCGGGAAAGGATCTGATCTTTTATCAGGCGGATGTTTCCGGCGGCGATCTGGTGCGGGAGCGGATGCGTGTGCTGCGCGCGCTGCTCGAAAAGCGTCCGGTTACGATCGTAACGACGATGTCCGCGTTGATGATGCCGCAGACGCCGCTTTCCGGGATTGTGTCAAGAATACTGCATTTCGATAAAGAATCAACGGTAGACGAGAGAAAGCTTTCCGCTCAGCTGGTGGAAATGGGTTATGAAAAGAGCCCGCAGGTAGAGGAACCGGGACAGTTTTCCATTCGCGGCGGAATTATTGATATTTTCGATATGACGGAAGAAAATCCGTATCGAATCGAGCTGTGGGGAGACAGCGTAGAGTCGATTCGAAGCTTTGACGTGCTGTCCCAGCGTTCGGTGGAAAATCTGGATGAGATTGCGATTTATCCGGCAACGGAGCTGATGCTTTCGGAGGCGCGCAGGCAGGACGGATTTGCGAGAATCAAAAAAGAGACGAAGCAATATGCCAAAAAATTGCGGGAGCAGGGCAATCCGGAGGCAGCGCACCGGATTGAGACGCAGATCAAAGAGATCGAAGAGTCTGCGCAGGAGTTTGGCAGTGTAGTCAATCTGGAAAGCTTTGTGCATTATTTTTATCCGCAGACGGAGTCCTTTCTGGAATTTTTTAATCCTGAGACAACAGCAGTTTTTCTGGATGAGCCGCAGCATCTGTCGGAAACGGCGAACGCGCTTGAAACAGAATTTCGGGAGAGCATGACCGGACGTCTGGAGAAAGGCTATATCCTGCCGGGACAGGCGCAGCTTTTGTATCCCGAAAAGGAAATTGCAGGGAAGCTGTCGCAGTATCGGGCAGCGTCACTCGCCGCACTGGATGCAAAGAGCAGCCTGTTTAAGCCGGATCGCAGGTTTGAGATCACGGTGCGCAGCATGCCGTCCTATAACAACAGTTTTGAAGCTCTGTTAAAGGACTTAAAACGTTACAAGAAAAATGGCAGCAGGGTGCTTTTGTTATGTGCATCCCGGACGCGGGCGAAGCGTCTGGCAGCCGATCTGCGGGAGCAGGAGCTGAGCGCTTTTTACAGCGAAGACCCTGACCGGGAGGTTTTGCCTGGCGAGACAGAGCTTTTTTACGGACATGTGGAAAAGGGCTTTGAATATCCGATGCTGAAATTCACGGTCATTTCGGAGGGGGATATTTTTGGTGCGCCCAAAAAGAAAAAGCGGAAAATTCAGCGCTATGAGGGCACGAAAATCCGCGATTTCGGAGAGCTGAAGGTCGGGGATTATGTCGTACATGAGACGCACGGTCTCGGCATTTATCAGGGCATCGAGAAGGTCGAGATGGAGGGAACGGTCCGGGATTACATGAAAATTTCGTACCGGGACGGAGGAAACCTCTATGTGCTGGCAACCGGTCTGGACGCGATTCAGAAGTATGCATCCGCCGATGCAGCGAAAAAGCCGAAGTTAAACAAGCTCGGAACGCAGGAGTGGCACAAGACCAAGACCCGTGTCCGGGCGGCAGTGGATGAGGTCGCAAAGGATCTGGTGGAGCTGTATGCGGCGCGCCAGAACGGGAAGGGCTACGCTTTTTCGGAGGATACGGTCTGGCAGCGGGAGTTTGAAGAAATGTTCCCGTTTGAGGAAACGGATGACCAGCTGATGGCAATTGCGGCGACGAAGCGGGACATGGAGAGCAACAAAATCATGGATCGCCTGATCTGCGGGGACGTTGGCTATGGCAAAACCGAGGTTGCAATCCGCGCGGCGTTTAAGGCGGTGCAGGACGGCAAGCAGGTTGTTTTTCTGGTGCCGACGACGATTCTGGCGCAGCAGCATTACAATACGTTTGTGCAGCGGATGAAGGATTACCCGATCCGGATTGAGCAGATGTCGCGGTTTCGGACGCCTGCGCAGCAGAAAAAGGTGATCGAGGATCTCAAAAAAGGTCTGGTGGATATCGTGATCGGGACGCATCGCGTGCTTTCATCAGATATGCAATATAAGGATCTTGGTCTTTTGATGATCGACGAGGAGCAGCGCTTTGGCGTGACCCATAAGGAAAAGATCAAGAAAATGAAAGAGAACGTGGATGTGCTGACCCTGACGGCAACGCCGATTCCACGGACCCTGCATATGTCTCTGGTCGGTATCCGCGACATGAGCGTGCTGGAGGAAGCGCCGGAGGAACGTCAGCCGATCCAGACCTATGTGATGGAATATAATGAAGAAATGGTGCGTGAGGCGATCACCCGTGAGCTGTCCCGGAATGGTCAGGTGTATTATGTATACAACCGCGTCAATACGATTGCAGATATGGCAGCAAAGATTGGGAAAATGGTGCCGGATGCGAATGTGGCATTTGCACACGGGCAGATGTCGGAGAGAGAGCTGGAAAAAATCATGTTTAGCTTTATCAACGGCGAAATTGACATTCTGGTTGCGACGACGATCATCGAAACCGGTCTGGACATTTCCAACGTCAACACGATCATCATCCACGATTCTGACCGAATGGGATTGTCCCAGCTGTATCAGCTGCGCGGACGTGTCGGGCGCTCGAACCGGACGGCTTATGCATTTTTGATGTATAAGCGGGACAAGGTGCTGCGGGAAATTGCAGAAAAGCGTTTGGCGGCGATCCGGGAGTTTACCGATCTGGGCAGCGGTTTTAAGATTGCGATGAAGGATCTGGAGATCCGCGGCGCGGGCAACCTTTTGGGAGAGCGTCAGCACGGTCATATGGAAGCAGTTGGCTATGATTTATATTGTAAAATGTTGAACGAAGCGGTAAAGAATTTAAAGGGCGAGGACACTGCACCGGACTTTCTTACGACGGTGGAGCTGGAGGTGGACGCTTATATTCCGGCTTCTTACATTGTCAATGAGCAGCAGAAGCTCGACATTTACAAGCGAATCGCCGGCGTGGAGACGGAAAGCGAGAGTGCAGAGATGAAAGAAGAGCTGCTCGACCGCTTCGGAACCGTGCCGAAGTCCGTAGACAATTTGCTGCGGATTGCGCTTTTGCGGGCACAGGCGCACAAGCTTTATATTATGGAAATCAAGGGGCGTCCGGGGGAGCTGCGCTTTGTATACAGACCGGACGCACGAGTGCACGGGGAAAATATCCCGATGCTTTTCGAACAATATGGGAACAGTTTAAAGTTTTTACCTCAGGGGAATCCGGTCTTTACTTATCAGTTCAAAAGGAGTAATGTAGTGGAGAAAAACTCTGAAGACCTGCTTTCGCAGGCGGAACAGATGATAAAAGATATGCAGCGCTGCCTGCTTTAAGGGGCAGCACCGGATCAAAGGAGGAAATTAAAACTTGAAAATTGTAACACAGGTAGGAATTATCTTTTCGATTTGCTGGATTTCTCAGATTATCGAAAAGCTTCTTCCGTTTTCTTTCCCAGCGAGCGTGATCGGCATGATTTTGCTGTTCATTCTGTTGTGCGTACATATTCTGAAGGTAGACCATATCCGCGAAAAATCGGATTTTCTTCTGGAAAATATGGCATTCTTTTTTATCCCGGCGGGAGTCAGCATCATCAACTATTTTGACGTCCTGAAAAACTGGGTGGTGCAGCTGATTGTGATCTGCGTGGTGAGTACAGTGGTGACATTCGCAGTGACGGCGTACAGTATGAAGTTCGTGCTGTATCTGATGCAGAAAAAGAAAAGCGGGAGGGCAAAAGAATGATGCATGAACTGTTTATGTCTCCTTTTTTCGGAATCGGATTAAGTATCGCCGCATTCTGGGTTGGAACCTGGATCCGCAAAAAGACCGGATTGGTGCTGTGCAATCCCCTTGTGCTTGCAATTGTGATCGTATCCGGCGTTTTACTGATCTTTAAAATTCCGTATGAGGAATATAATGAAGGCGGAGCGCTTATCAACATGTTCCTCGCACCTGCAACGGCATGTCTTGCAGTTTCGATCTACACGCGGGCAGAGCTGTTAAAGAAAAACTGGCTTCCCATCGTAGTCGGTGCGTCCTGCGGATCTCTTGCATCGATGGGGAGCGTGCTGCTGATGTGTAAGCTGTTTGGCATGGACGAGGCGATGACAGTCTCGCTCATTCCGAAGTCCGTTACGACACCCATCGCAGTCAGCGTTGCAGAGGGACACGGAGGAATGGTGCCCATTACCGTTGTTGCGGTTATTTTTACCGGCATTCTGGGAAGCATTTTTGCACCGACACTGATCAGACTTTTCCGGGTAAACGATCCGATGATCGCCGGAATTTCCATCGGCGCATGCTCCCACGCGGTGGGAACATCCAAGGCGATTGAGTTGGGAGAAACAGAGGGCGCCATGAGCGGACTGGCGATCGGTGTCTGCGGTATCCTTACCGTACTGTTTTCGATGATTTTGCTGCATTAAAGCTGGCCGCGCCGTGCGGTCAAAAACTGAGGCACGGGCATAAAAATTATAGCGCGGATGTAAGAACGGCGCAGCGTCAAACTACTGCAGCGCGGGGCGCGAAATGGGGGAGAGCATGGAGAAAGTGGGAAAAAGGACAGATCGGATCAAAATGGATGTGATACTGGCGGCAGGCTGTATGCTGCGCCTGTTTTATGTGCTTTTTTCCACGATCTATGACAGACAGTATGATATCGGGATGATCGATCTGGATGCCGGACACACGGTGACAGGCGGACATCTGGCATATATCCAGTATTTATATGAAAACTGGAAGCTGCCGGATTTTGACCCGACGAGTGTTTATCAGTTCAACCATCCGCCGCTGCACCATTATCTGTGCGCACTGTGGATGAAGCTTTGCTCTCTTTTTATTTCCAATACGGATGTGCTGGAGGAGTCAATCCAGATCGTCCCGTTTGTCTGTTCGCTGCTTATTCTCTGGTTTCTTTTGCGGATTGCAGAGCAGTTTGAGCTGACGGAAAAAGCAAAACGCTTTGTGCTGCTGCTGTTTTGCTTCCATCCGGCGCTGGTGCTGCTTTCCGGAAGCGTGAACAACGATTGCATGAGCCTGATGTTCACGGTGATGTGTGTGTACTATACGATTTTGTGGAGCCGCTTTCCGACGGCGCATAACATCTTAAAGCTGGCGGTTTCCATCGCACTTGGTATGCTGACAAAACAGAGTGTCGCGCAGATGGCCTTTCCGATCGCGGCGGTGATGCTCTGGATGTTGGTAAGAAGTCTGGGCAATGGACGAGATTACGGGGGGCGCAGCGTAGAGAGCACCCGAAATGCTGCAATTCCCGTCGTCCCGATAAAGAAGCTGCTTGGTCAGTACGTTCTGTTTGGTGTAGTTTCGATTCCCCTTGGCATGAGCTTTTATATCCGAAATAGGATTCAGTTCCATATGCCCCTCGTGTGGATTTATACGCTGCCGGAGGATTCCTGGCAGTACACCGGAAATGTCCCGGTTCTGAACCGTTTCCTGTTCCCGGTGCCGTCGGAAATGTTGGACAACTTACGTCAGTTTAAGCTGGGCTGTGGCTATAATGTATGGATGCAGATCATCCGTACCTCAGTGCTGGGTGAATGGGATATGGCGGACGTCGGACGCAGTGTAAAGGTGCTGGCAGTGCTTTTGATGCTGGTCGGTGCGCTGCTGGCGCTGGCAGCATGGATGGCATTTATTCGTGTATTTGTCGTTCAGGCAAAACGCTGCGGCATCGATTCTGCGAGCCGGATTTTATTTGTGGTTGGCTATTTTGTGCACCTGCTCCTGTATCTGAAGTTTGCCTATGACTATCCGCAGGAATGCAGCATGCATTTTCGATATATGGAAATCGAGTTACTGTTTCCGGCGATTGCGCTGGCATTTATCTGGCAGGAGGGGACGAAAGAGCAGCTTGAGATGCGGCGCAGGGAGGGCGATGCGACCGGGCATCCGGCGGTGAAAAGAGCAATATCGCAGATGCTTTTTGTACTGCTGCTGGCATTTTGTCTGTTGAGCACGGCGATGACGGCAGTGTGGTGTCTGCTTTAAGGAAGATAGAGTACGGAGAAATCTGAATGGAAAATCGGACAGACCAAAGAGTATTCTGGCATGGAAAGCTGAAAAAAGAATCCCGTGAAACATGGCAGGCGACGGCGCTTACTGCACTTTGCAGTGTGGCGCTGTTTTGCCTGCTTTTTTCTTATAAAAAAATGTATCCATTCGGGGATGGATCAGTGGCGATCACGGATTTATATTCCCAGTATCTGCCGCTTTTGTATCATTTTTACGATGTTGTGACAGGACAGAAAAATCTGTTTCTGGACTTTAGCGTTTCCGGCGGGGCGAATCTGTATGCGGATACGATCAATGAGGTGCTCAATCCGTTTAACTATGTTTTGCTATTGTTTGGGCGGGACAGAATTTATCAGGCGGTCAATGTGCTGGTGCTGCTTTACAGCACTGCATCGGCGGTTACAGCGCATATTTTTCTGGGAAAAACAGCATCGGGCAGACGCTTTCAGAATGTAGCGCTCGCCGTTTGCTACGCATGCTGCGGGTACATGGCGTATAACTATCAGATCATCAAGTGGATGATTTTTCCGGTGATTTTTCCGCTGTTTTGCCTGGCGCTTTTGCGTTTGCTGCGGGAGAAAAAGGGCGGCTGGTACACTGTTTTGCTCGCATGGCAGCTGATGTTGTCCATTCAGCTCGGGTTTATGACGCTTCTGTTTTCACTTTTTGCCGGGGCGATCTGGCTTTATACCTGTGAGAGAAAAGAAAACCGCACCAAAAAAATGGGGTGCATGGGAATTGATACGCTGATCGGAATTTGTATTTCGGCGGCGGTTCTGCTCCCGTCTGCGATTCTGCTTTTGCAGTCCGCGCGTTCCGGGGAAAATCTGTCCTATTTCGGTGTGATGAAACGGCATGGTTTGGATGATTTGTTTGAGAGGCTGTTCCAGATTGCAAATCCGGTACTGATGGGGCTTCTGTTTGCTTCGGGATGTTTCCGGAAACGCAAAAGGCGCAGCGCTGCGGAACGGGAAACGCACAGCGCTGCAGAACGGTTCTGGCTGTATCTGACGGGATTTTTGTGGCTGACGGTATTGCTGGAACCGGCTAACCTCCTGTGGCATATGGGGTCCTATGTGTGTTTCCCGGTGCGCTATGGGTACATGGCGGTGCTGAGCATGGCGGCACTTGTGGCGGTGAGAAAGGAGCGCGATGCGGATGATTTTCGTACAGAAAATGTCTGCAAACATCCGGCAGGGCTCCGGCTGCGCTGTGTGCTCCTGCTGGTTGCTTCGGCTGTATCCGCATTGGGCGCTGTATGCCTGACACTCATTTGGGAAGAGCGTCTGGTGCAGGCGTTTTCCTCGCTGGCGATCAGCAAGGTGTGTCCGAAAGAAACCGCTGTGACAGCGGTTGTATTGCTGCTTGTTGGAGTATCGGCGTGGTGCGGACAAAAGGTGCTGCATGCAAAGACCTCCGGGGAAAAAACAGGAGAGGCAGGGGCACCGGGAATGGCGGTGCTTGGAGCACTTGTTGGCGGCTTTTGTGTGTATACAATGATTTTACTGCCGCCAGATTATGCGGTTCGACAGGAAAATGAAGCGGCGTACCGACAGATGACAGAAATTGCAAAGCAGGCGGAGAATGAAAACGCTGCATCCGTAGAGCCTTCGTGGCTGCTTGCACGCGAGGCAGATCGGGACGATCTTCCGATCAACGCTGCATTGGTGGACCGGAAAGGCTCGATCAGCGGATACTTTCCGACCGAAAGCAAACAGACAAAGGCGGTTTTGGAAAGTCTCGGTTATCTTGCACCCTGGGTTTCGGTGCGTGCCGTCGGCGGAACGGAAATTTCCGATACAATGCTGCGCAATGTGTTTGTATTCTCAAAGGAAGCTTTGGGGCAGTCGGGCAACGGCAGTGTACTTTCCAATCAGCGTACCTGGGCAGAGCTGCTGTCTGCAGAGGATGTTGAAACGAAACATCGACAGACTTCTGAAGAAGAGCAGAGCGTGGATGTGACGACCGGTTCGAAAGAGTATACGAATATCATGGAAGTTTTCCCGGCACAGGAGCTTGTTTTGGAGGATGGAACGCTTTGTATTTCTGTGACGGACAAGCAGCTTTTGTATCTGGATGCAGGAAGAAGCGCGGATGAAATTTTTGTTTCAGTCAACGGTGAGCCGGTTGAAATTCCGGAGAAAAACCAGATGGCGAGTGCACATCGGCTGATTTGGTTGGGAACTTTTGAAGCGCAGGAGGTGATGATTTCTGTTACCGACCGGATGGGGACGCTGGTCGCAGCACAGGAGATGGAGCTTGGTGCGCTGCATGAGAATGCATGGCAGGCGGCGTTGCAGTCAGGAACCGCCAGAATCCTGCAGCCGTCAGAATGTTCCATTTCAGAGCGCAATGCACAAATTCATGTGAGTGTGTCTGCGGCAGAGGGAGAAACGTTGTTTGTTCCGTTCGTTGCGATAGACGGATGGAAGTGTATACAAAACGGAAAAGCTGTGGATATCGAGCCGATACTTGGCGGCTTTTTGGGGATAACATTGACAGAGGGCGAAAATGAAGTTGTATTTTCGTTTGAGGAACCGGGACTGAAAGCTGGGGGTGGTATCAGCATATTGGGGTTCGCATTCCTGTTGATTCTGTTTTTTGCGAGGCAAAAAGCTGAGGCGGGAGGGAAATTTGCAGCAGAGCAGAAGGGAAAGGCTGAAAAATGCTTCGGTATGCTGTATCGGCTGCTGTTGGCAGTCTTTTTTGCAGGAATCTATGTGGTTCCCACGATTGGAATGGTCGTTTCTCTGACTGGAAAAATCGTGATGAAATTTTTCGGATAGTAGATAGAAATCGGACTGGAAAGGTTCTGGGATGGCATGAAAGAGAAAAAAACGGGAAAAGACAGCGGAAGGTTGCTGCACGCGGATCGCAGACTGGAAGATGGAAAATCTGCAGGCGACAAATCGGTGGGCAGGCGGCATGCCAATGGCAGGCACGCAGTCCGTGTGTCAAAACTCCTTCAGGTTACAGTGCTTGCTGCAGGAGTGCTCGGAATGTCAGCTGCTTCTCAAAGCATGACAGAAATTTCTGAGAAAGAGCAGCCGTTATGGCAGGGATGGAGTGCGGAAGAATGTGACGCCGGATTGACGGTAGAAACCGTTGGGGAAAATCTGATTTTGCAGAAAAAAGCGAAGCTGACAGCGGACAGCGAGGAAGGCAAGGACTTTCGGGCGATGTATGCGGGGGACGGAAATCATACGGACGAAACCCTGCGCTGGTCGTCGGAAAACGATTGGGAAAACAACGATCACTGGCTGATGGCGGATTTTGGAGAACCGGTCAGCATCGGTGCAGTTCGGATATACTGGGAACGGACGAATGCGAAAAGCTATGCGCTGGAATATTCTCAGGATAAAGAGAACTGGCAGCAGGCGTCTGTTTTTGAAGAGGCGCCGGAGCAAAAAGAGCAGCAGATTGTGTTGAATGAGCCTGTAGAGGCGCGGTATTTTCGTCTGCATGTGACGGACGTTTTGAAAGAGGAAAGCGATTTAAGCCTGTATTATCAGAACGTCTCGGTACAGGAGCTGGAAGTGTACGGACAGTTGGAGGATTGTTTTGTGGTTGAAACACCTGTGATTGAAGCTGGGAGCCGCAGAACGCTGGAGCTCCCAACGGTGCCGGAGCCGTACAGCATTTCCTTTGGCGGTGCGGATTATGATGTGCTGGTAAATATGGACGGAAAAATCACGGATACGATCGCGGATACGCAGGTTGAGCTTGGATTTATTCTGGAAAAAGACGGAGAAATGCAGGAACTGCCGGGAATACAGACAAAGATTCCGGCATCGGAGAGGGTGGAAGTGGACAGAGAACGGGAGGAAGTACCGGAAGACCTCTCGGCAGTGACCCTTCCACCGGGCTTCACCGCGATGGAATGGAAGCCCGGTGGCGCGTCCACTGGAGCGGCCCACTCTGACTGGACAACCCGTTTCATCCGGGTCGTGTACCGGGACGAGGAGCTGGAGCGGACGGCACAGCTTTTTGCAACGGAGCTTTCCGGACAGTTGCTGCAGGACGTATCGGTTGAGAAGCTGGCGGATACAGAAAAACCAACGGAAGGAGATATCGTCCTGAACTTCCGGAAGGCTGTCGGGGACGGGAAAGAATGGACACAGACCCTTGGGGACGAGGGGTATGAACTGAATTTGGAAGCAGAGAGTCCGGGCGTGATTTCGATTTCAGCGCGCACGAAGCGCGGGGTGCGCTGGGGGTGTGTGGCGCTTGGACAGCTTTGGGAGAAATCAGAAGGACAGCTTCCGGCCGGCGTGCTGCGGGACTATCCGGCGTGGTCGGTCCGGGGCTTTGGAATCGACGTAGGGCGCAGACCGGTTTCCCTCGAACTTCTGTACCGCATTGCAGAAGAGCTTTCAAAGCATCAGATGAACACGCTGCAGATTCATTTGAACGACAATCAGATCATTTCCCAGAGCGATTACGATGGGACAAAAGAGGGCGCGCGACAGTTGTATGCGGGGTTTCGGCTGGAATCGGATGTGAGAAATAAAGCGGGACAGTCGATTACGTCGCAGGATCTGTATTATTCCAAAGAAGAATTTGCACAGTTTATCGAGGACGCTGCGGTGATGGGCGTTGAGGTCGTGCCGGAAATCGACACGCCCGCCCACAGTCTGGCACTTACAAAAGTATTTCCGAAGCTTGGGCTTTCCGGTGATCCGGAGAGTGTCGATCAGCTGGATTTGTCCAACCCGGCAGCGCAGAAGCTGGCAGAGACGATTTGGTCGGAATACCTGACGGAGTCGGATGCTTTTTCCGGAACGGGGACGGTGCATATCGGCATGGACGAGTATTTTGGGAATCAGAAAGCCTTTGTGGATTATATGAAAGCGCTTTCGGACTATGTGGCGGAGGCAGCGCCGGAAAAGACGATCCGCATGTGGGGCAGCCTGTCGAAGACCGGACAGGATTATTCGGGGCTTTCCAGAAAAATTCAGCTGCAGGTATGGGATACGGACTGGACAGATCCGCAGGAAATGTATGATGCCGGATTTTCCGTCATCAATTCGCTGAGCAGCAGTCTGTACCTGATTCCGGGCGGCGGCTATGACCGTCTGGATCTGGATTTTCTGGAAAAAAAGTGGCAGCCGAACGTTTTCGAAACGCAGGAGCGAACCTGGGAGCTTCCGCGGTGGTCGGGCCGGATGCTGGGAGCCTGCTACATGCTGTGGAACGATTATGCATCGCAGGATGGAAATGAAATTACGGAGGACAGGCTGTTTGAGCGGTTCGCAGAGCCGCTGGACATCCTGGCACGGAAGTTGTGGAAATAAAGAAAAGGAGAGAAAGAAAATGGAAATCATATCAGCTGTTGTATACAAACCGCAGCTTCAGACTGCTCTGGAAAAAAAGACTGCGGACGTATTTTGCAAAAATTTAAAAAAACGAAGCGGTGTTTCTTTACTGCAGTCTAAAACGTCTGGAAAAATCAGCATAGAGTTTTATAAAGAGGACAGCTGCAGCGAGGAGGTCAAAGCGCTGTTTGACGGCATCACTGTGCCGGGCAAAGAGGGCTTCCGGATCCGGGTTATCGACAACCCGGACGGCAGCGGGCGCATCGTTGTGCTCGGAAAAGACGAGCGCGGTGAGTTTTACGGGATGGCGCGGCTTTTGAGAAGAGCAATTGTAAAAAAAGGCAGCATTGAAATTCCGGACGAGCTGGACAGCCTGAGCATGACGCCGCAGTATCCGCTGCGGGGACATCAGCTGGGCTACCGGGACAAAAACAATACCTACGGTGCATGGTCAAAAAAGGAATTCGAGGCGTATATCGAGGATCTGGCGCTGTTCGGAGCAAACGCCATCGAGCTGCTTCCGCCGAAGACGGATGACCGTTTGTATTCCGCACTTTTCCCGGAAGATCCGATGGAGCTGATGTGCGAGGTTTCCAAAATCATTCATTCCTATGGCATGGACGTCTGGTTGTGGTATCCGAATGTCGGACGCGATTATCATGATTTTGGGTGCATCGACCGGGAGATGGAAGAACGCCGGAGGGTCTTTTCTGCAATTCCTTATCTGGATGCAATGCTGGTTCCGCTGGGGGATCCCGGTTCCCTCTGGCCGACGGATGCGATGCGTCTGACAGAGCATTTTGTGGAAATTCTGCACGAATATCATCCGGAAGCGGGTGTATGGGTTGCACCGCAGCATTTTCAGCCGGAGCCTGGCTGGTACGATACTTTTTATGAAGAAATCGCAAAGGAGCCGGACTGGATTTGCGGCGTGTGCTTTGCACCCTGGGAGCAGGACAGCATCGAAGAGCTGTATGAGAAGCTTCCCGAAAAATATCGTGAAAACATTCGGAACTATCCGGATATTTCCCACAATTCGAACTGTCAGTTCCCGGTGGAAAACTGGGACATGGCGTTTGCACTGACGAGCGGACGGGAGGGCTACAATGCGCGTCCGGAAAAAATGAAAGCGATTCACAATATGTTAGAACCGTATACCATCGGTTCGATCACCTATTCCGAGGGTATTCATGATGACGTCAATAAGATCCTCTGGGCGGATCAGGATTTTGACAGCTCGGTGGCGGCAGAGGAAACGATGGCGGATTATGCAAACCTGTTTATCGATTCGGAAACTTCTGAGCAGGTTGCGGAATTTTTGATGGACGTGGAGCATAACTGGGATGGCCCGGTTCTGGAAAACGACGGAATCGATGCACTGTATGAATCCTTTACAGCATTCGATAAAACCGTATTGAAACAGGTGAAAAACAATTACCGCTATCAGATGTTGAAGCTGCGGATTCTGACGGATTACTGGACGAAACAGAAATATGCGAAGGATCAGGAGCTGGAGCAGCAGGCGCGTGCGGTGCTCGACCTGGCGGATATTACCGGAAGCGAAGCAGTTATCCGGGAGGCGCGGACGATCCTGAATCTTTCGAAGGACGTTCCGGCGGCAGAGGATGTGCTGTTTGAAATGCTGAAGCTGGCAGACAGCCTGCGGAATCTGTGCGGTATTCAGCTGACCGAAAACCATCACGGCGGGCAGTGCTGGATTCGCGGCGCATACCTGCAGACGAGAAGCATGCCGTTAAACGATTATCAGTATCTGATGCAGAGCTTTAAGCGGATTGAAAAGATGCAGAACGAAAAGAACAGATGCGCAGCACTGCATCAGCTGAACCTGCGTCAGGATCCCGGCGACGGAAACCAGTTCTGCGCGCCTGGCACTTACGAGGGCTTTTCACATGTTTCTGTATGGCACAGCTGGGAGGAAGATCCCGGATATTTAAAAACTCCGTTCATCGATCATAGCGTGTATACAATGGTCGGCCTGCTGCATGAGATCGACGGCTGGTACCACGAGTTCCCGATGCCGCTGACCTGGGCGCTGAATGTGACGGTGCTGTATGGAACGCCGCTGGAAATGACGTTTACCGGACTTGATCCGGAAGCTTCTTATGGGATGAAGGTATTTTATCCGAATTCGTTTTTCCGGGCATTTGTGGGACAGACCGCGCTGAAGGATGAAACGCTGGTCAATATCCGTGCCGGAAAAGTCCTGCTGGCAGATCGGATTGCGCAGAATCCGAACGGAAAATCTGTCCGCCGGGAGATCGAGGCGGGAAGAGAGCCGTTCTGGGAATACGACCTGCCGAAGGAATCCTATCAGGACGGCACGCTGAAAGTCCGTTGGGAGGTTTACGATACCTTAAAGGCGCTGGCAGTCAGCGAAGTATGGATTATGAAAAAAGAATAAACAATAGAATGCACGCAAAGCGTGCATTCTATTGTCATGAACTGCAAAAAAACCGGTCATAAAAGACCGGTTTTTTATCGTACAGAGTTCAGAAAAGGGCAGCTTTTTGTCTCGCCTCACGGCGGCGTTTGTATTCTGCCTTGTCGAGGGGTACAATCATGCCGCAGCTTTCGCACAGGATGCCGCGTTGTTTTTCAAGACTGACGATGGGGATAAAGAAAAGTGTTACCTGATCGAGCTGGCGGCAAAGGGTTTGGGGAGCATCATGTCCGCAGTTTTTACAGATCGCATGTCCCCATGCGCCTTCCCGCTTGAATAAGGTTCTGGTTCCGTAAGTGATCACCATTGCATACCTCCGTTTACAGACTGTTTCAGCATATCCAGTGCAGCGTTAAAGTCTTTAGATACATTCGGGCAGGCTGCAACAAGGATTCGCTGTCCGTTCTTGTGCTCCAGAGCAATGTAATTGGATGTTGTAGGATTGCCGTTTACCATGTTGCATTTAAAAACATTATAAAACTGATCGAGAGGATATACAGAAAAACCATACTGCAAATTGGAAAAGTCAAGGAGATAATGGGGAGAGACAGCGAGACCTAATCCGTCATAAAAAGCAGCGTCAGCTGACTGGAAATCCTGACAGAGCGGTTCGAACTCACCGTTTTGCATAAGCTCCTGAATACGGGTCTGAATGTGATTGCCGTTTTTCCTGAAGGAGATCAGGACAATCACACTGAGGATGAAAAAGACTGCAGCAAATGTAAAGAGCACAAGGCTGCTGCCCATCAAAGGTACGGTGGTATCGAGATAATGATCACCGAGGTATTGCTCATAGTCGGAAAGGGAGAGCTCAAAGCCGTTGTTGTTGAAGTAGTCTACAATGTATGCGGCAAGCTTTTTGGGTATCTTTTTGCTTTGACCGACAGCGGTCTGAGGAACCAGTGTTTTCAGATCGGCATCGGAAATGGTTTCATTGTAAACAGGAAAGGGACAGGAGCTCTCGGTGCTGACAATAGACCAGTAACCTTTGTCGTTTTCGGCAACATAATATTCCTTTACAGTCCTTCCGTCAGAGGTCTGCTCTGCGAAGGGTCCCATAACATAGACGATATTGAGGGAAGCATAGCCGCCGGAGGTCGGGTCAAAGGGCTGATCTTTGTGGGGGATCATAAAGATGCCGAACAGCAGAAAGAAGACAGCAGCAATCAGTAAAATCGCCGGGACAGTCCGGTTTGTTTTTCCCATTTTAAGCAGGTTCTTTTTAAAGTCTTCCATTAACGATAACGCTCCTCCCAGAGCTGAAATTGTGTGAGATTTCAGGTTGATCTGTGTCATAGGAATAGCATAACAAGTTAATAACGGAAGATAAAGCAAGAAATTTAAGCTGTGATATCAGTTTTTTTAGATAAACAGCTCGATCAGGAAAACCAGTGCGCAGCAGATCACGGATACCGGAAATAATCCGGCGCCGAGCCATGCGGCGATGATTCCGGCGATCAGGGCAACTGCACCGGAAATCGGCGACTGCGTTGCGTGCAGGATGGCTGGAAAGGTCATCACAGCGAGCGTAACATAAGGCACATAATAAAGAAACGACTGGATAAATGTGTTGCGGATCGGTTTGCGGATCAGCGTCAGCGGAAGGACGCGGATTGTATAGGAAACCAGCGCCATGACGGCGATATAAAGCACATTACGACTCATGTTCGGATTCCTCCTCCTGTGTATTTTTGACCGGGAATAAAATTGCTGCAGCGGCGGAAATCAGCACGGTGAGCAAAATTGTGCGGGTTCCGTCGGACAATGCAGAGATTCCGGGCACATAACTGCCGAAAAAGCTCAACGCAAAGCTGATGACGATCAGGACAGCAACGACTTTATTTTTCCGGGCGGGGGGGATGATGATTGCGAGGAACATGCCGTAAAGGGCGACGCTGAGCGCACTGACAGCGCGCAGCGGAAGCGCATTTCCTGCCATGATGCCGAAGGCTGTGCCGAACGCCCATGCAGGAGCGGCAAGCAAAATCGCGCCATAGGTATAGAACGGATTCAGGCAGCCGGGGCGGGAAATCGTGATGCCGAACAGCTCGTCCGTTACGTCATAAGCGATAATCAGTCTGTGGAAAAACGGTGTGCCGGGTGCAAAGCGCTGCGCGAGCGCACAGCTCATCAGCAGATACCGCGCATTTGCGATCAAAGTAATAAGCGCTACCTGGAAAAGCGTCGCATTGGCGGCGATTAAGGTGAACGCAGCATATTCGCCGGCGGAAGCATTGTTTAACAGACTGGCAAAAAAGCCCTGCAGCGGCGTCAGACCGGCGTTTCTTGCGGCGATGCCGAGGGAAAAGGAAACGGCAAAATAGCCCAGTGCGATGGGAACGCCGTCGCGCATGCCGTTTAAGAAAATCCTGCGGTCGAACGCCCAGGCGGGGCGGCCGGACAGCCGGGAGGTTTCGGAACTGGAAGTCATGATAATAGAAGTCCTTTCTTTGGTGCGTTTGAACTGCACACCAATGGCGTGCAGAATTTATTATAGCGCACCCTATCTTTGAAAAAAAGAGGAAAAAACTGAATTTATATAGAAAATAGAAGGTTTTTTTCTACAGGAAATGATTGACGGAAAGGAAGAAAGAGACTACTATAGAACAGATAAAAATTTATAGGAGGTTCATAATGGAGGAGAAAAGTGTGGCAATTAAAGACGCCAGAACACTTGGTGTACCGAAGATGCTGCTGTTAGGTCTGCAGCATATGTTCGCAATGTTTGGTGCGACGATTTTGGTACCGATTCTGGTCAACAACTATTTTGAAGGAGAAGGGCTTTCCATTCAGGTAACCCTGATCTGCGCGGGTCTGGGAACTCTGTTCTTCCACCTGTGCTCCAAGCTGAAGGTACCGGCTTTCCTTGGTTCGTCCTTCGCATTCCTGGGCGGTTTTGCTACGGTAGCAAATCTGAACACCGGAATTTTCGCAGACATGACCATGGGAGAAAAGCTGCCTTATGCCTGTGGCGGTATTGTTGTAGCTGGTTTGTTGTATCTGGTGCTTGCCCTGGTCATCAAGCTTGCAGGTGTACATCGCGTTATGCATTATCTGCCGCCTGTTGTAACCGGTCCGATTATCATCTGTATCGGTCTGTCCCTTGCACCGTCTGCAATCTCCAACGCATCGACCAACTGGCTGATTGCCCTGATTGCACTTGGAACCATTATCGTATTTAACATCTGGGGAAAAGGAATGTTCAAAATTATCCCGATTCTGATGGGCGTTGTGGTTTCCTATGTTGTTGCAGCTGTTTTAAATGCAATTGGCCTGACAAATCCGGACGGAAGCGCTATCCTGGATTTCTCCAACATTGCATCTGCATCCTGGGTTGGCCTGCCGCCTTTCCAGCTGTGCAAATTTAACCTGACTGCAATTTTAGTTATGGCTCCGATCGCGCTTGCTACCATGATGGAGCACATCGGCGATATGTCCGCGATTTCCGCAACAGTCGGCGAAAACTTCATCGCTGATCCCGGTCTGCACCGCACTCTGGTAGGCGACGGTCTTGCAACCGCTCTGTCCGCTCTGGTTGGCGGTCCTGCAAACACCACCTACGGTGAGAACACCGGCGTTCTGGAATTAAGCCATGTACATGATCCCCGAGTGATCCGTATTGCAGCTGTATTCGCAGTAATCTTAAGCTTTATTCCGAAGATGGCTGATGTAATCGGCTCCATGCCGTCCGCAATCATCGGCGGCGTAAGCTTCATGCTGTATGGTATGATTTCCGCAATCGGTGTCCGTAACGTAGTAGAGAACCATGTAGACCTGACCAAGTCCCGCAACCTGGTTATCGCAGCAGTAATCCTGGTATGCGGCCTGGGCTTCTCCAGTGGTCTGACCTTTACGGTATTCGGCACCTCCATCACACTGACCGGTCTTGCACTCGCAGCGCTGGCGGGTATTATCCTGAATGCAATTCTGCCTGGCAATGACTATGAGTTCGGTAAGGATTTAAAGGGTGATATTAACAGAGGCGTTACCCTGAAACCCAATCCGGAAGAAATTAAGTAAAAATCGAGGGCGCGCCCCGTTATAAGAGGTGCAGAGGAACAGCCCCGACAGTTTTCAAACAATAGAATGCACGCTTTGCGAGCATTCTATTGTCATGAATAAAAACTGTCGGGGCTGTTTTTTGTTTCATAGGAAAATGCGTCCTATGAAATAAAAACGCTCCGCGAGGATGCGCACTCGGCGCAAGGGTAGATGGTTGCCGAAG
>OLQW01000345.1_pt1 | contig 29543 bp, 24 predicted proteins | sample 1672901 | NCBI WGS metagenome assembly OLQW01 (sample SAMEA3136735, study PRJEB25190) | human gut metagenome | reverse complement strand
AGGTTGAATAAATTTGTACCAATTTAATAAATGGGATTGAAATTTTAAAGTATTTAGCTTACAATGAGATTGGTTCAACATTAGATACACTTCTTTGTGATGAAATACTTAGAAATGTACTCTTGTTGAACTTTTTTTGCAAGTAAAAATTTTAACTAGCACAATACGTAATTTCTATATTTTTATATGTTTGATTTAATATACTATCTAAACACTTTTTTTAATATTTATCTGAATTATATATGGGAATTATTATACTTACTTTTTTCATAATTTCTCCTAATAATAACTATTTAATTATCAAAGTTAATCACCAAAAATTTTCTTTTTAAAAAAATACATAGAACCTAAAATGTTTAATATACAAAATAAATACTTTATTCTAACACGTATACTAACATTATACATCTTAAATAATTCTAATTTATTATTTTTTATATCTTGTCTACATTTTTCAAATTCTTTTTTCTTAGTATGTCTAACATCCATAGAACTTTTATAATACAAAAGGCAACAATCCAAAGCAAATAATAAATAAATATCCTTAGGGAGTTTCTTTTTTAAAGAATCTAACTTCGAAAAATTAATATATCTTTCTTTTCCTATAATATAACATTTATATGCTTTATCAAAATCATATTCTGTTGATAAACTATGCTCTCTTACTCTATAAAAATATAAACATTTTGGTATATAAAATATTCTTTTTGCCCTTTTTATAACATATGGCAATATAGCATAATCTTCCTTTATATTTGTATTCTCAGGAAACTTTAAATTATCAAAAAGAACCTTTTTACACACACATCTCCATAAATGACTATTTATTTTCTTATCTTCTAAAACATCATATAAAAAAGAGGTATTTTCTAAATATCCCGATTCTCTTTTATAATTAATACATTCTTTTTTCCCATTTTTTATTAAAATATAATCAAATAAAACAATATCCATATTTTCATTTAAATATTTATTTATTTCATTAAACCATTCTTCACTTATTGTATCATCTGGATCAATCCATGCAATATATTGACCTTTAGATAAACTTATACCCAAATTCCGCGAAAATGATACGCCTTTATTTTTTTGATGAATTACTTTTATACGACTATCCAAAGTTGCATATTCATCACATATTTTTCCACTATTATCAGCTGATCCATCATCTATGCAAATTACTTCAAAATCATTTGTTTTTTGACATAAAATAGAATTCAAACAACCTTTAATATATTTTTCAACATTATATATTGGTATTATAATTGATAATTTTAACATAATAAAATCCTTTTAATATACTACATTATAAAAAAATACTTTATTTTAAATTTTTATAAACTTTATATAAATAAAAAATACTCTTATTTAATAATTTAAACTTAAATATCCTTTCTAAAAAAGCAGCAGGCCATAAACTCTCCCTTAAATCATTAAAAAATTGCGCTGGTTTAATTAAATAATATCCTATATTTTTAGGTTTAGCTAATGGCTTAAATTCATCAGAAGAAAATCTAAAATTCCCCCAAAGAATTGCATCTTCTAAATTAGGTGTTAATCCAAAATTTTTAAAATTAGATAGTATAATATCTTCGTTAAAAGAAATATATTTACCTATTGATTTATCTATATTTTTTATAAAATCTAATGCTCCTTGTTGTAAATTTTTTACTTCTAATTCTTCATTTATTATGCCATCTTTATTATTATATTCATATTCATCACATACTGGTACAATTATATTATTTTTTTCTTTATATTCCAAAACAGTTCCATGTGGCGCACTAAAAAAAACTTCTAAAAGCATATAACAAAATCTTAATAATATATTAAAATTCTTATTTTCTTTACTAGAATCTATAAAGGCTTTTCTGTGCTCTGTAAAATCCCTATAAGTATGAAAATACAAACCATATAAATCTATATTCCATTTAGATTTATTAATAATTTTATTAAAAGCATATTCAATACTACATCCTGCCCCTATATCTACTATACCAACTTTTCCGCTCATATTATTTTCATCAATATATTTTTTTAATAAATCATATTGTTTTCTAGAGTTATTTTTTATTTTCTCTTTTATATCTTCATATAAATTACGAATTATATTATTATTTTTTATATCTTTAAATAAAAATATACTATTTTCATTTAATCCATATTTTAAAATTTCTTTTTTATAAAAATTACAATTTAAACCCAATTTATTAAATAAGAACTTGATAGAAAAAGCATGTGGCCATGATTTGTAACTATCAATTATTTCTTCAAATGTATTACAAAAAATAAATGAAGGTATTATTATTGCTCGTCTTGATGCATAAAAATAATATGATTCAATATTTTTATTTAATATGTTAAAAGCCTTTTTCAAAACATATCCATCTCTAGATATAAAATATATCTTTTCTAAATGTAATTTATCTGTTTGAATAGATAACCATTTTATATATTCATATAAAATAGGTCCGAATACCTCATAACCTATTTTATAACTATTAGGTAAATTTTCATCTAAAGTATTATCTACAAACTGTCCTAAACATCTATAAACAAATTTATCTTTTTTAGAAAAATCCTTATCATTAAAATACCTTTTAGAAAATTTTTCTTTTACTAAAAAAGCTTCTATTCCTTGCTTTTTAGCCATTTTAAAATCTGCTATTTTATCGTTCCCAATATGCACAATATCCGATAAATTTAAATTATTTTCTTCTATCACCTTTTTAAATAACGCACCATTTTCCCATTTAGTAATACGTTCTTCACAAGAAATATATATTTTTTCATATTTTGTTATATTATTTTTTCTTAAAATCTCTTCTATTACATTTCTATTTAAATACATATCTGAAATAATAAAAATTCTTTTTTTATTATTTACACAATAATCATAATACTTTACAATTCTATTATTTCTTATACATAAATCTAGTTCTAATTTAATCTCCAATAATTTTAAAGTTTCAATAGTATTTTTATCATAAAATTCATTTAGATATATATATATTTCATCTAAATTTACTTCTCTATATTTACAATTTTTACGGGCTAATTCTTCTGCTAATTGCCTGTTTCTATAAAAATTAATTTCTTTTTTATATTTTTTTTTGAATTCTGCATCAACTAAATAAAAAAGATCTTTTCCTCTGGAAATATTTCTTTTTATAAGTGTGTCAAATATATCAAAAAAAATTATCTCATGTTTATCTATTATATTTTTCAGTATATCCAAAGTCTTCACCCAACAATATAAAATTTTTCTATTTTTTCTATCTCTATATCTATATTATATCCTGAGACAGTGATTTCTTTTATTTTATTTTCTCTTTTATAATCTTTATTTTTTATTATTATTTCAGCCCAAAATTGAGGGGACTTTTCCAATGATATAAAATTTACTAGATCTGTTATTTTTATTTCATTTGTAATATTATTTGAAAAAAAACATACTAAACCAGCAGTCTGCGCTTCTATGCCAACTAACGGTAATCCCTCAAATCGTGATGGTAATATAAAACAATCCATTGCTTGCATAAGTTCTGATACATCATTTCTCATACCTAGAAATTTTACATTTTTTTCTAATTTTAATTTCTTTACTTTTTGCTTAGCTTTATTTAAATATGATTTATCTTCTACAGCATCACCAATTAATAGTAACATTGCTTCTGGCAATATTTTATGAACTTTATCAAAAATATTTATTAAAAAATCATGATTTTTTTGATACACAAATCGTCCTACATGCCCAATAACAAATTTATTTTCTAAATTTAATTCTTCTCTCTTTTTTTGCCTTTTTTTCAAATCATACTTATATTCATTTACATTAATAGCATTGTGTATCAATACAAATTTTTTATTGCTTCCAAACATCCATTCTCCAGCTTTTTGAGAACAAGCTAGATAATGTGTAGCACTAAAATTTAATAATAATTTATTAAATTTTATCAAAAATTTTCTAAATATACCTATTTTGTTTTCAAATCCAGCATTATGAGAATGAATTACTCTCATTTTTATATTAAAAAATTTAGAAATAAATATAGGAAATACATATTCTAAACTATTAGCATTTAAAACTATTGCTTTATATTTATTTTTATATTTTCTTAATAATTTTATCCATTGCCAATAATGTAATATCGGATTTTTATGTCGCGAGCATATATTATATATATTGCTTCCTGATTGTTTTATTTCATCCGAAAAAACAATATCATACTCTCCTGTAATATTTACAAAATCATATCTTACAATATCTTTATTTATGTGTTGAAACTGCTGCATTAAATATGTTTCTAAACCACCTATATTTTTTGTCATGCCAATTTGTAAAACATATATAGAAGCTTTTTTATTCATGACTATTCATCCTTTAATTTTTGCAAAAATAATAGGAAACCTTTTTTTCACCAAGCTAATAAAGTTTATTAAAGCCAATAATATATTATTATTAGCATATTTTAAACAATATATCATTAATTTTTCTTTTTTATTTATTCCTTTAAAATTTACCAATAAAAATTGTTTATACAAATCATCTTTTTTTATCTTATTTATTAAGTTTTTAAAATTATTATTACTTAAATTTCTCTCAATTGTTGAATATATATATCTTGTATACATCCAATAAATAAGTTCTTTATTTTCTTGAGTTAAATTATTACTTTTATTACATATATTAAGAAATCTATCTATTTTCATCATATGTAACTCATAATAATTATCTTGTTTTTTAGATGATAAACTGTTATTTCCTCTTTTCGCATAATAATATCCTAAAAAATTCATAAAACAAAAATTTTTAATAAATGAAAAGTATTCAATATTAAAAATAAAATCCTCATTCATAGAATAATTTCTAAACTTTATATCATTTTCTCTTATTATCTTTAAATAATAAAAACTATTACAAGAATAACCAAATAATGGAATTTGCTCTAATTTTAAGATTTCATTTTGAATTTCATTTTTATTTTCGGAAAAAAAATTTGATAAACTACATTTCTTCTTATATTTCAACTTATTTTTTACAAAATATTCTTCTATAACTCCATATTTTAAGCAATCTACAACTATATCCATATTTTTTATTTTATTATAAACTTTATACAATACATCTCTATCAATATAATCATCTGAATCTATAAAAGTTACATATCTTCCTTGAGCAATATCTAATCCTTTATTTCGCGTAGTAGAGACACCCATATTTTTATCATTTTTTATTAAAATTATTCTTTCATCTTTTTTAGCATAATTAAGACAAATACTATAACTTTTATCACTAGAGTTATCATCTATTAATATACATTCAAAATCTTTAAAAGTCTGATTTAAAATACTATTTATTGCCTTATTTAAATATTCTTCAGCATTAAACACTGGCATAATAATACTAAAAAAAATTTCTTTATTATTCATAATTATATACTCCAAAATAAAAAACTATCTATTTTTAATACCAAATAATATTATTAATTTTGTCTTTCATATAATGTTTAAAAAATTTATATGACATAAAATCAATATTATACTTCCAAGTAATATTACTATATATCAAAAATCATTAAAATTTAAATTTTTTAATAACAAAATTCTTATATCTACTAATATTAATAAATGTATACAATAAACTTCCATCAATTTTTCAAAAAAGCATAATATATTTTATATTATTTATAATATAAAAACACATTTCTCCAATTAATATAAAATAATATATAAAAACCAATATTAATAAAAGATTTAATATGGTACCATTAATCAAAATATTTTTTAGTCACTTTAAAAGATTTTTTAATCCACAAACTAATAAATAATCCTAGAATTATAAAAAACAAAAGCTTATGAAGCCCATATATTATCTATTTTAATATAAAAATTGAATTATAATCCGTACTTAATGTTAAATGTTGTCTTCAAACTATACTTTCAGTACATTATCTATAACTATTAATATAATCATTACATCTTTTAAAATATCTATTGCTTCAATATATTTTACCACATTATATAATCTTTCACGAAATTTACAATATAAGTTTTGATAAATTAAGTACACTCTCTATTGTCTTATCCATATCATAATATTTATATTCACCTAAACGACCACCAAAAATAACATTATTTTCTTGTTTAGCTAACTCAAGATATTTTTGATATAATTTTTGATTTTTATCATTATTTACTGGATAATAAGCTTCTTCTCCAAGATGCCAATCTGCTGGATATTCTTTTGTAACATATGTTATTGGCTGTTTACCAAATTCAAAATGTTTATGTTCTATAACACGCGTATAAGGTATTTCTCTAGCTGTAAAATTCATAACCGCTACACCTTGATAATTATCTTGCTCTAATCTTTCAGTTTCAAAACGCAATCCTCTATATTCAAGCTGACCAAATTTATAATCAAAATAACTATCTATAGCACCTGTAAATACAATCTTATCTGCTATATTTTGATATTTTTCTCTTTGCTTTACAAAATCTACATTAAGTTCTACATCGCAATTAGCTAATAATTTTTCAATAATTTGATTATATCCACCAATAGGAATACCTTGATAACGAGCATTAAAATAATTGTTATCATAAGTAAAACGAACAGGTAATCTCTTTATAATAAATGCTGGTAAATCTTTGCAATCCCTTCCCCATTGTTTTTCTGTATAACCTTTTATAAGTTTAGTATAAATATCTGTTCCAACTAAACTAATAGCTTGCTCTTCTAAATTTTGCGGTTCACCTTTTATAATTTGTCTTTGTTTATCAATTATAGCTTTTGCTTCTTGCGGTGTAGATATGTTCCACATCTTACTAAAAGTATTCATATTAAATGGTAAATTATAAATCTCACCATTATAATTAGCTATTGGGCTATTAATATAATTATTAAATTCAACAAACTGATTTACATAATCCCAAACTTCTTTATTATTTGTATGAAAAATATGTGCACCGTATTTATGAATATTGATGCCGTCTTTATTTTCACAGTAAACATTACCACCAATATGACTTCTTTTATCTATAACAAGACATTTTTTTCCTTTTTTAGTAGCTTCATAAGCAAAAATACTACCAAATAAACCGCTACCCACTATAATATAATCATATCTTATCATTGCAACTTCTCCTTTTATCTTTTTTTTCTATAAATAAATATGAGAAAATTATAATTGATATAACAGCCTTAAAAAAAACATATGAAAAAATCAAACTAAATACTCTATTTGTAAAAAAACTAAATATAAATTCAGAAAAAATATACGCATAAATAATTAAAGCAAAATCAATCTTACTATTTTTGATACCAGATTTATATTTTACTTTAATAAAAACATATGCCATTATGCAACCCATTATAAAGCTAAATATTATTACTCCTATAAAACCAAAATCTACAAAAAAATTCAAAAAAGTTGTATATACATTTCCTAATGAAATACTATTATCATATCTAAATCCTCCAAATTCTGTTACATTAACCCAACTAAATATATTTAGTTTTAATCCTATCCAAGTATACAATTCTTTAAAAGTTGCAAAAGCAATAGGAAAATTGTAATTCATTCCATAATCCGTATATAAATATAAATCTAACAGCTTTAATGGAGCACCTATATATATTGATAATTGTTCCCATATTAAATTTATCATATTTATTTGTGAGAAATAATCTTCATTTCCTCTACCAACTAGAAACATACCAACTGTAGGAAATGCTATTAAAATCAATATAAGCATTATCAATATTTTTATATATGTTTTCCATTTTATTTGAATATGCCACATATTTTTTCTTAAATAATATAGATATATCATTATGACAAAATATACTATAATTCCCATTACTTGCGTTCTGTTTCCAAACATAAAACTCATTATCATTATAAATAATATATTAATAATATATAAACTTTTTATTTTTTTATTTATATTAAAATTATTAACCAACATATATATTACTACTTGTATACCAGCATAACAAAAAGTATATAATGACATAATATACGTAGGCATTTTATTCTCATAACCATTATTATCCAAGATACTTAATCTATATGACATAATTCTTTCAAAAATAGTATTACCTGGGAATTCATTTAATCCCATATAAATAAAATATATTGTTAATAACTGAATAAAAGTAAATATAATCATTTTATATACAGGTATTACAATTTTCTTAACTTCATATTCTTGTAAAACCAATTGTCTATTCAATATTTTTTTACTACTATAAAAGAAAAAATATCCTATACAAAAAAATAATATTCCTAAAAAAATCACAAAAAAAGTTCTTTCTCCCATATCAAAATTCCATTTTTCTAAATTAGGAATACAAAATAATATACTTACTATAAAAATTCCACAAAAAACACTTGGTGGAGATAATATATCTTTTTGGGTAAAAATATAAGATATTAACCATAACAATATTATTAATAATAATAATAAATATATCAACAATATATTTTCTCCTCTCTCATTTTCCTATTATTTTTCTTTTTAAAAACAAAGTGCCCTTTTTTAACCAATTCTGTTTTTCCATAAAAGAAATATTTACTTCTTTAAATTTTACTTGTTTTGTTTCCAACCAAACATCTAATAATAACTCACTAATAAAACCAAAAACTCTAGCTTCCATGACTGTGTAACTACTGATGTCTATGCGTTTTTCTAATTCAAATAAAATAGTAAATAACCATTCACAATATTCATCAAAGTAATCTTTACGCATCACAAACATGTTAAACATATGTGCCCAAGTCCGATTCATTACTTTATTAAAAGCCCTTGAAAATTCTGGATATATTTCTTTTATTATACATTCCGTTTCGTTTAAATCTTTTTCATAATATGAATGATTATAATGACTTCTTATTGTTTCAATATAATATTTGCGTTTATCTGGAACTATAATATCTACATCTTTTAAAATATTTTCAAAATCATTTTTTGTCAATATATCCTGTTTTTTCTTTTCACAATTTCTCAAATTATGCTTAGTAAAATATCGTCTATAATGTACTAAACCAATATAATCTGCTTCTAAGTTTTTCCATGCCCAATATATAGCCGTAAGCTCACAATAATTAGGATTTTTTATACTAATATTATTTCCCGTATTATCTCCAATATATCCTAAATCTTGCTTACCTTCCTTACCTACATGAATCGGTAAATATACTTCATCCTCAGGCATCCAATATTTTTTATGTGTAGCAACTAAAATTTTTATATTCATTAAAATCAACCTCAAACTGCACCTTTGCTGAAAAATACTGCTTTAATTGTCTTAAATAGTAATACCATATCTATCCATATAGACCAATTATAAATATACCAATTATCCATCTTTAATCTGCCTTCAAAGGTCACATCAGAACGACCATTGACTTGCCAAAAACCCGTTATCCCAGGTACTGTAGAGATAATTATCTTATAATATTCTCCCATTTTTCCTATTTCTCTAGGAAGATATGGTCTAGGTCCTACAAGACTCATTTCTCCCTTAAGTACATTGAATAATTGTGGCAATTCATCCAGACTCGTTTTACGCATTATCCTGCCTGCTTTTGTCACCCTCGGATCAAAATCATGTAATTTTTGAAATTCATCCCATTCTGCTTTTGCTTCAGGATTTTTCGCTAAATAATCAGCTAATATCTCATCTGAATTCATATACATAGAACGAAATTTATAACAAGTGAATTCCTTACCATCTTTACCAATGCGTTTTGCATTAAAAAATACTGGTCCTTTGGAGTCAAATCTAACCCCAAAATAACACAGTATTAAAATCGGTACAGCTGGTATACAGATGATCAGTCCCATTATTATATCAAAAATTCTTTTTGCTATTCTATTACGCATATACGCTAAATTATTTTTTATATTTAACAGTACTATATCTTCTCGATAGATACGTCTTACATCAAGATTTGCTATCGGTGTACCAATTATATTCGGTATAAAGGCTACATTTCTAACTAAAAATTGAATATTAGTCAATAATTCTTTTAAACTATTTCTATCCAATCTAGTTTTTGCTATTATTACAGTCTTCACACCGCATTTTTTTATATATTCAGCAGATTTATCTATGCCTTTAAATAGTAGATATCTCTGCTTTAAATACTCCGAGGAAAAATCATCATCAATAATTCCCACAACTTTTATGCCAAAACAACTATTGTTATCATAAAATTTAATAACTGCTTCTGTTACCTCTCCTCCACCGATAAAAATCACTGGTTCTTTGAGAATATCTAAATGATTACAAATATATATGAGAATTTGACGTATGCCATATAAAAATATAAGACTAAAGATAAATAATAAAACTACATATAAACGAGAAATCTTCGTTATATCTTCATGTATTAAATATAAAATAAATATAGATACTATTATGCTGTAAAAATTAGCACAAAAAATATCTTTTATCTTTTCCCAATACGGTACCATACGTTTATGTGTATCTGCATAAAAAAAAAAATAAATACAGCAGGTACCCAAAGATAAAAATATGATTTGGGAATATCCATATGGAACCCTTCTGGTATGAAGAAATTACAAAGATAAAAAGCAATCGCCTCTGCCAGAATTATTGCTATATAATCACCTACACTGACTATCACAGGCAATATATATGAAGCAATATTATCCATTTTAGATATTCGATTTTTAGAAAAATTATTATCCACTAAGATCCCCCACCTGTATTTATCTTTTATTTATCATAAACCGTATCGTTTATTATATACATATAATGTATAACCAAAAGAAATCATAATACCTAAGACAAAACCAATAGCTGCAATAATTTTCTTATTTGGCTTAGCTGGCATATCTTCTCTTGGCAAATTAGCTGCATCGATTATTTGGATATCCATCGACTCTTGAGCTTCTTGTATTCTTGTATTTTCATATGCTTTTACAAGATTTGTATATACCTCTGAAGTTATATTTTTATCTCTTAAAAGACGCATATATTCCACACTATCAGCAGATAAAGTGGAGATATTGCCTTCTGCTTCTTGTTGTTTTGCTTTTAGGGCATCAAGTGATGCACTTGTAACAGCTTCTGCCGTTTCTGTCTGAACTTTTTCCATTAAGAGATTGCCCTGTACTGGTGTGAGTGTAGCACTCTTAGAATTTACTGCACTTTGAATTTCTCTATCCAAAGATTTTTTAAGTTCAGCAAGCTCTTCCCTAGCACGAATTACATCAGGATGTTCTTCTGTATAACGCTGCTGCAATCCTACAAGTTCAACTTGTTTATTAACAATAGCTGTACGCAAACTCATGATAGCATCATTATCGGAAATATTGTATTCAAGCAAAGAGCTATTTTGCTGTTCTAATTGACCTGTCACATCTTGAAGTTTAGCACTATTAGCTTGCTCTTGTGCTTCTAATTGAGCGATATTCGTATCATAGGCACTGAGTCGTTCGATGAGTGCTTTCGCTTGGTCATCAGGAGAATAAATGCCTTTTTCCTGCTGATAAGCTTGCAATTTATTTTCTGCTGTTTCCATCTCTTCTTTAGCTATAGCCATACGATCATTTAAAAAATTAACCGTAGAAGAATTTCCTTCTTTATTTAATTTCGTCATCAAAGTGAGGAAATTATCGGCTACAGACTGAGAGATCATCTGTGCTTCTTCTGGAGTCTTACCATAAGCTGTGATATTGATTAAATCTGTTTTCTTTGTATTTGTGATTTCTAGATATTTTTTAATAAAATTTTCTGTAGTAAGCTTTTCTTTATCTTCTTCTGGCATATCCACTTGTTCTATAATAGGCTCTAAAACTTCCCTAGATTTCATAAGCTCTATATAATTTTCAGGACTAGCAGATGATGAACCCCCTACATCTATACCTAAACTAGTTGCCATTGCTGCATAACCAAATAGATTAGATCCACCTGATGATTTAATACGCACCAAAGTATTTGACTGATAAGATTTTGGCAATACAAATGCAACTACAATAGCGATCACTGTACAGATCACTATGATCGGTATAATTACTTTTTTCTGCTCTCCTATTATAGAGAACAGCTTTCTTAAATCAATTGTACTATCATTATTATTTATATTATCCACTCTTTGTCCTCCTATTAATCTGTAATTGCCTTATAAGTATTATAAACATTGAGAAGTGGCAAAATATCTTGATGAAAATCAATTTTATTAGATTTAGGAATAAATACAATATCGCCATCTTCTAAAGCTAAATTCTGCGCAATATCGTGTTTTTCAATATAATTTTTAATATTAGCTTCTTTTACATACATAGTACCATCAATTATGCGGATTACTTGTGCTTTTTTGATACGACCATATGTAGTCACCCAACCTGCTTTAGATATGGCATTGGTCACATTCATATCATCAGAAGCAAGTTCTACTGTTCCTGGATTATTCACTTCACCTAATACTTGCACCTTGCGTGGTCCATAAGAAGTGACGATAATTGACATATCTGGTATCTTTAAATACTTACTGAATTTCTGCATAAGTACAGTTTTGGCTTCTTCTATAGTAAGACCAGAGAGTTTTACAGAGCCAGCATAAGGCAGATTTACATAACCATCTGTACCTATCATGATGTCATCTAAGCCTTGAGCATCTTTGTAGCCTATAATTCTAATTGATATCGTGTCATATTTATATAAACGATAATGTTCATCATAATCTGTTAATGATTTAATAGCTGCTGGTTTAAACACTGATGTATCTGTTGCATCCATAATCACTGCACTATCAGCAATATTTGTATATACATCTTCTGGCGCTGCAAAAGCAGTAGTTGATAATGCTGATACTAATAAAGCTGTAACTATCGCTTTTTTATAAAATCTTCCCATAAAGTCCTCCATATTTCTTTTTAATTTCTTCTAATTAATAAATATAAGTTCTGACATTAACCAATTTTATATTATATCATATATATAAAAAATTCCAATACTATATTACTTTGCTCTATTATTTTTCTATTTTGCCTAAAAAATAAATTTTCCTAATAATATCAATTTTAATCCAAAGCATCAAAAAAGCTCTAGAAATAAATTTCTAGAGCTTTCTAAAAAAATCAATCTTTCATTAAGACTTTATAAATATAAGTCATAGCTATAACCAATAAAACAAAACCAGCTACTACACCGATCCAACCATTACCAGCAATACCAGCTACTAAATAACCTACAAATGCACAACTAGCTACTACGATTACATATGGAACCTGTGTACTTACATGGTCAATATGACTACATTGAGCCCCCGCAGAAGCTAAGATAGTTGTATCAGATATTGGTGATACATGGTCACCACCTACAGCACCAGCTAATACTGCTGCTACTGTAACTACTAAAAGATGAGGATCAGTAGATACTACAGCAAGTGCGATAGGAATCAAGATACCAAATGTACCCCAAGAAGTACCAGTAGCAAAAGCAAGACCGATAGCTACAAGGAAGAATACAGCTGGCATGAACATACCTACAGTAGCATTATTGGATACGATACCGCCAACATAACCACCGATATTTAAATAATCTTCACCACAAACACCAGATAAGCTCCAAGCAAGACATAAAATAAAAATAGCTGGAGTCATAGCTCTAAAACCTTGGTTGAAACATTCACAGAATTTACCAAAGCGAAGCACCCCACGTGGTACATAAAGTAAGAATGTAAATACTAAAGCGATAAAGGAACCAATTACTAGACCTCTAGCAGATTCACAATTTGCAAAAGCATCAGATACACTAGCACCTTCTAAAATGCCACCAGTATAAAGCATACCGAAGATACAACCACCGATTAAAACAATAAGTGGTAATAATAAATCTAAGATTTTACCATTACCTACTGCTTCCATTTTTTCTTCTTTATATTCTTCAGGAATTACTAATTTGCCACCGCTTTTTTTTTCTAAAGTTTTCATAGCAGCAAAATCTTTACCTGTCCAAATCAAGAACAACATAAAGATAATAGTAAACCATGCATACATATTAAAAGGAATTGTCTGCAAGAATAAGGAGAAACCATCAATAGCACTGTCTTCTGGAAGTGAAGAACTAACTGCTGCTGCCCAGCTAGATACTGGAGCGATAATACAAATTGGTGCTGCTGTAGCATCAATGATATAAGCGAGTTTGGCACGAGTTACATTAAATTTATCTGTAACAGGTCGCATAACTGTACCTACAGTCAAACAGTTAAAATAGTCATCGATAAAGATAACTACCCCTAAGATAGAAGTAACGAGTAAGGAACTGCGTTTTCCTCTGATTGCACTTGCTGCCCATTCACCATAAGCACGAGAAGCACCAGAGCGAGCAATAGCTGCTACAATAATACCTAATAAGACCAAAAATACTAAAATATATACATTTCCGCCAACTTTATCGGACATAATTGCAAAAAACGTATCAATAGCAGCCAATATATCAAAGCCTGTGAACATTAAAGCCCCTACAAAGATACCTACAATCAACGACATGTATACTTCTTTTGTCGCCAAAGCCAATACTATGGTAATTATCGGAGGCAATAGCGACCATGCTGATTCAACCATTCATTTCCATCCTTTCTTTTATGTATAAATTATAAATAGTTAAAAACAATAGCTATATTATATCATCTATAAACTATTTGGCAAAATGCTTTTTGATAACATATCCTGTCCTTAGTAAAACAAATCAATTATAATACCTAATATAATATCTAAATTAATTCAACTTGTTTTGCCATATTCATTGTAGTATAATAAACAAAGAAGAGAATAAACTGATGTTTGCCGATATCAGGCCTCTTTTTATTGTGTTGTTGTTAAAGAAGAAGCTATCCATTGAGATAGCTTCTTTTTTATTTTTATCAAAAAGCAAAAAAATAAGGTTTAGACATAGAGTCTAAACCTAAATCATTAAGGTATATTCTTAGAATTTCGAAGGCTTTATTATTTAACAATATTAGCTATTGTACCAAAAACTGTTTTCGCTCTATCTCCCATATTCACGATCATTTGTTCATGTAAGAATTTCAAATATCTGATGAATACATAGACTACAATCGCTGTAGCTAAGATAGTTTCTACTCCTACTACATAATTTAAAATGCTAGGTACTGCTATATTGATTTCGTTTAAATAACTAACAGTCTGACGAAGTGCAATCGCAGTGATAACAAATGGGAAAGTAAATGCTGCATAGCTAGGATAGAATTTTAATTTTAAAAGTTTTGGCATCTGTGTAAGCACTGCCACAAATAATCCTTGAGCTAATATCTGCATAATCACAATCATGATTAAAGATTTATCAGCAACACAAGCAAGATATCCTGCTAAACTTAAACTCATTGGTGCAGTATAAATACAAAATAAAGGTTTTGCTGGTTCAGCGATTGCATGTTTACTGCAATAACGGATAGTAACAAGAGCGAATAATATCATATACATACTGAAACCAAACCAGAAAATATATTCACCTAAATTGTGGTGATTAAAAGTAGGCGCTGTAACAGACGCTACCACGATACCTACATACGCTATAAAATATGTTGGGAAAACATCTCTTAATTCAAAATTGATGATATAACGATAAGTAAACCATGCCATCAACATAAAATGACCACAAATCGCCCCATACCAAACTACTTCACTAGCTATAGGTGCAAACGGAAAAATATAAGTGCAAAGTTGCATAATCGCCATAAAGAAAGTAGCAAACACACTGGCAAAAATAGAATTTCCATTCAAATCATTTTTCATCATCTGCGGATGTAAAATAATTTTGCTAAATAACAACACCCCTAAAAACGCAGAACTAATACCGCAAGCATATTTCAAAATCATAGAATATGGTGCAAGCAAATTGCCAAGAGCCGCCAATCCAAGCATCACCCCAGCAGTAGGTACAGGAACTTTTCTAATCATAATATAAAGCCTTCTTTCATAAATTATCTTATTTATAATTTCTTAATTAACATCTCGTTCAACCTTGACCTTATATTATCATATATTCATTCATAAGTAAAATATATTATTTACTTCAAAATAATAGGTATATACTTATTTATAAAAAGAAATCTTAAATAACACCAAATATCTCCCGCATTTTAGCATTTTTTACGGTAGCCATCAGGCTATTGGCAAAGATAAAAATATGACTACGTTTTTAGTCCTACTGTTTGAGCGTAGCGAGTTTAGGACTTTATATCTTTGATTTTATCTTTTTCAAAGTAAAATCAATATCGCGAGGCGGTTTCTTTGGTTCGTTTCTTTGCCATCAAAGAAATGAACATCTAAATTTTTAATCCAATAATAAAAAATCCTCATAATATAAATCTTATACAATAAATATAATATCTATACTATGAGGAAATTTTTCTAATAATACGTAATCTATTTCCGCATTATAAAATTTAGCGGTAATCGCAAGATTATTGAAAAACATTATCATTGAATACGCCTTTTGCTTAACTGTCTGAGCAAAGCGAGTTTTAAGCTTTGTATGAAATGATAATGTTTTTCAAAGCTAAAATTTTATCTGCGGTGGTTTTCTTTTTGGTTCATTTTTCTTTTGCACAAAAGAAAAATGAACATTAACCATTATTTATCTAATTTTTCCATAACGCCTTTAATTAATTTTACATGAGGAACTAATGTTTTTAATTCCAATCTTTCATTTGGGCTATGAATATCTATGTTGTTTGGTCCAATAGAAATTATATCTAAGTTTGGATTTTTAGCATAGAAATAGCTACATTCAAGACCTGCATGAATGGATTTTGCTTTCATATCAAAGCCATTTTGTTCTTTGAAAGTTTCTAATACTACATGTTTTAATTGACTATCTGGATTTGCAGGCCAACCAGGAGCAGGTTCTCCACTTACAACGCGAATACCACAGCGTTTACCTAATTGAATATAAATATTTGCAATTTCTTTCGTCAAGGCATCTACAGCACTTCTTGGGAATACAGAGATTTCCACTGCATTTTCTTTAGTAACTACAGGGCCGATATTTGCAGATAATTCTACTAAACCTTCTTCAACTTGAGACATCTTGAGTACACCAGTCATGCTCAAATTGATGAAGTCCACAATACTACTTGCATCTTCTTCAGACATTACACGTTCTGGAAGTTCACAAGGAACACAAGTAACTGTGAAATTCTTTTCTACATTGCCATAAGCAGCTTTTAAATAATCTGTGATTTTAGCTACTACTACATCAAATACCTTCACATTGGAAAGTGGGGAAGTGAATACAAATTCAGCTTCTGATGGAATTACATTTCTTGCTTTTAAACTGCTGATACTTGCAAGTTCAATTTCTGTTTTTTTCATAATGCTATTAATTGCTTGAGCAATGATTTTTACAGCATTAGCATAACCACAATTGATAGCTTCACCAGAATGACCACCATGTAAATCTTTGACTACAAATTTATAAGCAGAACGATGTTCTGGTTTATGCCATGTAATGCGACGTTCTGCATCGACATTTACACTGCCTGCACTAGACAAAGTGAGCACATCAAAAGCTTCAGAATCACAGTTTATAAGATATTTTGCATCTAATAAATATTTAGCATCTAATGCTTTTGCTCCAGTCATGCCCTGTTCTTCATCTACAGTGAAAATAGCACGAATAGGACCATGATTGAAATCTTGTTGTAATAAATACATAGCTACTGCTACGCCAATACCATCATCAGCACCAAGACTAGTACCATCAGCACGTAAAAATTCACCATCATTGATAATTTTAATAGGGCTTGTCAGTGGATCATATTGCACGCCTTTAGCTGCTACGCATACCATATCCATATGACCTTGAATAATTACACGTGGCCAAGTTTCACAACCTTTTGCTGCATCTTTATCAACGATTAAATTAAATTTTTCATCTTGAACTACTTTGCAACCAAAAGATAAAGCACGTTCTTTCAAAAAATTACTTACTGCTTCTTCATGATTTGATTTACGTGGAATAGCTGCTAAATTGCTAAATTCAGCTAATACGCCATCCATAATTTCTTTATCAGTTAAAGACATAAGCTACACCTCGATTTTGATAATATATTATATTATAGCATAAAATATATTTATTTTAACTTTATACAAGATAAAAAAAAGAAGTTAGGCAATACCTAACTTCTCTTTCGTATATTCATTTATAAGTTATTTAATAAGCTAAAAAATATCCAAGAAATATCTCTATTTATCTATAGAGATATTTCTTGTTTGTGTATAAAGATATTTCTTTCATTATACTATATAGTCAAATTGACTACACTTATTATAATGAAGGAAATTAATCATGCTTCATCATCTGTGATAGCTTTATCACCCATTGTTCCTGTGCGAATACGCATAGCATTCTCTACATCATAAACAAAGATTTTACCATCACCAATATGACCTGTCTGCAAAGCTTTGCGTGCTGTTTCTAAAACTAATTCTACAGGAACTGCACAAACAATTGTCTCAATCTTTACTTTTGGTACAAGATTTACGCTATATTGTTTGCCACGATATACTTCAGTATGACCTTTTTGTAAGCCACAGCCGTATACTTGACTTACAGTCATACCCTGAACACCGATTTTATTCAAAGCTTCTTTTAATTCTTCTAATTTACTAGCACGAGTTATAATTTCTATTTTCGTTATTTTGCGCATAAAATCTACCCCTTACTAATGAAAATCTATAAATTCTTTTTCTTATAATAATACCACTAAAACTTTTAAATTTTAATTTTATTATTTTAAATCAACAGGTTTTGTAAAATTTTCACTAGCAAAAACTTCTGCATTACTGGAAAGCAATGTATTGGCACTCATGATAGATTGATTGTATGCACGTTCACCATGTTCACAGATATCAATACCGGAAACTTCTTCATTTTCACTTGCACGAACCTGCATAAAGCAACTAACAACTTTAAATAAGATATAAGAACCTACAATAGCAAGTACATAAGCTACTACTATAGAAATCAACTGAGCGATTAAAGTATCTGCACTACCATAGAATAAACCATCTGCACCAGCTGGATTTATTTCTGTGGAGCACCATAAACCTGTAGCTACAGCCCCCCATGTACCACCGATACCATGAACACCGAAAGCATCTAAGGAATCATCATAACCGAATTTTTCTTTAACAACTGCTACTGCAAAGTAACAAACAATACCACCGATTAAACCGATAATTACAGCTGGAAGTGGAGCAACAAAACCTGCTGCTGGAGTGATGGCTACAAGACCTGCAACACAACCAGAAGCTGCACCTAAGATTGTAGGTTTGCCATGATGTATCCATTCACATGCTACCCAAGATACAGTCGCCATAGCTGCTGCTGCCTGTGTAGTAATAAAAGCATTTGCAGCTAGTGCATTAGCACCGAGAGCAGAACCTGCATTGAAGCCGAACCAACCAAACCATAAAAGTGCTGCACCAAGTACAGTCATTGGTAAATGATGTGGAAGCATTGGAACTTTGCCATAACCATGGCGTTTGCCAAGTAAAATACATACTGTAAGACCAGATACACCAGATAAAATATGAATTACTAATCCCCCTGCAAAATCTAAGGCACCGAGTTTAGCTAAGAAGCCACCACCCCATACCCAATGAGCCATAGGGTTATAGATTAAGATTGCCCATAATAAGATGAATACTACAAAAGCACCAAATTTCATTCTTTCTGCGAAAGCACCAGTAATAAGTGCAGGTGTAATAATAGCAAACATACACTGAAAGGCTACGAAAGCAAGTTCAGGAATTGTACCATTTGCCATTACCTGCATGCCTACACCAGTCAAACCAACTTTGTCTAAGCTACCAATAAAACCACCAATATCACTACCAAAAGTCATTGCATAACCAATAAGAACCCATTCCACAGAAATCATCGCTACAATGAAGAAACTGTGCATTATGGTACTCAATACGTTTTTACTTCTTACCATACCACCATAGAAAAATGCAAGACCTGGTGTCATGATAAATACAAGTGCTGCACTGATTAAAACCCATGCTGTATCACCTGTATCTATTGCTGCTGTAGTATCGTCAGCGGCGAAAGCCACAGATGCCATCATCGCTATGAACATAGCAGTCATAGATAATATAGACGCTAATTTTTTCATAAATTACACCCTTTCTTCATCACAAAATAAGCCAAAAATATATAATAATTGCTAAAATAAAAAACGCCTTGTCAAAGGATATACTGCTTTGTATATCTTTTAACAAGACGTCTTTGTCTTATTTTGCTATTAAATTACAAGATAATATCAACAATTTTTTATTTAATTCTGATGTACATCACTGTTGATGTTTTTTATTATATGACTGGACATTATATTTGTCAATTAAAAATACAAAAAAATTTTGTATACAATCCACAAAGTAAATCTCCCTTATATTTATTGCAATATTTTTCTTATTTATAGTATATTTGTATTATTTGTAGTATACACATTTACATATGTACATATTTTGCTTATCATGATACAATATTAACCATATAATTAAACATCAAAATTAAATAGGAGGTATCTTATGTCTGATAATATATCTATTATCGTCGCTTTTTTACTTTATTTGCTATTCATGATGGCAATCGGTGTTTATTTTTATTATCGCACTCATAATATGTCCGATTACATCTTAGGTGGCAGAAAACTTGGTGCTTGGGTAACTTCCATGAGTGCCGAAGCTTCTGATATGAGTGGTTGGATGCTCATGGGCCTTCCTGGATTTGCTTATCTGGCTGGTCTAAATGCTGGCTGGATTGCCGTAGGACTTGCACTTGGTACATGGGCAAATTGGCAGTTTATCGCTCGCCGATTACGCAAATATACAGAACTTGCCAATAACTCTCTTACTTTGCCAGATTTCTTGCAAAATCGCTATCACGATAAAAGCCCTTTAATTCGTGTTGTCATGGCAATCTTTATTTTAATCTTCTTCATCATCTACACTTCTTCTGGATTTGTAGCTGGCGGTAAATTATTTAACACCATTTTTGGCATTCCTTATGAATATGCTCTTTGTCTTGGTGCTTTCGTTATCGTCTTTTATACCTTTGTAGGGGGATTTTTAGCCGTTTGTTGGACTGACTTTATCCAAGGCGTAATGATGTTCTTCGCTATCTTAATCGTCCCTATTGCTGCAGCTTTCACATTAGGGGGATTTGGTGATACATATACTGCTATCAGCATCACTAATCCAGAATTTTTCAATCCATTCACAAAACCAGATGGTTCTTATACTACAGTATTAGAATTGATTTCTCTACTTGCTTGGGGTCTTGGTTATTTTGGTCAGCCTCATATCTTAGTGCGTTTCATGGCTATCACTTCTTCTAGTGAATTGAAAAAAGCCACTCGCATTGCTATGACTTGGGTAGTAATCTCTCTTACTGCTGCTGTATGTGTAGGTATGGTTGGCAGTGTTTATTTAACTACACCACTCAATGGCACTAATTCTGAAACAGTATTCCTCGTTATGACTGACCATTTGTTTAGTCCATTCTGGGCTGGTATCGTACTTTCCGCTGTACTTGCAGCTATCATGAGTACAGCTTCCGCTCAATTATTAGTAGGTGCTTCCGCTGTAGCTCAAGACTTATATAAACAATTCATTCATAAAGATATTAATCCTCGTGAATTAGTACTTGTTACTCGCTTATCTGTAATCGGTATCGCCTTGATAGCTATCGCTCTTGGTCTTGACCCTAATAACTCCATTTTAAATATCGTTGCTTATGCTTGGGCAGGCTTTGGTGCTACTTTCGGTCCTGCTTTATTATTCTCTCTCTTCTGGCGTCGCACTACAAGAAATAGTATCTTAGCAGGTATGATTGTCGGCGGTATCACTGTTCTTGTTTGGAAACAAATCACTTTATTAGATATCGCAACTGTATATCCAATCTTACAACTCTATGAAATCGTTCCAGGCTTTATCTTATCCTCTTTAGCTATCATTATCGGTAGCAAACTTGATAAAGCACCATCTAAAGAAATCACAGATATCTTTGATTCTGTAAAACATAGCAATATTTAATTATTTGTTCATTTCTTTGATGTCATAGAGATGTTCATTTCTTTGATGGCAAAGAAACGAACCAAAGAAACCACCCGCTCACGCACTTTTTACTTTGGCAAAGATAAAAATATGTCAACAACATTCTAAACTCGCTTCGCTCAAACAGTAGAACTAACACCGTAGTCCTATTTTTATCTTTACCAATAGCCTATGGCTACCGTAAAAAATACTAAAATGCGGGAAATATTTGGTATTATATTTTTCCGCATTATAAAATTTTAGTGGTAATCGAAGGTTATTGAAAAAAATTATCGTTGAATACGGTTTTAGTCTGAATGTTTGAGCGTAGCGAGTTTCTAAGCGTTGTATGAAGCGATAATTATTTTCAAAATTAAAATTTTATCTGCGGTGATTTCTTTGGTTCGTTTCTTTGTCATCAAAGAAATGAACAAAAACTTACGATAATAATACCATATATATTGGAATTGTAATTATAGATAATAATGTAGTCGCAGAAACTACTAATGTTGCATATTCTGTATCTGTATTATAAAGACTAGATAATACCACTGTTTGAATCATCGCAGGTAATGACGCCATGATTACAAATACTTTAAACATCAATTCTGGCATAGGGAAGATAAACGACAATAAGTACATGCTAAGCGGTGCAATTATAAATCTACCTAAACATATACCTATTAAACCTAAATCAAAACGAATTTTTTTCAAACCCATGGAATAAAGTGTTACACCTATAAAAATCAAAGCAAGTGGTGTTGTTAAATTCCCCATATATTGAGCTGTATCCATAAAAAATTTAGGTAAAGGAATGTCTAAAATTAAAATAATCAATGAAGCTAAAAACCCTAAAATCGGTGGAGAAAAAATTCTTCTCAATGTTTTTAAAGTAAACATTTGCTGATAAGAAAATTCTTTTGAATCTGCCTGAATACAAGCATTTCCTAAAGTCCAAAAGAATGTAGTATTAGCAAAAAAATACAATAAAGTATAAGGTATTGCTTCCTCACCAAATAATGCCATAGTTACTGGTAAACCTACAAAAATAGTATTTGAAGTTGTAAATGTAGATTGAAAAATCCCTCTATGACCTTTTTTAGACATAAATCTTGCCAAAAACACACTTAAAATAAAACATACACCAATAGAAATAAATGGCACGATAGAACCAGTTATTAAATGCAATAATTGGTCATGACTAAAAGCATGTGTAATATTATAGATAAAAAACAAAGGCAATGATACATTTGTTACTAATTTCGGCAATAGAGCTTTATTATCTTTGTTTATCCAACCAATCTTAGCTAGATAGCAACCTATTAGCCCCATAAAAATCAAAGTCAAAACACCACTGATAGCGTGTAGTAATGCTTGCATATTATCATTCCCTTCATTTATTAAGTTTTATCTTTATCAACTAAAAAATAATTTGTGTAAAAATCCTAACAGATTAAATCCTTCTGTTACTTCTTCTGTCGTTACCATATCTACACTACCAATAACATTTTCCTGGTATAATAAATCAACTGTTCCCACTTTAGCACCTTGTTTTAATGGAGCATCTATATATGCTGGTAAATTCATTTTCCAAGAAAAATCATTTACATTATCTGTATCCATGACTAAATAAGTAAAAGGCTGTATAGGTTTTACTGTAGTCTTATAATTAGTGCTATTATGCGTATATATACTAGAAATTAATTTCTGTTCATCAACAGTTTTCATTTCTTTTATATGTTTAAATCCATAATCCAATAAAGCTCTGCCTTCAACAAAACGAGCTCTACTATCTGATGTTTTCAATACTACGGCAATAAGTGTAATACCATTTTTTTGTGCAGAAGCTACTAAACAGCCACCAGCAGCATCAGTATACCCTGTTTTTATACCAGTTACATCATCATAATTCCACAATAAACGATTTGTACTACCATAGACATCTTTTCGTTCCGCTGGATTTACCCACTGTATCTCTTGTTCTTTTGTTGATACTATCTTACGGAATTTTTCATTTTGATATGCATATCTTGCAATCTTAGCTAAATCTCTAGCCGTCGTATAATGATTTGGGTCTGTCAATCCATGAGGATTATTAAAATGTGTATTAGTAGCGCCAATTTCTTTTGCTTTATCATTCATCATTTGCACAAAAGTTTCTAGGGAACCTTTTCCTACATAATAAGCAATAGCAGCGGCACCATCATTACCAGAAGCTAACATTGTAGCTTGCAACAGTTCTGACATTTTTATTTTATCGCCTTCATTTATATAAATGGCAGAACCTTCTACACCTACAGCACGTTTATCAACTTCAACAATATCATCATCATTTGCATTTTCCAGTCCAAGTATGCAAGTCATCATCTTAGTCGTACTTGCAGGCATTGCCTTAGCGTCTGGATTTTTTTCATAAAGAACTCTACCTGTAGTTGCATCTATCAAAATTGCAGCTTGAGCAGTCATATCTTGTAGATTATCTGCTGTAACAGGAATATATGGTTTTGATTCATCTACTGGTGGAGCATCATCTACTATGCTATCCATAGCCCTTGCTGGGTTAAATGCTATAAAAATTTGTACAAAAACTATACTAAAAATTATAAGTCGTTTAAAAATCATCTCATTCACTAGCTAATCGTCCTATCACAAAAAATGTACCACGAGCTTTAGCACATAATTTATTATCTTTATTAAAAACTTCACATTCAGCAACTACTGTACTTCTTCCATTATGAATAATCATTCCTTTTACAATAGCCGCATCTTCCATATCAATAGATTTTAAAATATTAATATTAAAATCCAAAGTTACTACTTTTTTTCCCACACTAAGACAGGCTGCGCCCATAGCCATATCGCAAAGGGACATAATCACACCACCATGAGCTATGCCATAAACATTTGTATGTTCATGTTTAATTGTCAGGCTAACACATACATTACCCTTATCAATCGAAACAATATCTACACCTAAATGTTTTGTAAAGGGATTATCTTCATAAAAATTGTTGATATAATCACTTATACTTTTCATATTATCTTGATTAAATTGTTTCACACTTTTTCACCTGCCTTTATAGATAAATTTTATTATAATTTACGTTTTTTTTGATTTCAAGAAAAAGCTAACTTTTTTATTTATTTCTTAATATAAAAATAAACCAACCAAAAATTTTTTCTATGAATAAAATTCTATAAGGTAATAAAACCGATATTTAAAAATAACATTTCTTTTGATTTATTATGTTTTAGTTATGGAAATGACAGAAATGATGTTCAATTAAAGTTTTTTTAGAAAATTTCTTATTTTTTTCCAAAATGCACTAGTCATTTTTGCAATTTTTAGTTATAATTAACAAAGACATAATTTTCAAACGATAATGTTAAATATACAATTATGTTCTATGATGTATTAAGAGAGGGGTTTATTTATAATGGAAACTACACTTATTATTGAAAACAAAACTGGCTTACATGCACGTCCTGCATCTATGTTTGTACAGGAAGCTAACAAATTCAGCTCCAAAATCAAACTTACTGCTAAAGGTAAAACTGTTGATGCTAAAAGCATTCTTATGATCATGAGCCTTGGTCTTACTCAGGGTACTGAACTCACTATCAGTGCTGAAGGTGACGACGCTCAAGCAGCTCTTGATGCTCTTACTGGTCTCATCAAAAACAAATTCGGTGAAGAATAATTTCTAAACTGAGAGTTAATGAGAGAGGGGGATTTGTACTTTGCCGTACGAATTAAGAGGAAAAGGAGTTATTACTGGTATTTCTATTGCCAAAGTAATGAAACTCGGAGAAGATTTACAATCTTATATTGATGCTTACACTCCAGAAACTGCTGAAGAAGAAGTATCAAAAATTAAAGAAGCTTTAGCTTATGCAGCTGAAGTACTTCAAACAAATATTAAAACACTTCGTGATAAAGGCATGCTTGAACAAGCAGGCATTATGGAAGCACATCGTATGATGGTACAAGACCCTATGCTCGAAGAAAATGCTTTGTTAAAACTCGGCGCTTGTGGAAGCGCACCAAAAGCTGTACTTGAAGCGTCTGAAGAAAATGCATCTATCTTTGAACAAATGGACGACACTTATTTCCGTGAACGTGCTGTAGATATCCGCGATGTTGGTAAACGCGTAACAAGACGTATTTTAGGTCTTAAAGAAAAAACAGTTGATGGTGGTGCTGTAATTCTCTGCGGAGAAGAAATTGAACCATCTGTTATCGCTAACATTCCTACTGAAAAAATTGCTGGTGTAATTTTAGGTAATGGTAGTACTACTTGCCATGCTGTAATCATTGCCAAAGCAAGAGCTATCCCTACTGTTGCAGGTCTTGGCGATAAAATTAAAGATATTCCTGATAATGCTGAAGTTATCTTAAATGGTGAAACTGGTGAAATCTTTGTTGAACCAACTAAAGATTTAATCGCTTCCTATCAGGTAAAATTAGAAGAACAACGCCGCTTAAAAGAACATTATGCTCAGCTTTCCAAACTTCCTACAGTGACTAAAGATGGTGTAGAAGTTGACCTTATGGCTAACATCAGCACTCATTTAGATGTTGAAGCTGCTATGAAATTTGGTGCTAAAGGCGTTGGTTTATTCCGTTCTGAATTCTTATTCATGGGTAGAAATACTATTCCTGATGAAGAAACTCAATTTAAAGCATATAAAGAAGCTATTGAAAAATGCAATGGCCATTTATGTGTAATTCGCACAATGGATATCGGTGGCGATAAACCACTCCCTTACTTAAATATCCCAGAAGAAGAAAATCCTTTCTTAGGTTATCGTGCAATTCGTATTTGTTTAAACCGTCGTGAAGTATTTATGCCACAGGTTAAAGCTATTTTACGTGCTGGTCTTTATGGTAAAGCAGCAATGATGCTCCCAATGGTTATCAACGTAGAAGAAGTAAAACAAGTACGTGCAATTATCGAAGAAGCTAAATCACAGCTTGCTCATGAAGAAAAACCATTCTCCAATAATGTTCAACTTGGTATCATGGTTGAAACTCCAGCAGCTGCTGTAATGACTCCTGTACTTGCTAAATACCTTGATTTCTTTAGCATTGGTACTAATGACCTTGTTCAATATACACTTGCTGTTGACCGTGTTAACACTAATGTAAGTTATCTTTATAATCACTTTAATCCAGCTGTTCTTCGCCTCATTAAACTCACTATTGAGTCTGCTCGTAATAATAATATTTGGGTAGGTATGTGCGGTGAAATGGCTAGTGACCCTAAAGCTGCTGCTATTTTAATGGCAATGGGTATCAACGAACTTTCCATGAGTGCTCCATCTATTCCACGCGTAAAAGAAAAAATCCGTTCCATAACATCTGCTCAAGCTAAAGCAGCTTTAGACACTGTTATGACTATGGAAGATGGAAACGCTATTAAAGAATATCTTCAAACAGCATTATAATAATGACAGATAATATTAATTCTGCTCATGGTAAAGAGCAAAATATCAAGATGAATTTGTTAAAATGGTTAAACGAAGGAAAAGATCCTTATAGTATCATTTATGAATTAGCAAAATATCTTGAAACTGTATCATCTGAACCAGGTTATGCTGATATTATATTGAATGATATCAGAACTGTTTATGGCATTGGTTTAAATGAAAAAACTGTATTAAGTGATGAACTTCTTGAAGTTAGGACTCGCCTAGCTAAACTAGAAGAAGCTTTTAAACAGGCTACTAGCGATGAAGTTCAAAGTCATTTAAAATTTGCCATTGAACATCATAAAAAGAAAATACAAGAACTTGAACATAAATTAATGTAGTTTAAACTACTTATAGAAAAGGACTTAGTTTTATAAAACTAAGTCCTTTTTATTTTAAATAAAAGTAAAAATAAAAGCGACATTAAAAGCCATAAAAACTTAAAATGTCGCCTATTATCATTTATAAATTATTATCAAGCTCTATTTTGTGGAACCATATCTTTCACATCAAGAATTCCTTCTTTAGAACGAGCAGCAAATTCTGCTGTTGCAGTGAATAATACATCACTAGAACTATTTAAAGCTGTTTCACAAGAGTCTTGGAGCACACCAATAATAAATCCTACACCTACAACTTGCATTGCGATATCATTGCTAATACCAAAAGATGCACATGCTACTGGAATGAGCAATAATGAACCACCAGCTACACCTGAAGCACCACAAGCGCCAACTGTAGCAATTATGGATAATAATAATGCCATCAAAATATCAACTTCAATACCAAGTGTATGAGCAGCTGCTAGGGAAAGAATAGCAATTGTAATAGCAGCACCAGACATATTGATTGTTGCGCCAAGTGGAATAGAGATAGAATAAGTATCTTCATTTAAACCAAGACGTTTACATAAAGAAAGATTTACTGGAATATTAGCAGCAGAACTGCGAGTGAAGAATGCATATAAACCACTTTCACGAAGAGTTGCAAATACTAATGGATAAGGATTACGACGAATGTGTAAGAATACGATTAATGGATTCATAACAAGTGCAACGATGAAGAACGCTCCAAGCAATACAACAAGTAAATGAGCATAACCTAAGAGAGCACCAATACCACTTGTTCCTACTGCATTTGCTACTAAGCCCATAATACCAAATGGAGCAAAACGAATAATCCATTTTACAATTTTTGTAACAGCACTAGCCAAATCAGCAATCATAGTTTTAGTTTTATCGGAAGAAGCATGTAAAGCTACACCTGCTAAAATAGCCCAAGCTAAAATACCAATATAGTTTGCATTAACTAAAGCATTAACAGGATTATCAACGATACTCATAAGTAAATTATGTAAAACTTCCACGATACCACTTGGTGGAGCTATTGTAGCATCTGCAACTTGTAATTGTAATGTAGTAGGGAATAAAAATGACATAGATACGCCTACTAAAGAAGCAAAAAATGTTCCAAGTACATACAATTTAACAATAGGTTTCATAGATGCACTAGCATCTGCATTTTTTTGTGCCATAGCATTCATTACTAAAATAAATACCAAAATAGGTGCAATACCTTTTAAAGCTTTAACGAATAAATCCCCTAAGATAGCTACGGCAGGCACAGCTGTCGGCACAGCCACTGCAATGAAAATACCAATTATAAGCCCTAAAATTATTAGTTTTAATAAAGCCATTTCTTGATATTTTTTTCCAATACGACTTAACAAAATAATACATCTCCTTTAAAACTGCACAATATAAAGACAAATATTTTCTCATAGTATACATCATTTTTACCAAAATGACAAGTATTATGCACTCTTGAAACTCAGATAAATATTTTTTCTTCTATATAATATAGACATAATAAAAAAAAGGATTAAGAATTTTGTCATTCCTAATCCTTTTAACCATACTGAGCAAGAAGTCTCCTACCTCTAAGGTAGTGAGATGAATTGC
>OLQW01000340.1_pt1 | contig 29670 bp, 25 predicted proteins | sample 1672901 | NCBI WGS metagenome assembly OLQW01 (sample SAMEA3136735, study PRJEB25190) | human gut metagenome | reverse complement strand
CTAAGGCTTCTGAGAGCGCTGTTTGCAAGATCAACATCGACTCTGACTCTCGTCTTGCTTTCACAGCAGGTGTTCGTGAGACATTGGCTCTTCACCCAGAGTACTTCGACCCACGTCAGTACTGCGGTAAGGCTCGTGAGTACATGGTTGACCTCTATAGCCACAAGATCAAGGATGTTCTTCATTCTGACAACAAGTTGGCTAACCTCGACTAATTTTCGAGATTTATCAACCCAAAATAATAGCGGGAATCCTTCGGGGTTCCCGCTTTTTTAGTACCCTTTTCTTTCATTTTGTTATGTAACAGAATAGTTGTGTGCGTAAATGTTGTATTTGTTTACATTATTTAACCTAAAAAGTTTGGAGCGTATTACTTTTTTCTCTGATTTTGCACCCGAATAAATGTAAGAAGTACATTTTATATTCTTGTATATCATTTGTATATTGTAAAAGATGATTTAGGTCGAAAGGTTATTTTAGGAAGTCTTCCAGAGCGATGCTACCCCGCAGAAGCTTGTAAGAGGAGATCAGGTTTAAATGATTGAATAACAATTAGTAAATGATAAAATATGAAAAAGTTTTTTGGAATGGTCATCACTTGTATGATGGCATTGGGTTTAGTAAGCTGCAGTGCAGCTGACGATGATTTGACCGGCGATACAACAACACGCGGCAATACCATCGCTTCGAAGTCTAACTTCTCACTGCTCAGTTATTCACAGACAACCGGTGCTGAGGTAAACGAAACCTCTAACATCAATGGTGAGAACAACGAGAAGCTGGTATGCAAGGTTCTTTCGGGTGGTCAGTTACAGTTGACTCACAAGAATGTAATCTTCGATGAGGGCACAAATATCAAGTTTGACTCTCAGTTGGTTGGCAACAAGATTATCATCACCGAGACAGGCGATTACGGCAAGTCTGGTAAGTATGGTTATTTCACACTTGTTGCGAAGGTTGGAATAGTTAAAGATGGTGACTATGTGATTGTAGTTAAGAGAAACGACCACACTCGCGAGGAGTTCAATATGCATTACGACTCATCTAAGGCGAAGTAAGATAGAACAATATGGTTAATACCTTACGATTATGATTTGATATATAATATGTAGAACAGAATAGAATATAATATAAAAAGTGAATTTAAAGTGTGATTAAAGAATGTAAGTTGAATAATTAAATAATGTAATTGAATAGTTTAAAATTCATGCAATTGAATAATAGTAAATGGTAAATGATAATAAGTTGAGCGTCGCTTAGACGACCAGTCTAGTTCTTTTTTTATTAATTGTTATTGATTATGCTGATGAGCAGTTCCGGCGTACAATCCTTTAAAACCACGATGTTACCCTTGTCTAATAAGTAAATCGTAGGCATCGCCTTGATGCTGTAAGTAGCACTTATTTGATCGTCCGCAATGATTCTGAGCATTCTGTATTCAGCAGGAATGGTCTGTTTTTTCAGCCACGCCGTTACCTTGTGGCAATTCTCGCATTCCGGATCATAGAAGTAGAGTATCACCTTTTCGTTTTGATAGTCAGTCAGTTGATGCATTTTTCCATCTTCCAGCTTGAAGGATAGGTTGGTAGCCACGGTGCCTGGCAGGTTTTTCCGTGCCGCCTTCCACTTGAAGTCGATGCGTTCCTTTTCCGCTTCATCAAAGTAAGGCGACTTCTTCATTTCAGACAGGAAGAAGCTATACACCCTGTCGTTTCTCATCGGCGACTGTGGGTCGTCGAAATAATGCTCTATCAGGCTCTCGAATTTCTCCTTGGCAGGCTTCTGGGCGTAAGCCTTGGCGGTGAAGGTGCTGATGCCTTTCTGGGCAATCTCGTCGTTGAAGCGGGCGAGGATATCGATGAAGTTAACGAATCCCTGTTCTGTAATCTCCTCGTTTTTCAGCTGGGTAGTATCCGCAAACTGATAGTTGTCCCAGTAGTGCTCGCTGAGGTAAGTAGCGCGCTGTTCTACGCTGCGCAGCGTATCAGGCAGCGCAGGGTAGGGGAATGCATTCTGTGCCTGAGCATTCAGGCAGCATAACATGATCATGCATGCGATAAGATAAGAGATATGTTTTGCTTTCATCATTTTCTTCCTTTTACTTTTTGCAAATTGCTTGTTAATTGTTTGTTGATAGCTGTTCCCTAGGAACATCTGCCGCAAAAGTACGAAAAATAACTGAAAGTTCCAAGCATATTCCCGTTTTTTTTTCTGTTTAAAAAATAACAAGCCACTTTCAAAAACACTCTTCACTCTTCACCGGAATGGCGTAAATATCTGTAGCTAAGGAACTTGTGTGCGTGAAGAGTCAGCGCTGGCTCTTCTCCACTCTTCACCCACTCTTCACCCGGAAAATCTGCGTCATCTGCGAATTGAAAATCGACGGCCGAAGGGAAAGCCAAATCTGTGTGACTTTCTTCAAAGACCGAATAGGTCGAGCTTCCGTTTAAAATCTGTGCGTAATCCGTGGAGCAAGAATGCTCTGTTAACTCTGCGTAATCCGATGAATAAAAATTCAAGGTGAAGAGTGGTGAAGAGTGGTCGACCACTCTTCACCTCTCGCACCCCCAGTGTTTATCGGGGTTTCAGCCGATTTGGTGAAGAGTGAAGAGTAAAAAGGAGAGTGGTTGTTTTACCAGCTCCCGACGTATCGTTTTGTGCTTGGCAATGGCAGGTTATTGCCCTGGTAAGGGGCAATGTTGTGCCATAGTGAGGCAATAAGCGCTACAAGCCGCTTTACGCCTCGTCAGTACTATCATGGCGACCTCTCAGTAACGTCTTTGCGCCTTGTAAGTACTATCACTGTTGCTTGTAAGTACTATCATTGTTGCATCGGTTTTACGTAAAAAGTCTTCGGAGTAACCTTTACTTGTTGTCGGAAGAATTAATGTTATAAGCCTGAGAAGCCTATATCTTCGGTCGCACAACAGCTGTTGTGCGCTTGCATAACAGCTGATATGCGCTCGTCCAACACCTGTTGTGCAAGCGTTAGCCTGCTGATGGGCGATATTTTTTAGATAATCTCCCTGGCCTCCGTTAGGCGTCCCGACGGATTTGCAAATCCGTCGGGGCGGCGTAAATTAGATGTTTTTTCAAATTTTTGCTATTTTTTCTTGGAGTTTTCAGAGAAAAATCGTAAATTTGCCATCAGATATCAATTATCTCAATATTTTGCCATGGGTAAATATATTAACCCCTTTACCGATTGGGGATTCAAACGCCTCTTCGGACAAGAATTCAGCAAGGATTTGCTGATTAGTTTCTTAAACGACTTGTTGGTTGACGAAATGCATATCAGGGATGTCACCTTCAAGGATAAAGAGCAACTGGCAGATTCAAAAGATTTGCGTGGCTGCATCTTTGATATTTATTGTGAAACCGATAATGGAAATCATTTCATTGTCGAGATGCAGAACAGATGGGTGCCATTTTTTATCAATCGCTCCATCTATTATGCCAGCAAGGCTATTGTCGGGCAGCGGAAGAAGACAATCGAGCAGCAACCTGCTCTCTATCACTTAATGCCCGTCTATGTCGTCTGCCTGATGAATTTCATGCCAAAGGACAATGCTGTGTCGAAATTCAGAACCGATGTTGCCCTGTATGAAAAAGGAAGTCAAGATGTCTTTTCCGACAATCTTCACTTCATCTACTTATCTCTTCCTTTCTTTGACAAGAAGGCAGAAGAATGTGAAAGTGATTTTGACAAATGGATTTATGTGTTAAAGCATATGGAAGCATTAGAAAGAATGCCGTTTACGGCACAGAAGAAGATTTTCAAGCGTCTTGCTGAACTGGCAGATTCCCGCTGCCTGAGTCAGGAAGAGCAAGAGAAATATGATGAAAGCTTAAAGGCCGCCGATGATTACTATGGTGTCTTAATGAGCTATTACATGAATGGTATTGATGAAGGTGTTGCCAAAGGTGAAGCCAAAGGTGAAGCCAAAGGTAGCTATCATAAAAGTCTTGATATAGCGAAGAAAATGCTATTAAAGGGTATGGATGATGACTCCATCATGGAACTGACGGGCTTAACCCATGAGCAATTGCATCAATTGAAATCATAAAATTATCAGATACAAGTTCTCCCTATAAGCCAGGCGATAGACGCCTGAACTTATAGGGAGTTTTTTTATTTTGAAAGTTATTACCTTATTCTGCCTCCGTCGGGATGCCTGGCGGGGTGTGGGACGGCTGGCGAGGGGGGATTTCAGGGCACAAAAAAAGTCGTGGAACTTTAGAAGGTGAGTCACCTCGGCAACTAAAATTCCAACGACCAGTCTAGTCTAGTCTTCGCAAATTTGTATAATAGTAAATGATAATAATGTCTTATAATAACTAAATAAGGGGGAGGAAGTTTTCCACGCTTCCTTCCCTCCTCTTTTACAGATATATGATTCTTAACTTTTGTATTTTGCTAATTCTTTATTAATAGGTGATCTCGAACTTCTGTATAGCTCCACCATATTTTACTTTCACGTAGAAGCTACCCTTAGCACCACTGTTATTGTCTCTGATGTTCTTGAGAGTAATTGTCTGTTTTACTCCGAGAGCTGCTGCAGAGTCAAACTTCTTTAAGAACCAGCAGTTCCAATCCTTGCCTTCTTTGAATTCGTTTTCGATTTCTACTGTAGAACCTACCTCCACATCACAATTCTCAGGGTTGATGGTGTTAGAAGCTATTCTGATTTCTACTGGCAGAAGCTCAGAAGGATAGTTCGATGGAATCTTATAGGTAAGAGTACCCGTATTATCTTTATATCTTCCAGACATACCTTTGAAGGTAAAACCAAAGTCGAACTTCAGGATACTGTATATCTTGATGATTCTACTCATACCACTCACCTTGTCGAGTATTCGGATTTCGCCCGACTTTAGCTGGTCGGTAATGACATCTCTGGTAAAGCCAATCTTACCCTTGCCGTCAGCATAGGTAATGGTGAGGTCTTTCTTACCTAACTCATTATTCGTAACCCAGTTTACATCGAAACGGTTTGCTTGGTTCAAATCACCACCTTCGTAATTGAAGGCGATTTCCTGACTTTCTGCAGCACCATCGTTCAACATCACGTTTGTACCATTAGGAATTTCCAATGTATAGATTCCATCTGATATCTTTGGTACGATCTGCTCTACCTGAATCCAAGGGTTGTTGGCAGCATAGCCGTTAAGGGCATTGTTGTAGCCAGAATAACCTAACTTTGGATTCAGCTTCTGGATGTGAATCGCATAGGTATAATTTCTCTTGATCTTATAGAATTGCTGATCCTTATCCTGAAGATAAACCTTGTACCATTTTTCGGTGTTGTCGTTGAATGTCACTTTCAGGATACAGCTCACAGGATCCTTACTTGAGTTTTCATCCTCAAAGCAATATTGTACAGTTCCCATCTGGTCTGCAGAACCTTTGTATCTTTCTTCTGACTTAGGCAGGGTAATGTCGGTAATATTCCATTCCCAATCCTTAGCAGCAGTTGTGTTTGGAAACTCCAGTTTGTTACGATCGAATGCAGCCATTGTAGCATATAACATTCCTTCACCGATGGAGATTTCTACACTCTTGATATTGGTAGACTCTACCCAGTCAGCAGTGATCTTAGCACGATCTCTGATCAGATGAATCACATTACTGCTATTGGTAAGCTTTGCCTTCATATCAGCAGTTGTAGTGCCACAGCAATATCCCCAATACTTGGTTTTCAGAGCCTGGTCTTCAGTAGCCTTTGATTCAAACGTAGTAATCAGCTTGTTTTCATGCAAGCCGATCCATTCGTTGGCTGCCTTTTCTGTATTGATATTGGCATTGGCAATGATGTGGAGTCGGGCTGTGGCATTAGGCATCTTTACACTAATCTTTTTGTTATTGGTGTTAGCTGTACCTTCGCCAATATCCTCTTTGCTTGTAGCTTCCACAGTCAGATCCTGACCCATGCCCAGGAAGTAACCATTGGCATCGAAGCAGAATATCTGTACATCAGAGCTTCCGAATCCCTCGTTGTTGTAGCCCTCAGATCTTGTTCCGATTTTGTAGTCTGGAGTAGATACCTTGAAGCTGAGCGTCATCTCACCCTTGCTGTTAGAAGGCACCGTCTCTTCAGACAAATCGCTTGTGCAGGCTGTTAGCATAGTTGCTAACAGTCCTACCATCATTCCGATATATAGTTTTAACTTTTTCATTTTGTACCTTCTTTAATTGTTATTCATTCTTGTTTTCCAGCTCTTTTACCTCGTCTGGTGAGAGGTCGCGAACGCAACGGATGAAACCTTGAGACATGTTGTCTTGGCTGTTAGCAAGAGTTTTTTGTCCGTTTCTTGTCCAATAGTATCGGCGCTTTAATACCTCAGACATTACATTTTGATTTTTGTTATTTTGATATTTACAAATAACCTTTACTTCTGAAGGGGTTGGTAGACGCCAATCTGTGTATTTCTTTTTGTCCGTATTTACTTCTATGTACTTGTCACAATGGTTCTTTGCCATATTAAATGAAGAATTACTGATTGTAACAACTCCAAGCTGTGAAGCTAGCATAAAAGCAGGAGACACCATATCGTCATTATCAGAGGTTCCATGTCCGATTACGTAAGTACCATCTGTTTCCGTAATTTGCACAACGTACATTTGGTTGTTATTCTGTTCCGTTAATCTAGAGTCTTTTTGAGCTGTAAAAGGAGGTTTGTTTCCCCACCAGCCTGTTCCGTTGTCGTAGTATTCGTACATATTGTTATTTTCATAAACTCTAGCATTGAATATATCATCAGAATAGGTCTTCTTTGTATCGTGCGAAGCTTGATCTGTTTGCCAATCAATCCATCCGTCTATAGATTTTGTAGAATACCAGCCAGCTATACCTTGGATATACTCCAAAGGATACTGTTTGATTGTTACGAGCTCTTCCAGACCATCGCAAGTAACCTTTATCTTGATATATTTGACAGACAGTGGTACGAAGTCATTGGCGGTTGAATTTTCTTTGCCAATAACAATTGTTCCCTGATCCTTTAACTCACCATGACCATCTGCATATTGTGCAGAAGCATCGAAGTATTGACTACCAGAGCATTTTTGTTTCTCACCATTTTTGTCATAATAGTAAATTTCCACGGTTTCTACCTTACATTCACCTGAGCCATAGAACTTGATGGTAGAATTATCAAATCTCTGGTTCTTCATGATCATAAAGGTAGGAGAAACCAACAAGTACTTCTGGTCACCAGCATTGATTGTGGTCTCTTCGCCCTTGGTCCACTTCTGTACATCATATACCAGATTCATTGCTTCACCATAAGTAATGTCAGAGCTGCTGCCCAGACTTGTTACGGTGGCTTTGGCTGTATAGACGTAGTTACGATCCAATGACTTTGTTGTCTTAGGGTCGCGAACAGGAATACTGTAATAGTAATCCACAGGCTTTTCCTCACCCTTCCTCAGCATCACCTTGATCTTTGCCTGAGGCGCACTTGCATTATCATTCCATGATGTTGCGTAGCTGTAGGTAACCAACTGATAGCCATCAGTAGTCTTCTTCATCGCCTCACTCGTCTCTGCTTCGCTCATACTAGCTATGCTCTTAGCTGTATTTTCGCCAAAGAGAGTAGTCTGGGTGTTATAGTTCAGCAACTGCCAGGTAGGTATTCCTACCACCTCGTAGCCATCAACATTGATCTTGAGATTTACAACGATCTTGGCTGCAGCTCTTGTCAGCTCGCTGTCGATGGTTTGGGTCGGCTCCTTGCTGACTTTCCAAGGAGAGTTGGCAGTCATCAGGAAGTTCTTAGTTGCATTCTTGTTGCTGTAAGGCTTCCAGATGTCTTCATCAGTCTGCACCTTGTTTTCCAGATCGGCCAATGAATTTACCTGTCTCAAGTCCTCCTTTGCATTGGCAATAGAGTACACGAAGTAATCCTTGTTCTCCTGCAGATTCAAGTCAACTTTCCAGTTGCCCTGACGAAGAATCGCTGTCTGGTTGCTTTGCAAGTTGCCTTCTAACTTCTGGTTGACACTTTGCTCCTGATATTCCTGGTCGAAAATCTTCACGTACAGGTTGTCCAGTGCAGCTTCACGTAGGTCTTTGTCAGGAGCAACTGCTGCTCTTGATACAGTTGCTTCTGTTACACTAGGCTTGATGCTGAGGCTCTCTGATGATGTTTCGGTGAAGAAATCATCCTGAGCGGAGCATCCTGCCATTGTTAGACCGAAGGTCAACAACATCAAGCCTTGTACAGATTTTCTATATTTATTTAACTTCTTCATGATGATTTAATCCTTTAGTTTATTTAAACCACATATTCTCATTTAATTTCCTGAGCGATCAGCACCCTGGGTGAACTTGATGTTGAAGTCATCTCCAGGTAGTCTTCCATCTCCTACATTGAATAGAACCTTTCTCATGTCAGGAGCAAGAACGATAAATACATTGGTGTTGAAATTTCTTTCTACTGCTAAGTCTTTATTTCTCTTTGGCACTACATAGAATGTAAATGAGTTGCCAGTGATGTCGCTCTTACTTACTGTATCGTAGGTCTTTCCATCCACATAGAACGCAAAGTCTGGGTTGTCGCACTGAAGGATCCAGTTCTTGTCGCCTGTATCAATGTTCTTCAGCGTGATAGCTGGACCACCTCCATTGGCAATACCATAGTGAACTTCCACTGCTTCTCCAAATTCTCCTGCTTCTCGTTCCATCTCGATGCTTACCTTATCTGTATAGTCCCATTCGATGTTGTCATCCCAGTCACTTACGATAGGTTTCACATACAATGTTGCCGGATTATCAGGATCACTACCACCTTCTCTGTCCACCTTGGCTGTTACGTCGTAGATGTAGTTGCGGTCGAGGCGATAGAGAGGCTCGTATTGCGACCAATCTGTTGTTGCGGCATCGTTACTTTCGTAGAGGCGCTTGTTAACCGGCACCTTGTAGAAGTAATCCGTGCCATTGTATTTTGCCTTGAGCAGGATGTAGGTCTGCTTGCTGACATCGATTGGCTCTACTTTCTTAGGATCCAAGCTTGTGTTAATCCAACTGTTGGCGTATGAGTAGAACACAGCCTTGTTTTCTTGTGTTACGACAGGAGTTGTAACCTTCTTGTTGGCAGCTGCATCTGTATTCAATGCATTGTTGGTGCTTGTACCTTCTGCGATGATAGAACCATCTGCTGCGTAGTGCATCAACTGGCAGGCATACTCTGTAGGAACTACTGTGTTGCCGCTGGCATCTTGTACTTTGAGGCGAATCTTGGCAAGCGCTCTCTTCAGCTTGAACTGGATGTGAATCATTCCGTTTACAATCGGCGTGCTCTCCTCCATCTTGGCATCCATCACGAATGAAGTCTGCTTGGCGTTGTGATTGAATTCTGCTGCCTTGTTGATGGTGGCAGTCTTTAAATCATCCAATGTTTTAATGTCGCTGATATTATCCTGGTTTGCCACCAGATAGAGGGTGTTGCCTGTAATCTCTGAACGCTTCAGCTGTTTGCTTTCCAACTTCTTGTGCTGGTAATCTTTACTGCCCTGAACATCTTTAAGAGTAAGACTCTTGACGAGATTTCTGGTTGTTCCATCGAAGACGAAGAGGTCGAGTCGCTCAATCTTGTTTTCATTGAGTTCTTCCGATCCAACCTCAGTAGTTTCTGCGCGGGTAACAGCTGCACGGGTTTCAGTAGCAGAACTACCTACTTTATATTCCAGCACCACATCGTAGTCGCAACTCGGTGTGCCGTCCATATCATCGCTCATGCAAGATGTGTTTGCAAGCCCTAAGAGGGCGATTGCACACATCGCAAAGTATTTTGATATTGCTTTCATTGTTTGCCCTCCTTATTTTGTTAAATAATTAGTATAATGTCCACTATTTTTTTGGAGCACAGCGTAGGCAGTTCCTTTGGTAGCCATCAGCTGGAAGATGCGGATGCGGGTGTTGGTTCCTGCAAACTTTCTTCCGTTCTTGTACATACCTCCGGCTTTGTCTGGATTGATTTCCACTTCGTATTCATGGATTCCATCCAGCGATACGGTTACGTAGAAATCGGTATATACAGGATCGCTGCCTTTACCAATTGCCCATTCTGTCTTCTCTGCTGTCCATGAAGCTTCTTTTGTCCATCGATAATTAGCTTCTACCTTGATCTGATAAGGATCTGTTCGGGCGATGCCTGTAGAAACGCAGTTGGTGCTTTCTGTAGATTTACCATAGTTGAAAGTAAACTCTTTATTGTTGGTGAGATAAGCTTTCCAAACCAGTCCTTCAGGACTATCTACCTTGAAGTAGAAGGCTGCTCCCGATTTCTTATCTTCCAAAGAATTATGGTCTTTATCCGTTTCCTTATATCTAGGATAGTTTACCAGACAGTAGAGACCTTCTGCATCACCTCCCTTTGGATTCAAAGTTGAACCTGTCTGCCAAGCAAACATCTGGCAATTAACATTGCTCCAGCTGATTTTGGAAGATACCACGTTCCAAGGCATTACCTGCCAGTCGAGGCAGAGGGCTCCACCCTGGAGGAAGTAGCCGTAAACTACGAGCTCTCGGTTGCGGATTGCGTTGCCGCTGGATGGGATGGTGAATTCCTTGGATCTTACGAAATCGTCGTCAGCCAACTGATAGTAAATCGTACCCTTGATAGGCTTGTTGGTTTCACGAAGATAGCACAAATTATGTTCGCCGATTTCAGTATTCATACGGTCCATATAAGCCTGGGCTGTTTCGTTTTCTCCTCGCTGCTTATAAGCAAGCGGATCTGCTACCGCCTTGATTCCGGTATTCTCTACACCGTCAAGCGTGAGCTTTGTTGGATCATAAGCAGGAGTTCCATACTTTCCGCTTGTTGCAGACTTGTTGGCATCAGCCTTGGTATATTCCTCTTCATCAGGGAAAACATAGCTTTCTGTAGGAAAGGTGCTTCCATCTATTTCAATTCTAGTTACCTTCACATTTTCTGTCATGGCTTCAGCTGTATTCTTGCGGGCGAAATAGAAGTGAAGCTTGGAAACGGCGCGAACCAGAGGAATCGAAATTGCCCTCTCCTTTGCCTCAATCTCTGTATCAGCTACGAATTTGGCTATTTCTATATTGGTAATGGCACGGGAAATAGGGAGACCCTTGCCGGTAGGAACCTCTGTAGTCTGAGCCTTGCCTTCTGCCGTTATGCCGAATGGATCATCGAAGGTTACACCTTGCAGGTCTGCCCGGGTGATGCTGCGGGGATTCTTGCCCTTCAGCTTGTCAGCCATATTGGTACTCTCTGAGTTTGCCAGAATATAGAGGTCGATTTTTTTGAGTTCTTCACCGTTGATCTTACGCAAGAATCTCAAGTTCAGCGTGTAGGTGCCGTCGCCAACAGCAGTAGGAGTGTTGTCTTCCTTGTAAGCAATCGGATTGGCGCTTGCGTCAGGTCCTGATTTAAACACCCATACCTTGATGCTATGAATGTCGCTCTCAGTGGTAGGATTAGCCGGAGTCTCGTCCTTTCCGATGTTCTCAGCTCTGCTCGCTCTGGAAGTCGTGTTGCTGGCGGTAGAGAAGCTCAGGTTGAGATAAGCTTCATCGCCAGTTGCAGGTGCCTGCGAATCTTGGTCTGAACAAGATGCCATTGTGCTCAACATGAGCAAGGCTGCGATAGCCATGCCTAGCCGGCGTGTCATCTTGATCAAAGTTGAGTTATAGCGTTTCATCTTTTACTTATACTTAATACTTTTCTTTCTCTTTATACAGTGTGGGTTGCACTGTTTTCTTGTGGGTACTTCAGGCAGTGTGGGTAGCACTGCCGGTAGTCATCTTACTTGGTTCCGAGGTCTGCATTCTGCAGATTGAGAACCCAGCCGTTTACCTTGATTCTTGCATCCATGTGGTAGTCGGAACCTGGACTTGGAACGTAGAATACGAGGGTGTAGTGATCCTGGCGGTCGAGGTATTCCTGATCCTCCCAGCCCTTGTCGGTGCGCTCGCCGCAGAGAGCGAGGAACCATGGCAGTGAGTGGTTGAAGATAACCTTGCCTGTGCGCTTGTCGGTAATCACGATTCGCTTGTCATCGTACTCAGTGCTTTCGGTGTTGCGGGTGCTTACATCGTCCTTGCGCTCGAACATTCTGGAAGATGACAGGTCGTAAACCAGAGCCTTGTCGATTTCCTCACCTTCTACCTCAGTATTACCGCTGGTGTTAACCACCAGTTTCTCGTTGTAAGGCACGTAGGTGATTGGCTTGTTCTGCTCTACACCGTTGGCATCCTTAACCTTGTCGCCCTTGTAATCGAGGAGCGCAGCCGAACCCTTGATTCTTACGTCGAAGTTTTCTGCCACGAATCCCTGCTGGTCGTTATCGTAAGGAAGCATCACGATGCGGTAGGTCTTGGTACATTTCATCAAGCTCAGTTCGCCGGATGTGTCCTTTTTCCCCTTGAAGTCGAGAGATGTCTGGGCTGTGTAGAGAGCGGTGAACTTCTTGTTGTTGACAGAAGCCTCTCCGTCTTTCTTTCCCATTTCCTCCTGCAGGTCGTTGATGGTAGAAACGCCCGGTGTGAGTTGGGTGAAGCTGAACTCCATCTCGTCGTCACCGTCGGCTCTGCTACCTGTAGGTTTCTTGTCACGCGCTAGGCAGACGAAGGTGTATTTACCTTCCTGTAAGTCTGTGATGTCCATGCTGTGACCCGTTTCGAATTTGTCGGCTGACTGCGTATAGGTATCGAAGTATTTACCGTTTTTATCGAAAACATAGACGTTGAGGTTTTTCACTTCCTGGGAGAAAGCATCAGCGTTCTCAACATTATATGTATAATCGAACTTGAGCGACACCTTAGGTGCAGGACAATTCGTCAGATCGTCTTTCATACATGATGAAAGCGAAGAGAGTGCGATGGCTGAGATACAAACCACTTTGCAACCGTTTTTGATGATGAAATGTTTCATATCGTTTGTGTTTTATTAATTCTTTTACTTATACTTATATCTAGTGTGCCGTAGGACGTAAGAAGTGGGGTAGCCTCCGGCATCTTTTTTTCTTGTTGAGTGGTGCTGATTCAGCACGATAGGGGTTCCCGCCATCTGTTGGCGGCAATATCATCTTTTTCTTTTTTAATCTCCCGGAGGCGGGGTTGCCCCCGGGAGATTGAGAGTATTGTTGTTTCAAGAATTATCTTGAGAGCGGGGGATGGGATACATCCCGTATTCATTTTTTCCTACCAATTGAAGTTCTGATTACTTCAACTCGATATTATTTATTTCATTGAGAACCCAAGGGTTGATGCTAACTGATACATTCATGTAGTAGTTAGGGTTCTTGTTAGGATCGTCTGGCTCTGGTCCATTAGGAACGTCCTTGCCAATCTCGTTAATCTTTGTAACATTCAAGCGATAGATGCTGTTACGCAATACAGAATATGTATGAGTTGTCTCACTTGCTATAAATGGCTTGTAAGCCATGTCAGAGATAGCCCAGCGGTAGTACATCATACCTTCGCGGTAAACCTCAATCTTATAGGTCTCACGGAAATCAGCTAATTTTTCTTCGTCTGTGATAAGCTTGCCTGTAGTTGCGTCTTTAATCTTAGCTAAAACCTGATCAACTGTTAAAAGGTTAAATGGGTTGACAATAGCACCTGTTGTTGCATCATCGTAAATAGCCTGAATGCTGGTGTAAAGTCTTCCGTCATAACGATAGAATGTACCATCATTGAAGTCTGCTGCAGCCTTTGCTGCATCTTTCAAGTTTGCCTTAATCTGGAAGTAAACTGCTGTAGCATCGTCTACGTCAGTTGTGGTATTCTCGAAAGCATACGTATTGTTTGTGCCGAACTTGGTAAGGTTTTCTGCTTTGTACAATGTACCAAAGTCACTCTTTGGCTGAAAATACTTTGGAGCAGTCTCTCCCCATTTCACGTTCAAAGTCTTGAACTCAGTATCCCAGTTCTGCTTGACATAAGAGTTGTTATTCAAGTTGGAAGCAGCATAACCCATTAAATCGAAGCTTGCTACAACTTTAGCAACATTCTTAGTTGTACCGGCTGCAGCATCATTTACGGTTTTTGCAGTCTCGGCGAACAATGGGTTATCGATACGAGCAACTACACGATCCAACTTGATCTCGTCTGCTTGGGCTGGAGATGTTTCAGACTTAGCTGCGTCTGTGAATTTAACCTTGCTAGCTGCTACATTTCTTGAAGCATCATGCTGGTTGAACATTACGAAGTTGTTATCTGCAGCAAAGTCTGCACCGCCCTTTTCTGAGGTAAAGCTAGCATTTGCTGCTAATGGGTCATCTATAGATGTATTGTTTGCCAAGAAGTAAACAGTGTAGTCCTTGTTAGTCTTGATCTGTCCTGTTACAGCAACCTTGATAGGCTTTGTTTCACCTGGAGTTGTCTGAGTTGGCGCTTTCTTGAACATGTCAGAGGTGATGACCTTGCGGAATACACAGGTGTTTCCATCATAGATATACAACATGCCTTTGCTTATTGTACTCTCTACAACTTCACCATTTTCGTTGGTAGTTTTGCCGGTTGTTGCACCAGTTCTGGTTCCATGGCTAGTTGCACCAGAAATCTTCAATGTCATATAGACACCATCAGCCTGTGACTGAGTTCCACCACTTGTCAAATCATCATTGCTGCTGCAGCTTGAGAAAGATAACGCTGCTGCTGATACCAAGCTCATAACGAGCAAATTCATTTTCTTCATAATCTTTTACTTATTAAGTGTTATACAATTTTTTAGTTTGAGTTGCGAAATGGATGGGTCTCTCTGACCTCATCACTGTCTTCGCCCGGGGGTAATCAAATACTAATCTTTCTTTTCTTGTTCTTAAATTATTTTTTTAAAAGTTTATATTATTATTATTGTTTATTCTTTTACTTATACTTGTACTTATACTTAAAAATCAAACTCTTACTCCACAATCTTGTTCAGCTTGTTGAGATTCTCCTGAGCACCCTTCAAGCCTCCGGCTACTGCCTTCTGGAAGTACTGCTTGGCAGCTTCGTAATCCTCATTGAGAACGGCGAGACAACCACGGGCATTATCTACTTCGGCACCGGTGCCAGCCTTCTTCAGGTACTTCTCTGCGCTTACCTTGTCACCTCTGTCGATGGCTGCAAGGGCTGCATTCAGATTGGCGAGCTTATCTTCTGGGAACATCTTCACTGCCGTGTCGAATACATTGTTGTACTCTTCGCTTCCCTTCGGATAACTGTTAGCTACCATGTACATCTCCTGGAGAGAGAGCTTCTGCGGACGGGTATTGATTACTCTGCGAGCCTCTTCGAGGTTGAATGCCTTCACGTCGTACTCGATGGTGTAATCTGTGCGGCGCAAGCCTGGCCAAACCTTGTCAACGAGGAATCGGAATGCCTCACCAGCCTTGGCTGCGAGCGTCTGTTCCTTCTGGTCAGGAGTCATATCGCTGTTGATGATCTTGAGAGCAGCTTCCTTCTGAGGGATGTTGTGACTCTTGATGTACTCCAGTGTTCCTTCCCAATCCTCAGCTGTAGATTCTACCTTGAAGAGCTTCTTGTCGATAGGGTAGGTCTTCAACAGGTAGTTGTAGAGAGCCTGGGTACGGTTGCGGGAAAGCTTGTTGTTGTTGGCATAGCTGCCGTCAGGAGATGCATAACCGTGGAGGGTAATGGAAGTGATGGTTACATCCTGGTCGTTCTTCACGAGGTCGAGCGTCTGCTTGATGGTAGCCAACTCATTGGTATTGTTACCGAGATCCTTCACGATATCCCACTTGTTGATGCGGAAGTTGAGTCTAGCCGAACCGTTTTCCTGTCTGATCTTCACTGCCTCCGCCTTTGGCTGCTGATAAGCCTGATAGAGCTGCTGAGGAGTAACGAGCGCCTCGCCATTGTTGGTGAGCAGGTTTTCTGCCAGCAGTTTCTGGTTACATCCGCATGCATCATTGCTGATGGCGAAGTTGGAGTTCTTCATCCAGTCCTGGTAAGGAGTAGAGTAAGCGTATCGGAGCGTCTGTGGCTCCTTGTTTTCACGCTTGGCAACGATGAGCGGGTTCTGGGTAGCGGTCTTCTTGGTACGCTGGTAGTAGATATATCTCTTGTTACCCATCACCTCCACAGCCGGGAGCTTGAGCGTATCCTCACCCTTATATAAAATAGGTGTAAGGATGAGACCCTTGTTGCTTGCCAGTTTCACGTCATCGAGATTGAGGTCCATATAGACGTTCACCTTATTGCCTTTCTTCTTGATTTCCTTGTTGAGGACTTTCATATCCTTGGCAGCCTGTTCCTGAGCGATAGCGTTAGTGCTAAACAGAATGCTGAGGGCGACGGCTCCAAGTGTCTTGTTTAAAATCTTATATGTATTCATAATCTTCAGTTTTTACTTATTCATATAATAATGTATCATGAATTAGAAGACATACACCAGATTGAGTGCCGCCTTGGTAGGTCCTACGTAGTGATGCGCCTTGTCTTTCTCGAGTTTCTCACCACACTGTGGGCATTCATATTTATCCGATTTCGAATAAACGTATCCCACTCCGAGTTCAGCCTCGAAGTTCCAATGCTTGGAGAGAGCCCAGGTGTAACCGTATGCAACACCTGCACCTACGAACCAACCTTCGTATCTGTAATCTTTCAATTTGGAGAAGTCGGTACCGAGGAACTTGAAGTCAAGATCTACGTTACCTATGTTATGAGAACCTCCGAGGGCGTGGAAGCCGATGAAGGAGCCCATCATTTTATTGCAGAACCAGTATCTAGCTTCTGGTTGAACAAGCCAGTGCTGCCACTTCTTGTTCTTGGAAAATGTCCAAGGGTTGTAGTTGCCGGATACATCCAAGGTCCATTTTGGGGAAAGGCCAAATTCGAAGCCGAGGTTCATGGTGCTTGTAGCATCATAAAGAAGGTTCGTCTTCAAGGCCACCTTCTGAGCGACGGCTGGGCAAATGAAGCTGCCTACAGCCAGTAGCGCAATTAAAATCCTTCTGTTCATACTTAAAATCTTTTAATGATTTAAGAATGACAAATGGTCTCTCTAGAGAAACGCATCATCATCTTTTACTTATACTTATACTTATACTTTTTCTTTTTCTTAATTTCCTTTTCCTTCCATTCAATAGGCTTGAAACTAGACTTTATTTATTAAAGAATAGTAAGTCTATCATTTACTCTTCTTCTACTCATCATCATCTTTATCATCTACTCCATTGTTCTTAGATGCCTGTTGGCAACTTTGGGGTTTGATTGGAAGCTCGGGCTTGAGACCGCGAACTTTGTTTTGCAAAGATAGCGTCTTTTTCGATTGCTGCCAAGAAAAATGTGCCTAAAAATGCTGATACCGAATAAAAACCGCATGAATGAAACACTGAAAAACCCTGAAAAATGCTTTTTCTCATGTGTTTTTTGCTTTTTCAGCCACTTTTTATCAGTTTTCTTAGAGCTTTTCGATTTTTAGTAGTAATTTTGCAACTGAGAAGAATAAGTTGGTAAAACATCAATGAATTCAGGACTCAGAGGTCCTGAAAGATATGCAAAGTGCCCCAAGCGGGCAAGACTTTGATTATATAATAAGTATAAACGACTGTTTAAATTATATGTAAATTGAAAGCAAGAAAATGAAAGCTAAGAACAAACTTTGGGATTGGTGTTTGCGCTTGGAACATCATTTATGCCCTGATTACTGTGGAGTGGTGGATCGCCGAAGGGTGATTGCCTTCGTCCTTTTGACTCTGGTAGAGATACTCATTATTCCCTACCACTTCCTTTTGTTTTACATGATGGAAGCCTGGGGGGGGCATGTTCTATAATGTAGTCCATACCCTCGCACTGGCGTTGCTGATGTATGTGGTGCTGAAGCGCAAGGTGGTATTCAAGACCGGCATCTCCCTGCTCTATATCCTCGTATTCGTGAAGCTGGCGATTGGCAGTATGCTCTGTCTGCACTATCAGGGCGACCGGGACAACCTGAGCGTGATGAGCAATATCTTCATCATGTTTATACTTGCCATTACTGCCCAGAGCCAGCAGCTCAACCGAACCACTCTCGGCTTTACCATCGCTCTGCTGCCAGTGGTAGCGGTAGCCATCTCGCATACGCAGATCTCCGTGCTGCTCTTCAGCATCAAGGCAGTTCTGGTAGGTTTCCTGATGATTCTGTATGTCTGGCTCTATAACTGGGAACCAGTCATGGTCAAGGAACTCAGACAACCCAAGCAGCTTAGGGAAGAAGAGAGGAAGGCGCTGCACATGCTTGCCGACCTGAAGGATGAAGAGAAGGATATGGCGGTGAACCTGCTGAGCCGCCTGCGCCCGGAACAGCAGCAGAATATCCTGGACCGTGCCGCAGAACAGTTGAAGACCAGCGAACTGAGCAAGAAGGCTTGGGATCTGGTATGTGCCGACCTCACCAACAGTGAGCGAGTGATCTGCCAGATGGTGCTGGAAGGCAAGATGCTGAAGGAAATCTGCAACGAACTGAACAAGAGTGAATCGAACATCACCAGCCAGCGTAGCCATATCCGCAAGAAACTGAATATGGACCGCAAGGACGACCTGCGACGCGAACTGGAAAAGCGCTTCTATGAAGCCAGAAATTCACTGGATGCATAGTATAAACAATAGCATATAAGAATGCAGAAAGGGTGTGCTCGTGTGAGCACACCCTTTCTGTATTCTTATACTTTTCCAATCTTATTCTTCCATTCTGAGGAATGCCTTCGGCAGGTAATCGATGAGATCGCTGGCGATGAGGCTTTCCTTGCCCAGGTCCTTGATAGCGAGGTCGCCGGCAAGACCATGAAGGTACATACCGATGCGGGCAGCATCTGCCTGCTTGTAGCCGCGAGCCAGAAGAGCGGTGATGATGCCTGTAAGCACATCGCCACTGCCCGCCGTAGCCATACCGCTGTTGCCCGTAGAGCAGAACTCCACCTTACCATCCGGATGACAGAGGGCAGAGAAATGTCCCTTCAGTAGGATGTAGCCGTGCAGACGGTCGGCAAGTTCGCATGCCTTGTAGAGGCGTTCGGTGCAGTTGCTGCTGGTGATGCCAGCCAGACGGTCAAGCTCCCTAGGATGTGGAGTGAAGATGAGGTTCTTAGGCAACTGCTGCATCCAGGCACGGTGACTGGCAAGGATGTTGAGTGCATCGGCATCCACCACTACTGGACAGGTGCATCTTCTGAGCTGGGCAATCAGGGCGATGGCTGTCGCCTCGCTGGTTCCCAGTCCCGGACCGATGCCCATGGCGTGGTAATCTTCCGTATCTACCGGTTCGCTGAAGATGGTTTCCTCCGTATCCATCTGCAGTACCGCCTCGGGCACGGAAATCTGCATGATCTCGTAGTTTCTCTTAGGTGTATGGGTAATCACCTTTCCCACACCTGTTCTGAGGCAGGCTCTGGTGGCAAGGACCGAAGCGCCCGACATGCCGTAGCTGCCTGCGATGAGGAGCGCCGTGCCCATACTGCCCTTGTGGGCGAAGTCGCCGCGAGGCTTCAGGAGCTGGCGGATGTCCTTCTCCTCAAGGATGCTGCAACGGCTCTCGGTGCGCTGGATGAACTCTGGAGAGAGTCGGATATCGAGCACCTTGATTCTGCCCAGGTACTGCTGGTTGTCTGCCATCATCATCGACAGCTTCTTCTGCTGCAGGGTGAGGGTGAGGTCGGCACGGATGATGTTGGCGCTGATGTTGTAGGAATTGTCTTCGCTCATCAGACCGGAAGGCAGGTCGATGCTCACGATCTTTGCCGCACTCTGGTTGATGTATTTCACCATAGCAGCGAATCCGCCCGCCAGCGGCTTGTTGAGTCCGCTGCCGAAGAGACCATCGACCACGAGCATTCCCGCCTCGAGCTGAGGAGGGTCGAAGTTGACGGTGACCTCTGTAAACTGCTTGACGCGCTTACCCTCGATGAGTCGTTTCTTGTTGGTGGCACAGTCGGCAGAAAGCTTGTTGTGCACATTGAATAGGAATACACTCACCCCATAGCCGTCTTCGCTGAGAAGGCGTGCCACGGCAAGTGCATCACCACCATTGTTTCCCGGACCGGCGAAGACCACGGCCGGCGTTCTGTTAGACCATTCCTGCTCGATGGCACGGGTGAGCGCCTTTGCCGCCCTTTCCATCAGGTTGAGCGATGTGATTGGCTCATGCTCAATGGTGTATTTATCCAGCTCATGTATCTGAGCACTAGTGAATATTTTCATATATTAATGTATGTTATGTCCGATTATCTGATTATTTTAATGCAAAAGTACTAAAAAAAGTCGATGAATGGATGAAGTTTCACGATTTTTTCGTAATTTTGCAGAAAATATTATATCATCAAGACTATGGGCATAGTAAAAATCAAGGATAAGACCTTCAAGACCTCCATTCCAGAGGCAGATATTCTGAAGAAGGTACAGGTCGTTGCCGACCGATTGAACCAGGATTATGCGGACAAGACTCCGGTGTTTCTGGCTGTGTTGAATGGTTCGTTTATCTTCGCTGCCGATTTGATGCGAATGATTACGGTACCAAGCGAGATTTCTTTTGTGAAGTATGCTTCCTACGAGGGCACCAGTTCTACCGGCAGCATGAAGACCCTGATGGGTCTGAACCAGGATCTTACCGGTCGCCACGTGGTGATCGTGGAGGACATCGTGGATTCCGGCTTTACCATGGCTCACATGATCGAGGATCTGAAGAAGAAGAATCCAGCCAGCATCGAGATCTGCTCGCTCCTCGTGAAGCCGGGCAATCTGAAGGTGGATTTGGACATCAACTATGCCGTAATGGAAATCCCTAACGATTTCATCGTAGGATATGGATTAGATTATGACCAAGAAGGCAGAAACCTCCGCGACATCTACACGATAGTAGAAGAATAGGGGGTGAAGCATGTGGGAGAAAATGTTATTGGATATTCCTTTTTGGGGTACATACATTATTTTGGCTATGGTGGGAATCCCTGCTATAGTATTCTTATTATTTGTTATGACTCCCAAAGGAAAACAATGGTTTAACAGTATAAATTAAGTTTCTGACACAACATAAAACAATTTATATATATTTAAGGTAAAAATGAAAAATATCGTAATTTTCGGCGCTCCAGGTGCAGGTAAGGGTACACAGAGCGACAAGATGATTGAGAAGTATGGTCTCGGTCACATTTCAACAGGTGACGTTCTTCGTAACGAAATCAAGAATGGTACAGAACTCGGCAAGACTGCCAAGGGCTATATCGACAATGGTCAGTTGATTCCAGACGAGTTGATGATCGACATCCTCGCTAGCGTATATGACAGCTTTGGCAAGGATCACGCAGGTGTGATCTTCGATGGTTTCCCACGTACCACTCCACAGGCTGAGGCTTTGAAGAAGATGCTCTCTGAGCGTGGTCACAAGATTGCTGCCATGATCGAGCTTGCCGTTCCAGAGGATGAGCTGATGGCTCGTCTGCTCAACCGCGGTAAGTTGAGTGGCCGTTCTGATGACAACGAGGAGACTATCAAGAAGCGTCTCAACGTATATCATACACAGACAGCTCCTCTCATCGACTGGTATGAGAAGGAGGGTATCCACCACCACATCGAGGGTCTCGGAACTGTAGATGAGATCTTTGCTCGTGTTTGCAATGTTATAGACAACTTGTAATCAAGATATAATAATCTTCCCCGCAAGGCTGCGGGGAAGATTTATTCGTTAAATAATAAAAGAAAAATCAATGGCTGAATCCAATTTCGTAGATTATGTAAAGATCAACTGCCGCTCTGGTAAGGGTGGTAAAGGCTCCATGCACCTGCGCCATGTGAAGTACCAACCGAATGGTGGACCTGACGGTGGCGATGGCGGACGTGGAGGAAGCATCTATCTTCGCGGCAACCACAACTACTGGACCTTGCTGCATCTGAAGTATCAGCGCCACTTCTTCGCCGAGCATGGTGGCAATGGAGGACGTGACAAGTGCCACGGCACTGATGGTAAGGACATCTATATCGATGTGCCTTGCGGTACCGTGGTGTATAATGCCGAAACCGGTAAGTTCGTCTGCGACGTGGCTTACGACGGTCAGGAAGTACTGCTCCTGAAGGGCGGATGCGGCGGACTGGGCAACTTCCAGTTCCGTACCTCTACCAACCAGGCTCCACGCTATGCGCAGCCAGGTGAGCCGATGCAGGAGATGACCATCATCATGGAGCTGAAGCTCCTTGCCGATGTGGGTCTTGTGGGTTTCCCTAATGCCGGAAAGTCAACCCTGCTCTCTGCCGTATCCAGTGCCCGTCCAAAGATAGCCAACTATCCGTTTACCACCCTTGAGCCATCGCTGGGAATCGTGGATTACCGCGACCATCAGAGTTTCGTGATGGCAGATATCCCGGGTATCATCGAGGGAGCGAGCGAAGGAAAGGGCTTGGGACTGCGATTCCTGCGACACATCGAGCGCAACTCGCTGCTCCTCTTCATGGTTCCAGGTGATACCGACGACATCAAGAAGGAATACGAGGTGCTGCTGGGCGAGTTGAAGAACTTCAACCCAGAGATGCTCGACAAGCATCGCGTGCTCGCCATCACCAAGTGTGACCTGCTGGACGAGGAGCTCATCGAGATGCTGAAGGAGACCCTGCCAACCGATCTTCCGGTGGTATTCATCTCATCAGTTACCGGACAGGGCATCCAGGAACTCAAGGATGTGCTCTGGAAGGAGTTGAATTCAGAGAGCAACAAGCTGCAGGAGATTACTTCAGAAGATACCCTCGTTCACCGTGACAAGGATATGAGCCGCTTCCAGCAGGAACTCGAGGCTGAGGGCGAGGACATCGTGGAGTATATCGACGAGGATGAAATCGAGGATGTAGATGACTTAGATGATTTCGAATATGAATAAGGAATATCATATCGCTGAGGGCGTCACTGCTTTCTCTACCACCCGAAAGGGAGGAGTAAGCCAGGGCAACTACAGCGAATTCAATATCAATGACTATTGCGGCGACTGTGCCGAACACGTGGCAGAGAACCGCAGGAAGTTGGCGGATGAGCTGGGCATAAGCATCGACCATATCATCCTGCCGCATCAGGTGCATGGAGTAGAGGTCCGTCAGGTGGCAGGAGATTATTTCTCAATGCCTGAGAACATCCGCAAGATGATTCTCGAGGGCGTAGATGCCGTGATGACCAATGAGAAGGGCGTATGCATAGGCGTTTCCACCGCCGACTGCATCCCAATCCTGCTCTATGACGAGGAGCACCATGCCGTGGCAGCCATCCATGCCGGATGGCGAGGCACGCTGGCACGCATCGTCCACAAGACCATCCAGGAGATGGCTTTCGCCTATCATACGGAGCCAAAGAAGCTGAAGGCAGTGATTGGTCCGGGTATCTCGCTGGAGCATTTCGAGGTAGGCGATGAGGTGTATGAGGCCTTCGAGCAGGCAGCCTTCCCGATGGAAGAGATTGCCGAGCAGCGCCCCAATGCCGCCTTCTCGGTAGATATTGCCGAGCGTGAGCGCCTGGCTGCAGAAGGAAACATCGTGCAGCCGCTGAAGTGGCACATCAACCTGCCGCTCTGCAACAAGCAGATCCTGCTGCATTGCGGTGTGGCTGAGGAGAATATCCAGGATTGCGGCATCTGTACCTTTGCCCATAGCGACGAGTTCTTCTCGGCAAGAAAGCTGGGCATAGAGAGTGGCAGAATCTATACCGGCATTCTGATGAAGTAAGTTTTCAAGATAACATCCATTTTTCTCTTTTCTATGAACGAAGAGGGAAAAATGGATGTTTTTATGTTTTAAGATTTAATGGTTAAATTTAAAAAATGAATCTAAAAGAATAGAGAATGATTGTAAACAGAAGATTAAGAAGAAGAATCGGGCTGGCTGCCGTCTCGGGAATGCTGATGCTTTCGCTGAGCAGTTTCATGCCCGCCAAGAATGAGTTTACTGCCGCCGAGCAACAGCAGGTGAGCATCGCAACGCCAGGTCTCTTTGCCCAGAGTCAAGCCTTCAATGTTGACTTTGAGATATTCCGTGCCAAGGAATATTCATTCCCGCTTCCTGTGGGCAAGGCTAGCCTTATCAATGGCAACAGCGTGATGCGCATCTCTACTGCCAAGGGCGACGCAGTGAAGGCGATGTTTGACGGTTATGTGCGTCTCTCGCGCAAGACCGAATCGATGGGCAACGTGATCGTGATCCGCCATGACAACGGTCTGGAAACCGTGTATGCCAACAATGCCGAGAACCTGGTGAAGGTGGGACAGTCGATAGATGCCGGACAGACCATCGCCATCGTGGGCACCCGAGAGGGAGAGGCCTATTGCGATTTCTCCATCATGGTGAACGGTGCGCGCATCAACCCGGAAACCATCATCGAACTGAAGAGCCATAAGCTCCGCCGACAGACCGTGCAGTTCCGCAAGGAGGGCAACCGCATCGGCATCAAGGTGATTGGTGGCAAGGACTCCTCCGTTTCCAAGAACGATAAGAATGATAGAAACAATAAGGAAACAAATAAGAAATCGGGAAGCAGCCGTGGCGATCATGCCATGACTCTCGACCCTGACGAGGTGTACGACCCGTTTACCATCACTAACACCTTCCTGCTCGATCTGGAGAAGATAGAGGAGAAGGCATGGGCATATCCATTGCCTGATGCCCGTGTCATCAGTCCATACGGAGGTGCCCGCCGTCACTCGGGTGTGGATTTGAAGACCAAGGCAAACGATGAAATCTTTGCTGCCTTCGATGGCGAGGTCGTAGCCTCGGGACCTTATTTCGGCTATGGCAACTGTATCCGCATCAAGCACGCCTATGGTCTGGAAACGCTCTATAGCCACCAGAGTAAGAACATGGTAAAGAAAGGCGATAAAGTGAAGGCAGGTCAGGTAATCGGTCTTACGGGCCGCACCGGCAGAGCTACCACCGAGCATCTTCATTTTGAGGTGTCCTTCGGCGGCAAGCGCCTCGATCCAGCCATCATCTTTGACCACAGCAACCATAAGCTCAAGGCTGCCACTCTGCATCTTACCAAGGGCAAGGGTGTGAAGAGCGTGAAGAACTAGAAATATCGAAAAATCCCCATCGGCTGGATTACTCCAGTGCGATGAGGATTTCCTTTTTATTCTCAGAAGATGCATCAATCATCTTTTCCCAGGAGAAAAGAATTACTTCTTCTTCTGCGATTTACGGTTGGCTCTCTGTTGGCGATACTTTGCCTTCTGACGGGCAGAGCCGCTGCCGTGAGCACCCGTGATGTACTTCTTCTTCTTGGCCTTGGTCTTCACCTTGTCGTCGTCGTCCTTCTTCGGACCGCCGCCGGCCTTGAAAACCATGCCACCCATGATAATATCGTCAATATCACTCATATACTTTGAACTTTGAATTTTGAACTTTGAACTTTATGATAAGTAAAGCCGTTGAATTCTTCACTCATCACTCTTCGTTCTTCACTTAATTTAGTGATGGAAGAGGCGAACGTGAGTAAACGCCATGGCGATGCCGTACTTATCGCATGTATCGATAACATTATCGTCACGGATGCTACCGCCTGCTTCTGCTATATATTCCACACCACTCTTGTGAGCACGTTCGATGTTGTCACCGAATGGGAAGAAAGCATCGCTACCTACAGATACACCCTTGTTCTGGGCAATCCAAGCCTTCTTCTCCTCGCGGGTCAATGGCTCAGGTTTCTCAGTAAAAAACTGCTCCCAAACGCCGTCCTGCAATACATCCTCCCACTCATCAGAGATATAGACATTGATGGTATTGTCGCGGTCGGCACGACGGATCTTCTCCTTGAAAGGCAGGTTCATCACCTTAGGACACTGGCGCAACCACCACTCATCAGCCTTGGAACCAGCCAGACGGGTACAGTGGATACGGCTCTGCTGACCGGCACCGATACCGATAGCCTGACCATCCTTCACGTAGCAAACAGAGTTACTCTGAGTATATTTTAGAGTGATGAGCGAGATGATCAGGTCGCGCTTAGCCTCTGCAGTGAAGTTCTTGTTCTTGGTAGGGATATCCTCGAAGAGAGCTGGATCATCAAGCTTTACCTCGTTGCGACCCTGCTCGAAGGTAACACCGAATACCTGCTTGTGCTCGATAGGAGCTGGCACGTAGTCTGGATCAATCTGGATGACGCAGTAGGTACCCTTGCGCTTCTCCTTCAACACCTTGATAGCCTCAGGAGTAAAGCCTGGAGCAATCACGCCATCGCTCACCTCACGCTTGATGAGGAGTGCCGTCGCCTCGTCGCAGACATCGCTGAGTGCCACGAAATCGCCGTAAGAGCACATACGGTCGGCACCGCGTGCACGTACGTAAGCGCAAGCCAGAGGAGAGAGCTCGAAATCCACGTCATCGCAGAAGTAGATCTTCTTCAGCGTGTCGCTCAGAGGCAGTCCGATGGCAGCACCAGCAGGAGAAACATGTTTGAAACTAGCGGCAGCAGGCATTCCTGTAGCTGCCTTCAGTTCCTTGACCAATTGCCAAGAGTTGAAAGCATCCAGGAAGTTGATGTAGCCAGGACGGCCGTTGATAACTTCGATAGGCAGTTCCCTTCTGTTATCCATATAGATGCGAGAAGGCTTCTGATTCGGATTGCATCCGTACTTAAGTGCTAATTCTTTCATCTTAATTAAGAAATGTATTTAGAATTTGGTTGCAAAATTACAAAAAAAATATGAGAAAACCATTTTTTTCGGGCGAAATTCAAAAATAATCTCCCAAAGATGACTCCGTTTCAAAAATATTGTGTACTTTTGCCCGCAGTTAGGAAAGAAATAAATATTTGAGAAATTAAAGGAATTGAGAATTTGAGGAGGGAAAATCACAATGAAAAATGATTTGAAAATCCTCGCTATAGCTTTGGAGAAGAAGCTAGGCAAGGAACACCTGCAGCACGAAGAGAAGCATAGAAACAACAAGTTGCTGCACAAGGTGTGGGAAATATTGAAAGGAAAGGAGAAACCTTCACAGCAGACACTCAACCGTCTGGCATTGCTTGCCGGATTTCAGAGCTGGGCTAATCTGCAGGGCGCATTGCACGGCACCGATGACGGGCTTACCAATTACAGCGCCGGGGAATAAAGTTTTGGATTTTTACAGTTAAGATTGTTTCTGATAATTCCCTTTGGCCGGGGAATATCATAAGACTAGATTGTTGTTCGCATGGAACTCTACCTCATCCGCCCGTCAGGTGTGATGAGCATTTTGTTAAGATATCAGGTAGCCGGAAATGCAGAAAGGGCATCCAATCGTGAGATCGGATGCCCTTTTTCTGATTCTAATTTTTAATAGGTAACTAAGAAAATTACTCAGCGCTCTTAGCGATGGTCTTCTTCTCAGCGATACGAGCCTTCTTACCTGTGAGCTTACGCAAGTAGTACAACTTAGCGCGACGTACCTTACCGTGCTTGTTCACCTCGATAGAATCGATAGCTGGTGACTCAATAGGGAAGATACGCTCTACACCTACAGTACCTGACATCTTACGAACAGTGAAACGCTTCTTGTCACCATGACCAGAGATCTTGATAACTACACCACGATAGAGCTGGATACGCTCCTTAGTACCCTCGACGATTTTGTAAGCGACTGTGATAGTATCACCTGCCTTGAACTCAGGGAACTTCTTGCCGGTTGCAAATGCTTCTTCAGCAACTTTAATCAAATCCATTTTTTGTATAAAATTAAAAATTGTTTGTCGTTCCAACGCAACATGGACTTGGACAACACTTCTGCCCAGACAACAGCGGTTACGCCGAAAAGCGGGTGCAAAGTTACTACTTTTTCTCGTATCTCGCAAATTTTCAGCGGGTTTCTTCTCTTTTTCCCCATCTTTTTTTATTTTCTTTACTAATGAAATGGATTTTTCTCGCCGTTTTCGCTTTTTTAGCCGATTTATTTTGTATCTTTGCATCCCGAAAACAGAATATTGTAAAAGGTATGAAGAAAAAGAATAGTATGCAGATGATGCTTGCCTCCATGGCTCTGATGCTGATGGCAAGCCCTGCCTTTGCCCAGAAATTCAAGGTGGCAAAGGTGGAGAGAACCCGTATTTTGATCGATCAGAGATGGGATGCCCAGCCGGATGCTGAGGCTGCGAAGTTCATCGCCCCTTATCAGCACAAGGTGGATAGCATCATGGGTCCTGTAGTGGGATCCGTAGCACATGATATGACCCGCCATCGTCCTGAGAGTGAGTTGAGTAACCTGCTTTCTGATATCCTGGTATGGGGTGGCAGACAGTTTAATGAGCAGCCCGTCTTCTCGGTGTATAACATGGGCGGCATCCGTGCCGACTTTGCCAAGGGCGATATCAACGTTGGCGAGGTGAGCGAGGTGGCTCCTTTCGAGAACAAGATCTGTTTCCTCACGCTTACCGGCGAGAAGGTGCTCGAACTCTTCCAGCAGATAGCCCACCGTGGCGGCGAGGGAGTGAGCCATGCCGTAAGAATGGTCATCACCCGCGACGGCAAGCTGAAGAGCGCAACCCTGAACGGCGAACCTATCGACCCAGCCAAGAGCTATCGCATAGCTACCCTCGATTATCTTGCCGAGGGCAACGACCAGCTTGTAGCCTTCAAGAGCGGTACCGATGTGGTGGCTCCTAAGGCGAAGGAGAACAATGTGCGCTACATCATCATAGACTATCTCCGTGAGATGAAGGCACAGGGCAAGGTTGTTGAATCAAGAATAGAAGGCCGCTGCGTAGTAGATAAATAAAAAAAGTATAGAAAATGAAACATACATTATTATATATAGCGCTGGCGCTGGCATCATTCATGCTGCAGCCGGCAACAGTACAGGCTAAAGTCCTGAAGGATTCCAAGGTCAAGAAGGAGGCAAAGGCGCAGAAGGCTCCAAAGGTAGTGAGGCAGCTCGTGGTGCTCCATACCAACGATACCCACTCCTGCGTGATGCCTTATAATCCGAATCTCGCAGATACAGCCATCGCCAACCGTGGAGGCTACCTCCGCCGAGTGGCAATGATCAAGCAGGAGCGCAGTCAGAATCCTGATTTCCTGCTCTTCGACAGTGGCGATTTCTCTCAGGGATCTCCTTACTATTCACTCTTCAAGGGCGATGTAGAAGTGGGATTGATGAACGAGATGAAGTATGATGCAGCCACCATCGGCAACCATGAGTTCGATTACGGCATGGACAATATGGTGCGTCTTTTCAAGATGGCGAAGTTCCCGATTGTTTGTGCCAACTACGATTTCACCGGCACCGAGCTGGCGGAAATCGTGAAGCCATACGTGATCTTGCATCGTAAGGGACTCAAGATAGGCGTCTTCGGACTGGCTCCGCAGCTTGCCGGTTTGGTGAGCGAGAAGAATTACGGTTGCATCCAGTACCTGGACCCTATCCAGAAGGCGAACGAGATGACGGAGATTCTGAAGAAGAAGGAGAAGTGTGATGTCATCATCTGCATCTCTCATCTGGGCTGGAATATAGACGGCACGGATGATACCGAGGTGATTGCTGCATCCCGCAATATCGACCTGGTATTGGGAGGTCACAGCCACAGCCTCTTCCAGACGCTGAAGTACAGAACAGATCTTGATGGCAAGCAGGTGCCTGTAGATCAGAACGGAAAGGGCGCCATCTGGGTTGGCAAAATGACATTGGATATCGTAAAGAATAAGTAAAAAGGAAAATAAACAAAAAGAGGGTGTGTCATAAGTCCATGACGCACCCTTTTTCTATCTATAATTTTCCGTAA
>OLQW01000314.1_pt1 | contig 31609 bp, 34 predicted proteins | sample 1672901 | NCBI WGS metagenome assembly OLQW01 (sample SAMEA3136735, study PRJEB25190) | human gut metagenome | reverse complement strand
ACAGGCGGCAGAAAACAGAAAGTGAACGGAAAAGGAGGTCTGCTGTGGACAGTTAGGAGCGAAAAAAGCCTTGATTTATCAGGCTCCGCAAGCCCCAAACCGGGGCAGGTGGTATAAAGTATCGCCCGCCCCGGAAAACGGGCTTCTAACCGTCCACAAAACGCACTATGACAAATACCATCTATATCCATCAGCCGGAAAAGGCGTTCAGCTTCACCCGGCTCCCGAATTTCCTCTTTGAAGCCCCCACATTCAAGCCCCTGTCCAACGAGGCAAAGGTTCTGTACGCCTTTATCCTGCGCCGGACAGAGTTATCCCGCAAGAATGGGTGGGCGGATGATTGCGGACGGATTTATCTGTACTATCCCATCTGCGAGGTGGTTGACCTGCTCCACTGTGGGCGGCAGAAAGCGGTAAACACCCTGCGGGAACTGCAATACGCCGGGCTGGTGGAGATCCAGAAGCAGGGCTGTGGAAAACCCAACCGCATTTACCCAAAATCCTATGAAGCGGTTCCAAACACCGACTTCAAGAAATCCGGTTCTGGTACGCCGGAGGGCTGAAAACCGTACTTATGAAGTGAGGAAATCACTCCCCGGAAGTACGAAAACCGGACGGTATATAGAAATACAAAGATTAAAAAGATTGATTTATATTCTATCCATTCCAATCCTATCCGAGCTGTTTTCTGCGGGATTTTCCCTGTGGAAAACCCCGGATAGGAAAGGAATGGGGAAAGGAGCAGAATGGCACAACACGCAATTTTGCGGTTTGAGAAGCACAAGGGCAACCCGGCAAGGCCGCTGGAAGCCCATCACGAACGGCAGAAAGAACAATACGCCAGCAACCCCGACATTGACACCAGCCGTAGTAAATATAACTTCCATATCGTCAAGCCGGAGGGACGCTATTACCACTTCATTCAGAGCCGGATTGAACAGGCTGGGTGCCGAACCCGCAAGGACAGCACCCGGTTTGTCGATACGCTGGTAACCGCCAGCCCGGAGTTTTTCAAGGGGAAATCCCCAAAGGAGATACAGGCGTTTTTCCAGAGGGCGGCGGACTTCCTCATTGGCCGGGTAGGACGGGAAAATATCGTGTCGGCGGTGGTACACATGGACGAGAAAACGCCCCACCTGCATTTGACCTTTGTTCCGCTGACAAAGGACAACCGCCTGTGTGCAAAGGAGATTATCGGCAACCGGGCAAACCTGACGAAGTGGCAGGACGATTTTCACGCCTATATGGTGGAGAAATATCCTGACTTGGAGCGTGGGGAGAGCGCCAGCAGGACAGGCCGGAAGCATATCCCCACCCGGCTTTTCAAACAGGCGGTTTCCCTCTCCCGGCAGGCAAGAGCCATTGAAGCCACGCTGGACGGCATTAACCCGCTGAACGCCGGAAAGAAAAAAGAGGAAGCCCTCTCCATGCTGAAAAAGTGGTTCCCGCAGATGGAGAATTTCTCCGGGCAGTTGAAAAAGTACAAGGTCACAATCAATGACCTGCTGGCGGAGAATGAGAAGTTGGAAGCAAGGGCAAAGGCCAGCGAAAAAGGAAAGATGAAAGATACGATGGAACGGGCAAAGCTGAAAAGCGAACTGGACAATTTACAGCGGCTGGTTGACCGTATCCCGCCGGATATACTGGCGGAACTGAAACGTCAGCAGCGGCACACGGTAAAGGAAAGGTGATAGATATAAGCAGAAATTTTCGCCGCCTCTGTGCGGCATTGTACCTTGAAAAACAGAATATGGAGGACACTGGATGGCAAAAAGTGAAAGCGATATTTTTACACCCCGAACAGGGCAGGTTATACAAGCAGAGAACGGCACGCAGTATTTTGTATGTGGGAACAACCGTATAAAAATCTCCGAACACTTCGCCGCAGGCGGGAAGCCCCTCGGTGATCTGATTGTAGATGTGGTGCGGCATACCGCAGAAAAAGCCGCTTCAACCTGATAGCCCATCATTGATAACACGCCCACGCTTATGATATAATTGCCATAGAGCAAAAGTATTGTAAGCGTGGGTTGTTTCTTTAGAAGGAGGATTTTTAACGGTGAAACAACCTTACAATACTACGATTTACAACACGGCGCTTTATATGAGATTGAGCCGGGACGATGAACTGCAAGGAGAAAGCGGGAGTATTCAGACACAACGCATGATGCTCCGGCAATATGCCGCCGAGCATGGCCTGAATGTCATAGATGAATATATCGACGATGGATGGTCTGGAACGAACTTTGACAGGCCGGATTTTCAGAGAATGATTGATGACATTGAGGACGGGAAAATCAACTGCGTTGTTACGAAGGATTTATCCCGCTTAGGCAGAAACTACATTCTGACCGGCCAGTACACGGAAATCTACTTTCCCAGCAAAGGCGTCCGCTATATCGCTGTCAATGACAATGTGGACACCATCAACGGAGAGAATGAGCTTGCCCCATTCCTCAACATTCTGAATGAAATGCACGCCCGCCAGACCAGCAAAAAGGTAAAGGCGGCCATGCGGACACGGTTCGCAAATGGCGCACACTATGGAGCCTATGCTCCGCTTGGCTATGTCAAAGACCCAGATAAGAAAGGCCATCTTCTGATTGACCCGGAAACAAGGTGGATTATCGAAAAGATTTTTGACCTTGCCGTTCATGGCCGGGGAGCCGCCAGCATTACACGGATTTTGGTCGAAGAAAAAGTACCTACTCCCGGCTGGCTGAATTTCCAGAGATACGGCACTTTCGCAAATATCTATGCCGGAGCGCCGGAGGAAAAAGCCTATGCGTGGACGATAGCGCAGGTGAAAAGTATTCTGAAAGAGGAAACCTATATCGGACACAGCGTCCACAATAAGCAGACCAACATTTCATTCAAAAACAAGAAGAAAGTACGCAAGCCAAAAGAGGAATGGTATCGTGTGGAGAACACCCACGAAGCGATTATTTCCGAAGATGTGTTCCGTCAAGTACAGGAGCAGATTTGCAACAGGCGCAGACGGCAGAAGAACGGCACAACACAGATATTTTCCGGGCTGGTAAAATGTGCGGACTGCGGCTGGTCGCTGGCCTATGGTATGAACAGCCAGAACAAAAATCCCTATGCCCACTACCATTGTAGCAAGTACGGGCAAGGATTGCACCAGTGTTCCATGCACTATATCCGCTATGATGTGCTTTACGCCTATGTCCTTTCCCGTCTGCAATACTGGTCTGTGCTGGCACAGCAGGATGGGGACAAACTTCTGAAACGGCTACTTAACGCCAGCGACAAGGAACGCAATACTGCAAGGAAGCGGCAGACAGCCGAACTGAAAAAGGCGGAAAAGCGCAAAGCAGAAGTAGACACCCTGTTTGCAAAAATGTATGAGGACTGGTCTGCCGGACGCATTACAGAATACAATTTCAATATGCTGTCCGAAAAGTATCAGGGCGAACAGCGAGAATTGGACGTAAAAATTGAACGGCTTCACGAAGCGATGGAGACCGCCGCCCAGACAGCGGTTGACGCTGAAAAGTGGATAGGTCTGATGAAACAGTATGTCAATCCCACAGAATTGACGGCTGAACTTCTGAATACGCTGATTGAAAAAATCCTTGTCCATGAAGCGGTCAAAAGTGAGGACGGAAGCCGGGAACAGGAAGTGGAAATCTTCTACCGCTTTATCGGCAAAATCGAATGACACATCTTGAGATACCCAACAATATCTTTAACTAAGGGAAACGGGGAATTCCCAACCACCTTTAAACTCCCCATAACTTCTTTTAGTTGCCAAAATTTTATCATTATCTTTAATTATCGCTGCTACAACTCTTATACTTTTCATATCTTCACCTTATATCTTAAAATTTAATTATATTTATATCACTCTTTCTATTATATTATAAAAATTATAGCAAAAAGGCAAAATATAATATTTTACCATTATATTTTGCCTTAATTTTATTAATATGTGCCTACAGTTGTTTTGCCTGCAATTACTTTTTGTTCTTTTTCAAATTTTAATAAGCTATATTGGTCAAAATTAGTAGCTATCATAATAGTGATTGGATTATATCCAGCTTTTTTGATTTTTTCAATATCAATTTCTACTAATTTATCACCAACTTTTACTTCGTCGCCAGCTTTGACTAAAACTTTGAAGCCATCGCCTTTCATATTAACTGTATCAATACCTATATGAATTAAAATTTCCATATCTGTATCAAGTTTAAGACCAAGAGCGTGTCCTGTTTCTTCCATTACCATCATTACAGAACCATTAGCTGGTGCAGTAATATATTTTTCAGTTGGAATGATTGCTACACCATCACCCATAGCACGAGAAGCAAATGCTTCATCAGGTACATTTTCAATAGATACTAAATCACCAGTTGCAAAAGCTTTCAAACTTGGAGATTTATCTGTGTTAGAAACTAATTCTTCTTTTTGAAGTACATCAGGAGCTTGAAGTAAAGCTTCAAAACGTTCACGAACTTGTGGTACAGAAAGACCTACAATTACTTGAATAGCACAAACCATTATGAACTAATCCATGAGCACCTGCTGCCATAAATACATTTGTATCTTTTACTAAGCTATCATCTTTTACAGTTACACGAAGACGAGTAGCACAGTTTGTAACATCTACGATATTATTTTTGCCACCTAAAGCTTCTAAAAATGCAGCAGCTTTTCTATCACGTTCATCGCCTGCTACTTTTTGTTTGTAATCAGCTTTAGTATAAAGTTTATCTGGTTCTGCATCATCGCCACGACCAGGAGTTTTCAAATCAAGTTTAATAATTAAAAATCTAAAAACAACAAACCAAATACAAGTAAAGATTAAACCAATGATAATTTGAGTAATATATGTTTCATAGTGATTATTAAATAATGGAATCCAATCCTGGAATAAAGCACAGTCTAATATACCGCCACCAAAGTTACCAGTTACACCAAAGAAATACATAGTAGCTGCTAAAGTACCAGCTAAAAGTGCATGAATCAAGAATAATACAGGAGCAACGAATAAGAATGTAAATTCAAGTGGTTCAGTGATACCACAAAGTACAGCAGTGATTACTGCTGGAATTAAAATTGCTGCAACTTTTTTACGACGTTCAGGTTTAGCTGTGAAATAAATAGCAAGCGCGATACCTGGACAACCGAATATTTTACTCAGACCGTGAAGTGCAAATCCACCTTGAGGGAATAACTCAATAAGAGGTTTTGTAGATTGAGCAAATTCTTGAATATGTTGAAGCCAATAAACCTGTATACCGCCATCAACAACGGCTGGACCAAAAATAAATGGAATATAAATGAAATGATGTAATCCTGTTGGAATTAAAATACGTTCTAAGAAAGTATAAAGCCATACACCAAACACACCAGCAGAAGTCAAGAAATATTGAAGTGAAGCAATACCTGCTTGGAATTGTGGCCAAATCAAACAAAATAGATAAGCTACAGGTAACATTAAAACGAAACCAGCAACAACTACTAAAGAAGAACCTTTAAATAAACCTAAATAATCTGGTAAGTTTACATCAAATAATTTTCCATGTAAATATACAGCTAGTGAAGCAATTACGATAGCACCAATCATACCAGTATCTAAAGTTTTGATATTAGCTACCATAGCAAGACCACTACCTGCTACTGCTTCTTTAGAAAAATCTACGCCAAAACTTGGGCCCCATAAAGTCAACATTGCTTGTACAAAATAGTTGAAAACAATATATATCAAAAATGCTTCCATACATGCACGAGCATTATTTTTCTTTGCAAGCCCAATTGGTAAACCAATTACAAATAATAACGGTAACTAATTAAATACTGTCCATGCACCTTGTTCAATAATATACCAAAAATTATACCAAGCAGTGCCTTTTTCAGCTATAGAACCTAATATCATTGGATTTTTACACAAAATTGACAATGCTACAATAATACCAAAAACCCCAAACATCAATACAGGTGTAAACATTGCACCGCCAAAACGTTGAATTTTTTGCATCACAACATCTTTATTAAATGCCATTTCTCTCGCCAGCCTTTCTTTGCTCTCTTATTTAATTAATATTACTATTTATGTAAACCTTCTGAATACTTTATTCAAAAATCAAGGCACAAAGTAATATGCTCTGTGCCTTGAAATTTTAGTAATACAATTCTCTTAATATATACTTCTCTTTATTATTTTAATTCAGGCCAATAATCTTTATTTGCTTCAATTAAATCATCTAAAATAGCTTTTGCTACAGATGCACTTGGTACTGTTTTAGATAAAGTGAGTGCTTGCCATAATTTCTGATAGCTACCTGTAATCCATGCTTCTACAACAAGTTTTTCTACAGATACTTGCTGTTCCATCAAACCTTTTTGGAATTGAGGAATTTTACCGATGCAAACTTTTTCATAACCATTAGAACCAACGATGCAAGGAATTTCTACCATAGCTGTTGGATCAAAGTTAGAAATAGCACCATCATTTTGTACGATTAAAAGCATACGAGCTTTTTTGTTGAAAGCAATAGCTTCTGCAAGGTCTACGATATAGCTTGCATGGTCATCACTTTGGAATTTACAATCAACAGCTGTACCTTTTTCTACAATTTCTTTAGCTGCTGCAAATACATTTTTTTCACGATGTTCCATAACTTCATTTGCACGAGTATGGTCTGGATGTTGATTGTCATGATTAAATACATAATCAGAGAATAAGTAATATTTTAAATATGTGTTTGGTAATGTATCTGGGTCAACAGCATAAACATCTTTAGCTTTGCCAAAAGTATCATTCCAACTAGCTTCATCATTATGAGCTTCTGGATTTACAATATAACCATATTTAGCAACATGTTCTTTGATACGTGGCATTAAATCATTACCATCTTTATCGCGGATATCACACCACCAACCAAAATGATTAAGTCCATAATAGCGAACAGTCATATCTTTTCTGCCACCTGGAAGACCTAAAATTTCAGCCATTCTGTCTTCAATACCTACTGGCATATCGCAGATGTTGATGATTTTAGAATTTGGACGAAGTCTTCTAGTTGCTTCAGCTACGATAGCTGCTGGATTAGAGTAGTTGAGCATCCAAGCATTTGGAGAATATTTTTCCATATAATCTAAGATTTCAATAACTCCACCAATAGAACGCATACCATAAGCAATTCCACCAGGACCACAAGTTTCTTGACCAAATACGCCATGTTTCATTGGAATTTTTTCATCTTTTTCACGCATTGCATATTTACCAACGCGAATGTGAGCCATTACAAAATCTATGTCAGTGAATGCTTCTTTTGGATCTGTTGTATAAGAAAATGCAATTTCAGGTGCACGTTCTTTTAATAATATTTCACATGCTTTAGCAATCTTTTCCTGACGTTCTGCATCATTATCATAAAATTTAATCTGACGAAGTGGGAAACGGTCTGCATGATCTAAAAGCATCATTACAATACCTGGTGTAAAAGTACTTCCGCCACCTGCAATTACGATTGAAGATTTTTTCATAATTAAAACCCCTTTTCTTTAATCATAAATTTCATTTATGTATTAGTTTTTATTTTTTATCAACCTCATGGCTATATAATAATCTAATATATTCATAAATTCAATAGTTTCAAGGGTTTTAGAGTTTTATTACCTTCACTTGCACTTTATCACAGCCCATGTGATATATCACATCACTATTAAAATACTATATATATTATAAATACTAATGCTTTTATTATTTCCCAAAATTGATATAAATATTTACCAAATTACTTTATCACATAAAAAAATCAGCCTCAAATATCTTTAACAATATTCTCAGCTGATAATATATTATATTTTTTCTATTCATCTACTGTCAACGTATTTTGACAAATGCGATGTAATAATTTAAATAATGTATATCTTTCTTCCGCCGTTAAGCCCTTCAATGCTTTCACACGATGTTTTGTTACTCGTTTTTCTAAAAAATCATAAAGCTCTATTGCATGTTCAGTAAGAAATATATATTTTTCTCTTTTCCCTTGAATGCGCTGACGCTTAACAAGATTTTTTTCTTCCATCTTTTTTATTATTTTAGATATAGCTGCTGGTTCTACATTCAAACAATTGGCCAATTCTAACTGTGATATATTATCATGCTCTTTGACCATTTTCAAAATAGACCACTCAGAACTATATACATCTGCTGTATAAATCTCACTATTAAGCGTTTTTGAAAAAGCTCTCATCGTTTGATAAAGTTGATGAATTAATAAATCATCTAATCTATCATCTATTTGAGGATATTTTCCACTATCCACTTCTTTTATCCTATCCATATCATACTAATTCCTTTCTGCTAACTATATTCTTCGTTATAGCAGAAAATCTCTTATATGACAACTCATATTTTTATTTAAGCGAGTTCTTCCTGTTCATTTTGCTTTTTTACTTTCTTTTGTAAAACGAAATGATTAAACATGAAGAATGCTATAAATATTACCATAACACCGATTACATAATAATACATATTAACATAACCAATTGAACCAGCTACACTGCCTAATAAAATAATACCACTGCTTGTACCAATATCTAACATATTATAAAAAGTAGCACTAGCACCACTACGGCGGTCTGAAGTAACTATATTAAGCATCCATGTCATAAGAGAAGGCAATAATAAACCACCTCCAAAACCATAAAATACAGAAGCTACTAATAATACAGTTAAAAATTATGCTGAAACTAATATTCCTAATCCAATCAAATACAAAATACCGCCTGGTAAAATTACCCAGAAGCCACCTTTACTATCAAAAATACGCCCGCCAAAAGGTCTAGAGATAAATACAAATATAGTACCAACTATAAAGAATAAACCTGCATTTTCAATACCTACTTCACTAGCCATCATTGTAATAAAAGTATTTACACTGCCATATGCTGCACCAAATAAAATTGTCAATATTGAAGGTATTCCTGTACCATATTCACACAACTTATGACGGATAGACATATGCTTTTTCTCAGTTGGTAAAGGAGCTTCTTTCGCATTACATAATTTTGCACTAACAGCAGCCAAAAAGGTAACTATCATTGAAGTAAAAAATAACATATTTGCACTAAAATCAGTCAATAACATAACACCTAAAGCAGGAGCTACAGCCATAGCTACTGTACTGCCAAGACCAAAATAACCAATGCCTTCTCCACGTCTTTGAGCTGGAATTACATCAGCAACCAAAGCAGCTGCAAAAGTCGTACTAAGACCAAAACCTATACCATGTAAAATACGTGCTACTATCAAAGAATAAACTGATGTAAACATATCATAGCTTAAAGTAACCAAAAAAGAACAAAGCAAACCTAAATATAAACATTTCTTCTTACCAAATTTACGCACACCTGCATCTGTGAATAAACGAATAAAAACCAAAAATTCCTGTTATAATTCCAATTTCTGCACCACTAGCTCCAATTGATGCAGCATATAATGGTAAAGTAGGTAATAAAAAATGAAAACCTGCAAATAATAATCCATTAGCACCAACTAAAGTTATAAAATTTCTTGTCCATAATTTTATATTTGACATTTTACCCTTCCTTTCAATAATCCTCATGAATTAACTAGTTAACTAATAAGCTATATTTATAATTAACTAGTTAATTATAAGACAATATTTAATATAAACTTTATGATTTAACATGTCAATATATCTTAAAAATATTTATTTTATAAAATATTTCCTAATCTTCTAAATACAATAAAAACAGTATTTTAAAATTATAAAATACTGTTTAAAGTTCATTACTCTATTGTTCTGCACAATATTGGCTATAACTAACAAACCACATTTCTACTGCTAAGAAAAAACCTAACATAGACTTATATTCAAAATCTACAGTAGCTGGCAAATCTATAGGCGTAACATATATATTTTCTGTGCTAAGTGTTGCTAATGTATTACTTTTTAATTGTGTCAAAGAAATAATTGGTATTCTTTGTAAATGAAGTTTTTTAGCAAGTTCTACAACATTTTTAGACTCTCCACTTAAAGAAATAATAATAAATAAATCATCTTTTCTTACATTTCTTATAACAGTTTTAAACTCATCTGGACCTTTTATCTCATAAACTAAAACATTACAATTTACGAATAAACGCAAAATTTCACTAGCAACATTTTTCTGTACATGACCTGAAGCATAGACAAATATTCTTTGAGCATTATGTAATAATTTATTTAATCTTGTGAAATCTTGTTTTGCTATCTCTTCCCCTACATGTTTACATAAATTTACTGTTGCTTGAGCAATATCCATTGATGGCTTTTCTCTTGCTTGACTTATTTCCATTTTTAACATCATTTTCAAATCACTAAAACCATCAAGACCTAATTTCTTAGCAAAACGAAGCACTGTTGTTCGTGAAACATTACAATTATCAGCTATATCATAAATAGAAATGTAACAACATTCTTTTTTATGTGCATAAATATAACGCCATACGATTAAATCTGTCGGATTTAATTTATCTAATTTACTATTAACCAATTCTTCTAATGTCATTTGAATATCTCCTTAAAAAACATAATTTAATATATATTCTTCATAACAAATAGAAATCCTTGTTTTAACTAAAATTTTTATAATCTTTTTTGAAAGTTTCCTACTACATTTATGCTTTCATCTTCAATAATAAATACATTTTCATCATAATCACAAAGAATTTTACGCAAAATTAATGCTTCATCTTTGGACACTACTGTCAATAAAATATTAGTTTCTTCGCCACTGTATGCACCAATCCCCTTAATTTTAGTTACTCCTCGATGAACAGCTTTAAAAATCAAATTCTCAAGCTGTTCTTTTTTTGAGATAATCAACATCGTCATAGTAATATTCTGTAAATGTACTCTATCAATAACAACAGCCGTTACTACTGCAAAAAAAATCGAATATACACCAGCTGAAATATCATATATATACATACAAGTAGTAAATACAAATACATTTATAATATTAAATATTTTACCTACACTCATACTTTTATATTTTTGCATCAACAATAATCCTAATATTTCTTCACCACCACCACTGCCTTTTGATAATAAAGTAATGCCAGCACCTATACCACAAAGAACTCCGCCGGCAATACATGCAGTAATATTTTCAGGCAAAAAACTTTTTTCTGGTACTGGCACAATACTCAACAATACACTATAACATATTACACAAAAAATAGTTTTGATGATAAAATCTCCACCAAAACGCTTTAAAGAAATATATAACAATGGTAAATTGAGCAAAAAATAAATAATCCCTGTATAATTACCTTCACCCAAATCAATTTCTATTATATTTTCTATCACATAAATCATTATCTGAGAAATTCCCAAAAAACCACCATTATATAAATCACAAGGCAATATAAATACATTAAATCCTATAGAATATAGCAATGAACCACTTATAATATATCCCAATGCTTTCATGTCAAATAATGACTTTAAACATAATTTTAATTGCATATTTTCACCTTTTTCTAAAACATCTATTTTTATAGACAAATAAAACCCAGAGCATTTTGCCCTAGGTTTTATCTATCACTTTTTTATTCAGGAAGTAGCCCTTTTTGTACTAAAAATTCATGTGCCACTTCATGAGCATCTCTACCTTCTACATCTACAGCATAATTCATGTTTCTCATTTCTTCATCAGATATTTGACCATCTAATTTAGCAAATACATCTTTTAATTCTGGATGCTGCTCTAATAATTTGCCTCTAGTAAATGATACTGCATAAAATGGTGGGAAAAATCCCATATCATCAGGTAACCCCTGTAAATTCAATTTTTTTAGCAAAGCGTCCGTGGAAAAAGCATCTACTACATCGACTTCTCCATTTGCTACTGCTTGATAACGAATAGTAGCATCTAAAGCTTTTACATCTTTAAATTGTGTGCCAAATTTCGCTTCCAATCCTGGCAAGCAATCTTCACGATGCAAAAACTCAGCTGTACAACCAAGTGTTACATCACTAGAGATAGCTAACAAATCACTCATTTTCTCTAGATTGTGTTCTTTAGCAAAATCTGGACGAACACTTAACACATAAGTATTATTAAAACCTAATGGTTTAGACGTTACTACATTATATTTATTTAATAATGTCTCTGATACTTGATTATATACCACTTCTGAATCTGAATTCATTGGCAATTTACAAAAATTCATCAAAGCTGTACCTGAATACTCTACAAAAGTATCAATATCACCATTTGTCAAAGCACTAAAGCAAAAATCTGCACCATTTAAGTTAAAACGACGCTCTACTTTAAAATCAGTATAATGTTCAATTAAATCTTCATACATATATCCCAAAATAAATACTTCTGTAAAATTAGATGTACCTACTACAATTGTTTTCTGAGTAGCATCTTTTATATAAGCATAACCTTTAACACCAAGTGGCATTATCACCAATAAAGTACACAATCCTGCTACTACTACTTTTTGGAATGTATGTTTTTCTAATTTATCATTTTTTATTTGTCCTGCTGGTTTTAACCCTTCTGGCACTAATAGATTTTCAGCTTTAGCTAACATATAATCAATTAATAAAGCTAAAACTGATGCTGGAATAGCTCCTAATAAAACCATATCAATATTAAGACCAATAAGCCCCATATTAATAAACCAACCTAAGCCGCCAGCTCCGGCAAAAGCAGCAATAGTCATTGTTCCCACAGCTGCTACCGTACTAATTCGTATTCCTGCCATAATAAAAGGCATGGCAAGTGGCATTTCTACTTTAATTAATTTTTGCCAACTAGATAAACCTATTCCTTCTGCAGCTTCTCTAAGTTTAGGGTCAATACTGCTAATACCTGTATAAGTATTTTTTATAATTGGCAATAAAGCATAAATTATTACCATGATAATAGCAGGCTTTTCTCCAATGCCTACAAATGGTACAGAAAATGCTAACAGCGCAATACATGGTATACTTTGCATTAAATTGGCTATTCCAATAACTATATTTGACGCAGTTTTATTTCTAGTTATCAAAATACCTAATGGTACCCCGATAGCTATAGATAATAATACCGCCATTGTAGTCATGTTCATATGCTCCATAAAACGAAGCCATACATCTGGATATTTATCTAAAAATAAAGCTAGTAATGAACTATTCATGCTAAAATTCCGTCCTTTTGTCTTACACTATCTTGATATTGGCGACTAAGCACTGATAATAGCCTACTTTTTGTTAAATAGCCTACTAATTCATTTTTTAAATCCAATACTGGAACAATGCCGAAATGATTATAATCTACTGTATTAGTAATTTCTTTCAACGAAGTATTTTCATATACTGCATGATAATCATCTGATATAAAATTCTTTAATGAACCACTATATGAATCAAAATTCTGTAAATCAGCTAGCCATACAATTCCCAAAAATTTATTATCTTCCGTAACTAGTACACTATCAACACGAGCATGATTCATTACTTGCAACGCTTGAATAATCGTTCTATCTACAGAAATTTTGCATGGATTTTTCAACATAATATCACTAGCTTTGATAAATTCTGGATTAGACCACAATCTATTTTTGCCCACAAAATTTTGTACATATTCATTGGCAGGATTTTTCAAAATATTTTCTGGAGTATCATATTGTACAATCCAACCTTTTTGAATAATACATATTTTATCAGCTAATTTTATAGCTTCGTCCATATCATGAGTTACAAAGACAATAGTCTTCTTGAATTGCTTTTGTAATTTTACTACTGCATCTTGTAAATCACTACGTGTTACAGGGTCTAAAGCACTAAATGGCTCGTCCATTAAAATAATATCTGGATTAGTAGCAAAAGCTCTAGCTACGCCTACACGCTGCTTTTGACCTCCAGACAATTGACACGGATATAAATATTTATAACTATTTGGGTCTAAATCCACCATTTCTAATAATTCATCAATGCGATTTTCTATATTATTGCTATCATAATTATTTATTCTTAACACAGTTGCAATATTATCATAAATCGTCATATGTGGAAATAATCCTGCATCTTGAACAACATACCCAATACGTCTACGAAGCTCTAAAGTATTTTGCTGACGTATTGAAACATTATCTATCTTTATTAAGCCTCTATCCACAGTCTCCAATTTATTTATAGTTTTCAATAAAGTTGTTTTTCCACAACCAGATGAACCTATTAACACCACAAATTCACCATCATTGATTGTGAGATTAATTTTGTGTAGTACAAGTTTTTCTTTATAAGCCTTGTCTACTTCTTCAAATGTAATCACAATAGTCCTCCTAATTGATAATTGAGATTACGTATATAATACCTTAAATAACATAAAAATAGCCTTAATACTTATCAACATAGTATTAAGACTATATAAAAATTCATCAAATAAAAAAATAGGTATGAAAAATCACACCTATTTTAATTTATTATTTATTTATTAAAAAAATTATCTTTTCCCATCAAAATTCTACTACTATTTAATACTACCGCTAAAGTAGCCGTATTATGAATAATAGCTGCTACAAGTGGATTAATTCTACCCAAAGCACCAAGAAGCATTGCCGCCGAATTAATAGTAATTGTAGCTGTAAAATTTTGACGAATTAATTTCATAGTATTTTGACCAAGTTCTAAAGCGTCCATTAATTTTATTGGATTATCCGAATTAATTGTGATATCCGAAGATTCTACAGCAATATCTGTTCGACGACCACCTAATGCTACCCCTACATCAGCAAAAGCTAATGCTGGCGCATCATTTATACCATCTCCTACCATTAATACATGTCCATTTTTCTGTAGTCTATTTACAATTTCAGCTTTATCTTCTGGTAAAATTTCTGCATAATAATTGTCAATTCCCATTTTATGTGCTACAGTATTAGCTACTTCTTCACTATCTCCTGTAAGCATTACAATTTCATCAATACCATGCCGACGCATCTGATTAAAAGTTTTTTTCATTTGTGGACGTATTGGATCATTAATAACAATTAAACCCATAAGCTTAGCATCACGTGCTACATATAAGATATTATGACCTGGCATAGTTTCTATATCAGAAAAATTATCTAGACCTGTTACTTCTCTATCCATCATAAAATGATGACTGCCTACAATAATATGTCCACCTTTAAATCCATCAAAATCATCCACATTTGCTTCCATACCATGAGCAACTACTGTATCTGAATCTATGTGGTCTGGTACTTTCCAACCTTGTTCCTCTACATAATTTTGAATAGCCACTGCCAATGGATGAACTGAATGAATTTCTGCTGATGCTGCTAATAATATCATTTCTTTTTCACAAACACCCTCAGCTGTATGTGTTTCTACTATTTTCGGCTCACCTACTGTAATTGTTCCTGTTTTATCCATAACTACAGTATCAATATCAGCTAAAGCTTCAATATAGTTACCACCTTTTATTAAAATTCCTTGTTTTGCAGCAGTAGCTACTGCTGCTGATATTGCTGTTGCCGTAGATAATTTTAAACCACAAGAAAAATCAATAAATAATAAATTAAGTACACGTTGCCAATCACGAGTTGCTCCATAAACAATAGCTGCCCCTATAAAAGAAATAGGAACTAACATATTCGCCATTCTATCAGCAAAATTTTGTACAGGAGCTCGGCGAGCTTGTGCATCTTCTACTAAATGCACAATTCTAGCAAGAGATGTATCATCTCCTACTTTCTGTACTAAAATAGTAAGTTGTCCACCCTGTACTACTGAACCTGCATATACTGGATCATCTTGTCCTTTTAAAGCAGGATTGGATTCACCTGTTATTGAAGCTTGGTCAATTGCCGCATTACCACTTAAAACCTTGCCATCAACGCAAATCTTTTCTCCAGTATGCACTGCAATAACATCATTTACCTTAATAGTTTCTATGGGTACTTTTACTTCATGTCCATCATCTTCTACACGCCATACATATTGTTGATCTAATTTCAACAAACTAGATATATGTTTTCTAGCTCGTTCTGCTGCATAAATAGTAAGCATTTCGGCTACATTAGAAAGTGTCATTAAACTTAAACTAGATTCTGGTTTACCTGCTAATACTGAAGCAATAACAGCTGTCGAAGTAAGTGTATCAGCATTTGGCTGACCATCTGTTATTAAACCTTTTAAACCATTTTTAATTACATTACGTGCAATTCCCAATACAAATAAACTACGCACAATATTTAAACTTGTATATACTTGCGGAGCAAATTTTTTCAATACTTGTAAACCCACAAAGCCTACTAAAGAAATAATTGCATCTCGTTTATAAGCTTGTAATTCATTATTGATATCTTTCTTCACTGGCAAAGTTTCTTTTGGTTTATTAACTACCGGTATATTTACTTTATAACCTAAAACCTGTATAATTGCTAATTTATTTATACTATCTTTATAAAATATACGTACTGCCTTTGAATAATATCTTACTAGAACAACATTTTTAATTGCATGTAAACGTAAAGTCAATTTATTTCTTTGATTTACAGTTAAATAAGATTGTAATGGAATTTGACAATATCTCATAGTTTGATTCGTCATTATTTACCAATTCCTCTCAAAATAGAAAATGCCCACCATAGCATTTGTGGTCCATTAGGACGTTGCCCCATAGTTAAAATCTTACGTATACCTCTTAAAGCAAAAAAACTTGATACTAGTACACGTAAATCTATGACATTATTTGTTTTTTTCTTAACCCATTCATTTATCTCTTTCACTACCATTAAAATAGTATCACTAGCCATAGTAGTTGCTTGATTACTCATTTGAGTTACTTTATGTTTAAAAGCAAATACCTTGTTTTTCAACTGTGCAAATATATCATCTATAATATTTTCTACACAACTATATATAATAAGTAAACTTCCCGTATTAATATTAGTAGTAACTTCTTTTATATATGGTAACTCTTTCAATTTTAAACTTAATACTTTAGCTAATTTTTCATTTTGTTTTAAAGCATCAATATAATAACGGCGACGCCCTTTTATAGCATGTGCCAAACGAAAACTTTGTGCTTTTATTTCTTCATTTATAGTATTCAATCCTTGATGTAGTTCTGAAAAACTAAAAATTTTATTATTTTCTCCATCTTTAGAAAAAAATTTTAATAATTGTTGTCCAATAGTTAATCCAATAGCCATACCAGATGCATATGACATAAAATCCACCTCACTTATCTATTTGCACGTTTTTTTATATATGCTTCAATCTCACAAAGTTCTTTATTAGTTTTTATTTTTGCTGGTTGATATTCAATAAGAACAGAACCTGTTATTGTATTTATAGTAACTTTGTCTAGTTCATTATATTTAGCCATAGTTTCTTCAACTTTTAACTTTAATTGTGCATTATTTATTAAAGCTTTACTATAAACACGAATACGTCCTGGTATATAAGAACCTACTGTTACTGATTTTAAAAACCAATCCATCTTAGATGTTAGTATACCCACTGCATTTAGAATATTCATTTGACTAAAACCCTTCTTCACATTATTTTTCATCACTTTTTTATATTGATACGCATGTGCTAAAGATAAAGCTGTCCAAGCTATTCCAAATACAGTATGTATTTTTTTACTTCCTGTTACCAAAGATAAAACAGTACCTGTCATTCCAACAGCTAAAGGAATTCCTAAACTCATCTTTTTCATAATACATTCTCCATATAATAATTATTTTTTATAAAAATACACATAGATTTTAAAAAAGGAGTGTTTTAATAAACACTCCTTTCTTTATTGAAATTATTTAACTTCAGCAGCTTGCTGTGCAGCAATCATATCTTCTAAAGCTTCTTTTTGACGAACAAGTTCTTCCATAGACACTTGTTCTTGTCCTTCCGCAATAACAGGTTGTTGCTGAACACGATTTTGCATATATTTATAACCAAATGCACCTGCTACCACACCTACAGCTAAACCAATCCAAAAATCTGTTCTTGTAAACATAATCAAGACTCCTTTTAATATAATATATAATAGACCTTTTATTATAAAGCAAAATGCCTATAATCATTATCAATGCTGTTTATCTTTGACCTTAGAAGTTAGCTTATTATCTGTTCCACAGCAATCACAATGGCAACCGCCAGAACAACCATTATTTGTACCACAAGAATCACATTTTCCTGAAGAAAAATTATGATATATGCGTTTCATACCAAAAACAAAAGCTATAAATATTATCAAAGCTATAATCCAAGTAGCGATATCACCTGTCGTCATTTAAAAGCCTCCTTTTATTTTTATACTAAATATCAAAATTTATCAAAAACCTAATAATGTGCCTACTTGATAAACTAATAAAGATACAACCCATGCTACAACAAAATTACCAATAGCAGATAAGAACATCCATTTCCAACCACCAGCTTCTTTCTTTATTGTACCAAGTGCTGTCATACATGGTGTATATAACTGGCTAAACACCATAAATGCTAACGCAGACATTGTCGTAAATGCCATCTGTAATCCAGTATTAGCTACCATACCTACAGCTTCAACAGTTTCAGTATCAGGGCTTAAATCAGGTAAACCATATAAAATACCCATTGTAGAAATAACAGCTTCTTTCGCCATAATACCAGTAATAACAGCAGAGCCAGCTTCCCATGTATCAAAACCATGGAATACAAACAATGTGGACATAATACCACCAAGACTAGCCAATAAAGATTCAGACATATCTTCTACTTGACCTGCAAAATTATAACTGCTTAAGAACCATAAAATTACAGACATAGCAAATATTATTGTACCTGCTTTTATGAGATAACCTTTACCTTTATCCCATGTTTCTAACAATACTGTTTTCATATCTGGTATACGATATGGTGGTAATTCTAAAACAAAACTTGTATTATCTTTTTCAAATACAGTTCTGCTCAATATACTAGAAGCTAAAATTGCACCAATTATACCGATAAGATACATAGCAAATACAACATCGCCTGCATTTTCACCAAAGAAAATAGCTCCAAATAATGCCATTACTGGAAGTTTAGCACCACAAGTTAAAAATGGTGTTACTAAAATAGTTATCATACGGTCTTTTTCTGAATCTAACGCTCTAGCTCCCATAATACCTGGAACAGCACAACCGAAACCACAAATAATAGGCATCAATGCTTTACCGCTAAGACCAGCTCGGCGCATAATTGGGTCCATGACGAAAGCCACACGAGCCATATATCCTGTACCATCTAAGAAACTCAGACAGAAAAATAATGTGAAAATAAGTGGCACAAAAGTAAGTACTCCACCTACACCAGCTATAATACCATCACATACTAAAGAATGTAACCAATCAGCTACACCTAATCCAGTCAACGCTTCATCTGCCCAACCATAAAAATCTTCATTTATAAGTACATCTAATTCATCAGCAATCGGTTGACCAATCCATGTAAAAGTAATCTGGAATACAAGATATAACATTAATACTAAAATAGGTAATGCCATAAAGCCATTAGCTAATATTTTATCAATCTTTTCAGTGAGATTATTACCTACATTTTCCTTAACGACAACTTGCTCTACAATTTTATCAATAAAAGCATAACGTGCTTCTATAATTGCTTCTTCTAATTTTTCTTTATCGCTAATAGTAGCTTTTAACTTTTCAATATTAGCAATATGCTCTTCTACTTGTTGAGAATTTTTATAACTGTCCATCACTGTAGAAGTGAAAATATCTAATAATTTATTAGTGGATTTTTTACTGCGACCTACAGTTTCTACTACAGGCATTCCTAATAATTTTTCTAACTTAGCTGTAGAAATTTTAATTCCTTTTCTATTCGCTTCATCCATCATATTAAGATCAACTAATACAGGAATACGACGCTCTAGCAATTGTAAACATAAAAATAAATTACGTTCAATATTAGAAGAATCAATGACATCTACAATGATATCAGGTTTTTCTCCACTTAAATAATTTTCTACAATAATTTCTTCTGGAGAACGTCCATTTATGCTATATGTACCAGGTAAATCCATTACAGATATAGCTCTATCTTTATGTTTTGTATAACCTACTTTTTTATCTACTGTAACTCCTGGCCAGTTACCAATTTTTTGTCTAATACCAGTTAATTCATTGAATATTGTTGATTTCCCAGTATTGGGATTTCCTGTCAACGCTACGGATAATGTTGCCACTATTATCTCCCTCCCATTAATTATTAAGCAATTTGAGTAACTGCAATTTTTGCCGCATCAGATAAACGAATAGACATATTAAAAGAACGAATAGATATCGCAATTGGATCACCAAGTGGTGCTGAACGCAATACCTTTACTTTTGTACCTTTTACCATTCCCATACTCATAAGACGCTCTTTCAATTCTGAAGCCTCTATAGACTCAACTTTTACTACCATTCCTGGTTTTGCTTCCTTTAAAGTCATAATATTCCTCCTTCTATTTTAAAATCTCTTTTTATATTTGTTTTTTGATTTTGATAATAATTATTATTTCTGTTAACAACTGCATTATATAGCAAATGATAATCCATGTCAATAAAAATGATAAACATTATCTGTATAATTATATTTATTCTCAATAAAATAAAAAGCAAGAGTACCATCTACCCTTGCTTTTATAGTTAATATATCATCTTATTATATTTTTAATTACACCGCCGCCGCCAACGATTTCATCTTCGTAAAATACTACAGATTGCCCTGGTGTAATCGCTCTTTGTGGTTCACTAAATAAAATTTTAGCTAAATTGCCATTGTCTAATGGTTCCACAGTACATTCACATTCTTTAGCACCATAACGAATTTTAGCAGTAGTAACAAATTTTTCAGTGAAATCATTTCTTGTGATAAAGTTTAAATCTTTAGCTACTAATCCTTTAGCAAAAACATCTTTATTTTCACCAACAATTACACGATTGCGTTTCACATCTAGCCCAACTACATATAATGGATGAGCAGCAGCTATACCTAATCCTTTTCTTTGCCCCACAGTATATAATGGTACACCTTCATGTCGACCCAATTTATTACCATTGACATCAACAATATCACCAGGTTTTAAAATATGTGGTGCTTTTGCTTTTAAATAAGCTTTATAGTCATCATTTGGAATAAAACAAATCTCCTGACTTTCAGGCTTATTAGCTACTGGTAAATTCATTTTTCCAGCTAATTCACGAGTTTTTTCCTTGCTATAATTTCCAAGTGGCAACATAAAATGCTTTAATACATCTTGTGTCAAAGTATATAAAACATATGATTGGTCTTTTCTTACATCTAAACCTTTTTTTAATAAATATCTGCCTGTTTTTTCATCTTGTTCAATACGTGCATAATGACCAGTAGCTACACAATCTGCACCTAATTCTAAGCAATCTTTTAATAAGCTACCAAATTTTACAGTATTATTACATCTCACACAAGGATTAGGTGTTCTACCCTTTGCATATTCACTGATAAAATATTTTATTACATCATCTTTAAATTTCTTATGATAATTAACTACATAATGTGGAATATTCAAAGCATCTGCTACTTTTTTAGCATCACTGACAGCAGTTGAACCGCCTGCTTCTCTACTTTCATCACTTAAAGTCATCGTTACGCCAATAACATCATAACCTTGTTCTATCAATAAAGCAGCTGTAAGCGAACTATCTACGCCACCACTCATAGCTACTGCTACCTTTTTTTTCATCTTCTTTTCCCCTCTAAAAATCTATCTACAAATAACAAACCTATATTTCCTAGTAAACAACTAAGATATATTCATATACTAACAAACTAATGCTTCTTTGTCAAAATTAAGAATTTATTTTTTCACAAAACTGCATATATTTACCGATTTTTTCTTCATATCCATTTGATGTTGGCATATAATATTTAACATTTTTTATTTTGTCAGGCAAATACTGTTGTTTCACTATATGATATGGATAATCATGAGCATATTTATAATCTACACCATGACCAAGCTTTTTAGCGCCTTTATAATGACAATCTCTTAAATGTATTGGTACTTGCCCACAATCTTGACTTTTTACTTGCTCTATAGCTTTATCAATCGCCAAATAACTGGCATTACTTTTAGGCGCAGATGCTATATATGTTACTGCTTGTGCAAGTGGTATACGAGCTTCAGGCATACCCAAAAATTGAACAGCTTGCACTGTAGCCATAGCCAAAACTAAAGCTTGTGGGTCTGCATTTCCCACATCTTCAGAGGCACAAATAGCAATTCTTCGAGCAATAAAATTAATATCTTCACCTGCTACCAACATTCTTGCTAAATAGTGCAACGCCGCATCAGGGTCGCTTCCCCTCATACTCTTGATAAATGCCGATACTATATCATAGTGATTATCACCATTTTTATCATATGTTTGAATTTTTTCACTGATAATACTTTCAATAATTTCTTTATTTATATTATGATTTTGCTCTAATGCCACATCACCAGCTTGCTCTAGTATATTTAAAGCCACTCTAGCATCGCCACCAGCATATTGAGCTATTATCGATAATATTTCATCATCATATTTAAATTCATATTTACCCAAACCGCGAACTTTATCTCCTAAAGCTACTTTTAAGATATCAATTAAATTTTGTTCATCTAATAATTCTAATTTTACTACACGAACTCTAGATAATAACGCATGATTTACTTCAAAATACGGATTTTCTGTAGTCGCACCAATCAAGATAATTCTACCATCTTCAACATAAGGCAATAATACATCTTGTTGAGCCTTGTTAAAACGATGTATTTCATCTAAAAATATAATTGTACGTTTACGATAATATCTTCTATTTTCATCAGCTTTTTCAATGATTTTACGCACATCAGAAATACCAGCAGACACCGCGTTTAATCGAGAAAATTCACTTTTTGTCATACCTGCAATCATTTTCGCAAGCGTTGTCTTTCCTGTACCTGGAGGCCCATATAAAATCATCGAAGGTATTTTATCTTCTTGTACCATTCTACGCAAAAATGATTTTTTGCCCAGTATTTTTTCCTGTCCTATATATTCATCAAAATTACGTGGTCTCATTCTTTCAGCTAATGGACGATAATCTTCATCCATCTCTATAGTATTTTCGCTTATACTTTCGTTATTTTCATTAGCCATTGCTGAAAATAAATCTAAATCTTGCATATTATTCTCCTGTTGAACCAAAACCGCCACTTCTTATAGTATCAACATTTTTTTCATCATCTATAGTTAAAAATTTATAAAAAATGGCTTGAGCTATTCTCATACCTTTAGTAATTTTTACATCTTCATCACCAAAGTTTATCAGACCAATCATTATATGACCTTCATTATCTTCATTGTTATAATAATCTGCATCAATAACACCTTGAGAATTTACTAAATTCAAATGTTTTTTAAAAGCTAAACTAGAACGAATATGTATACCTAAATATTCATCATCTTGCATATAAGCTTTTAATCCTGTTGCAATTACTGCCATTTTCCCAGCTTTTATAATTTTATCTTCAGCAGCTTCAATATCATAACCTGCTGATTTACTTGTTTTTCGAGTTGGTAAATTTATATGTTTATCTTTAAAATCACTCACTATTTCAAAACCACGATTACGCAAAAAAACAACTCCTTAAGAATTATATTTAATATTTTTCACAGCTCAATATTTTATTATATAACAAAAAATGCACTGTGCAATCACACAGTGCATAATAAATTCATTTGGAGGCGGCACCCAGATTTGAACTGGGGAATAAAGGTTTTGCAGACCTCTGCCTTACCACTTGGCTATGCCGCCGTCTGGAGCGGAAAACGAGGCTCGAACTCGCGACCCTCACCTTGGCAAGGTGATGCTCTACCACTGAGCTACTTCCGCATTTGACGTTTTTTGTCTGCCGCTGTATCAGCGACATGTATTATTATATGCATAACAAAGTATTTTGTCAACAACTTTTTAAAAAATTTTTAAAAAAGTTTTCAAAGCTCTAAAAAGCCTAATAAATAAGCTATTTCCCCATTATATAAAAATGAAAAAATAGCTTATTATTCAATATTTCTTAAAGAACTTCAGAAAAATATATTACTGTTACAGTATCATCTAAAGTAATTCGACGTTGATAAATATTTTCAAAATCTAAACGTAATCCTTCTAATGAATCAATTTCTGGATTTTGATGACCTAAATCTCTTGAAGTTAATTCAGCGAATTTTTTTACGCGAACTTTATCAATGATTGCTGTATACAATCTTTTTTTCACTTCATATTTTTTACCAGTAGTAATCCATACTATAGAACTTTCTGGATATTGATTGCGAACATCTCCTAAGCGAACAGTACAATTTTTTTTACGTGACATAATCAATTCTTCATGTTTTTTTGCCTGAAAGTTTAATGCCATCATTATAATCTACCTCCAATTTATAAAATATAATCTAATTCTTAAAGATATTTAAAGATATATATATATTATATTTTACTAAAATTTGTAAAAATCCTTTTTTCTTCTAAAATTTATTATCTAACTTTATTGCGAATATGACTTTGTTAGGCTATTATATATTTTAACAATCAAGATTTTTATTAATCTATTTATTATATTTATATCACCAATCAAAATCTTAAAGAAAAGAGGGGAGCTATTGTTATTTTATAACAATTTTTATTATGCGTTCTCAAATCTTAAATTTATTAAAACAAAATGGCGACAAATTTTTATCTGGTGAATACTTAGCTGATACGCTAAAAGTATCTCGAACTGCTATCTGGAAACATATAAAAGCATTACGTGATAATGGCTATAATATTGAAAGTGTTCCTAGAAGTGGTTATCGTTTGATTGACTCTCCAGACTTATTATCAAGTGAAGAAATAAAATCTTCTCTTACTACTAAAATATTAGGTTCTGAAATTTTATATTTTGAAACTGTAGACTCTACAAATACCCAAGCTAAAAAAATAGCACTTCAAGGTGTTAAAGATGGTACTATCATCATCAGTGAAGAACAAGGTGGTGGTAGAGGCAGATTATCTCGCTCTTTCTTCTCTCCTAAATATAAAGGGATTTGGTTTTCTGTCATTTTAAAACCAAAATTTTTACCTCAAGAAGCACCAAAATGCACATTGATGGCTGCTACTGCTATCACCAAAGCTATTGAAGATGTTACTGGTGTAAAAGTTGGTATTAAATGGCCTAATGATGTTTTATATGAAGGAAAAAAATTAGTAGGTATTTTGACAGAAATGAATGCTGAAATGGATTGCATAAATTACATCATTATTGGTATGGGAATTAATGTCAATATTGATAAGAAAGAAATGCCTGAAGAAATTCAAAATATCGCTACTTCTTTGAGTCAAATTACAGGTAAAAAAATTTCTCGTTTAAAACTTTTAAATAAAATCTTGTATTACTTAGAACATTTGTATATAATCTGTCAAGAGGAAGGTTTTGCACCTATTCTTGATGAATGGCGTAAATATTCCATTACTTTAAATCAACATATCCGTGTAATCGGCACAAATGAAGTCTTAGAAGGAATTGCCGTGGATATTGATGATGATGGTGCTCTTCTTGTAAATATTGATGGACAAATAACACGTGTGTTAGCAGGCGATGTTTCTATTCGACCAGTACAAAACCGCTAAACTCACAGATGGAGGATAAAATGCTTTTAGTTTTTGACATTGGTAACAGTAATATCGTTATGGGGGCTTATGATGGTAAAAAACTTTATCGTCATTGGCGAATTTCCACCGACCGACAAAAAACTGGCGATGAGTATGGTATGCTCATAAACGAACTGTTCCGTTTTCAAGGTATGGATATGAACGATATTGATGATATTATTATCTCATCTGTTGTTCCACCTCTTGTTATTCCTATTAGTAAAATGTGTGAACGTTATTTCAAAATAAAACCATTACTTGTAGGTCCTGGTATAAAAACTGGCATTCGCTTAGTTTATGAAAATCCACGCCTTTTAGGTGCTGACCGTATTGTAAATGTTGTTGGTGCTTTTGAACAATATGGTGGCCCTTTGATTGTAATTGATATCGGTACTGCTACTACTTTTGATGTAGTAAATGATAAAGGTGATTTTTTAGGTGGTGTAATAGCTCCTGGTATCGGTATGTCAGCAGATGCTTTATTCCAAAAGGCTGCTAATTTGCCTCGTATAGAACTTGTTACTCCTAAAAATGTAATTTGCCATAATACTATTACAAATATGCAATCTGGTATTATCTATGGTGCTGTAGGGCAAATAGATGGTATTGTAAATCGTATAAAAAAAGAATATGGTAAAGATATGACTGTAATCGCAACTGGTGGACTTGCTCGCATGATTGCGGAAGAGTCTAGCACTATTAATAAAACAGATCATTTCTTAACTTTGACTGGTCTTCGCGTTCTCTATGAACGTAATGCTGCTTCAAGAAAGGGGTACTTAGAAAGGTTAAAAAATAAGCCTTTAAATAATTTATGAAAATAGGAAACTTAGAAATAACTACTCCCGTATTTTTGGCACCTATGGCTGGTGTAACTGATACTGCTTATTGTATTTTAGCTCAACGTATGGGCTGTGGTCTCGTTTATTCTGAAATGGTCAGCGACCAAGGTATTAATTTTCACAATGAACGAACTTTGGAAATGTTAAAGACTGTTCCTGAACAAAGACCTTTAGCTATTCAATTATTCAGCGGCAATCCTGAACGTATGTATAAAGCAGCTAGTTTTGTGGCTTCTTTGAATTGTTGTGATATGATTGATATAAATATGGGGTGCCCTGCACCAAAGATTGTACGCAATAATGAGGGTTCAGCTTTAATGAAAGATCCTGTTTTGGCGTATGAAATAATGTGTGCTACGCATGAAGCTGTAAAAGATATGCCTGTTACTGTAAAAATGCGTAAGGGCTGGGATAGTGAACACTGTAATGTCGTTGAAATGGCTGGGCTTGCTCAAAAGGCTGGGCTTAATGCTATTGCTGTTCATGGCAGAACTAGGGAAGAATTTTATCGTGGTCATGCCGATTGGGATATTATCCGCGAAGTTAAACAGGCTGTTGATATTCCTGTCATCGGTAATGGCGATGTTAGAACTTGCCAGGATTTAAAAAATATTTTTGAACGTACTGGTTGTGATGCTGTCATGATTGGTCGTGGGGCTCAGGGTAATCCTTGGATTTTCCGCCGTTTTAAAGAATTTTTATTTACTGGTGTTGATCCTGGTGAACCTAGCATTGATGAAAGAAAACAGGTTATTTTAGAACATTTGGATATGCTTTTGAAATGGAAGGGCGATTATATTGGTCCTCGTGAGATGAGAAAGCATGCTACGTGGTATACTCATGGCTTGTATGGCAGTGCTAGTTTGAGACAGAAGTTTAATTCGGCTGTTTGTAGGGAAGATTTCGTTAAAATTTTAAATGATATGTGATTATATCATTTTATTTGGTTAAATTAGAGCGGTGTTTTTACATCGCTTTTTATTTATTTTTTTATCTAGACTTTTACTAAGCTTGTTATTTTTAAACCCCGTCTATCTTATGCTGTATTCTGTCTTTTCTAGTTGATGATTTGATTTTGTAAAATATTTGTAAAATCTTTCTTTGTTAATTGACTTTATTTTTTACAAACTATACAATTATAGTATATTTTGTAAATCTCATATTAGGCATAACCTTTTATAGGCTATGTCTTTTTTATTGTCAATTTATTTTTTATTTTAGAAGGGATTTTGTTTACTTTTATGAGAAATTATGTTGTAACTTTTGCTAAGTCGTTAGTTGTTGGTTCTACCATGCTAGTTCCTGGTGTTAGTGGCGATTCTATGTCTATGATACTTGGGATTTATACTAAATTAATTTCTTCTGTAAGTTCATTCATGAAAAATAAATTTAGAAATTCTCTTTTTTTAACTATATTTTTAGCAGGTTCTTTAATAGGTATTGTTTCTTTTTCTAAACCCATTTTGCATTTAATTGAAACTTATCCTATGCCTATGCTTTATTTCTTTATGGGTGCTGTAGCAGGCAGTGTGCCTTTGATGTTCCGCGAGGCTAAATTAACTAAATTTTTCTGGACAGTCCCTATATATGTCGCTATTGGCTTTTTAATTGTTCTCTTTTTTGAAATGTCTCCTATCAGTAATCTAACTACAAATAATGCTACTAATTGGTACACTTATTTATTATTAGTTGTTGCTGGTTTTATAGCTGCTATTGCACTTGTTCTACCAGGAATAAGCGTTTCTTATATGCTTTTATTGATGGGATTATATGATGAAACTATGCGTGCGGCTTCTGAATTTTATTTACCATTTTTAATTCCATTAGGATTTGGTCTAGTTGTGGGTATTTTACTAACTACTAAATTATTAGAAAATCTTATGCAAAATTATTCTCAACCTACTTTTTTAATTATCCTTGGGTTCATTTTAGGTTCTATCTTGGAACTTTATCCAGGTATTCCGCAAAATGAAGAAATTTTTATCTGTGCTTTAACTTTGATTTTAGGATTTGGTATTATTAAATATATTTCTTCTAAAGATGTTTAAACAAAAAACTAGCAGGTATTTATTTTACTTGCTAGTTTTTTCTTTTAAAAATATATTCAACTTTTAAACATATTTACAATAAATAATTTTCTTCATGTATATAAATACTTTCTATTTTGTCTATAATGTTTTATAATATAATTTATATTTTACTAAGGAGGCTATTTTTTTATGAAAGACGCTACTAAATGTTTACATTCTGGATACAGCCCTAAAAATACTGAACCTCGTGTAATGCCAATTGTGCAAAGCACTACATATGTTTATGACTCTACTGATGATGTTGCTGCTGTTTTCGATGAACCTACTAAATCTTTAATTTATTCTCGTTTTGCTAATCCTACAGTCATGGCTGTTGAAAATAAAATTGCTGACCTTGAAGGTGGCGTTGGTGCTATGTGCACTACTTCTGGTCAAGCTGCTAACTTACTTGCTATTTTAAATATCTGTAATGCTGGCGATAGTTTTATCTCCACTACTCAAATCTATGGTGGTACTGTAAATCTTTTCGCTTTTACTTTGAAAAAATTAGGTATTGAATGTATCTTTGTTGGTCATAATGCTACTGATGAAGAAATTCATGCTGCTTTTAAACCTAATACTAAAGCTGTTTTTGGTGAAACTTTAGCTAATCCCGCATTGACTGTTTTTGATATCGAACGTTATGCAAATATCGCTCATGCTCATGGTGTTCCTTTGATTGTGGATAACACTTTTGCAACTCCTATCTTATGCAAACCATTTGAATTTGGTGCTGATATTGTTACTCATTCCACTAGTAAATATATGGACGGTCATGCACTTCAAATCGGTGGCGTAATCGTTGATAGTGGTAATTTCAATTGGGACAATGGTAATTTCCCTGAATTAGTAGAACCAGATCCATCTTATCATGGTCTTTCCTATACAAAAACTTATGGTAAACAAGCTTATATTTTAAAAGCTAGAATGCAGTTAATGCGTGATTTCGGTTGCTATCCAGCTGCACATTCTGCATTCTTATTAAACTTAGGTTTAGAAACTTTACCTGTACGTATGAAACAATACTGCGAAAATGCTCTTACTGTTGCTAAATATTTAGAAAGCAATGATAAAGTAGAAAGCGTTATGTATCCTGCTCTTGAAAGCAATGAATCTTATCCTCTTGCTAAAAAATATTTAAAAGGTTGCAGTGGTGTTATCACTTTCGTAATCAAAGGTGGTAAAGAAAACGCTGTCAAATTCATGGACTCCTTAAAATTAGCTTCTAATGAAGTTCATGTTGCTGATATTCGTACTTGTGTTCTTCACCCAGCAAGTGAAACACATCGTCAATTGACAGATGAACAACTTGAAGCAGCTGGTATTAATAGTGGTATGGTTCGTTTCTCTGTAGGTCTTGAAGATATCAATGATATTTTAGATGACTTAAAACAAGCTTTTGCTAATGTAAAATAATTATTTAAAGGCATTTGTGTAAACAAGTGCCTTTTTTATTTTCCCAACCATTTTTTAGTTTAAAACCTAAAAGCCTTATAAATAAAGGATTTATTAAAAATCATCCAAAATCCTCAATCGCTGGTAAAAAATCATATAAATATTGATATTTCAACCTTTATAAACTATAATTATTTATAAAAGTGTTAATTTTACTGGCATTTAACTTTAACAAGTGTTGTATTTGAATTGTAAAAATACTGCAATCTAATTTCATTTATCGATATTTAACTTTAACAAGTGTTGTATTTGAATTCATTTTAGCTTCATTAACATTTTCTTCACCATACCATTTAACTTTAACAAGTGTTGTATTTGAATTAACAATACACCACTCTTCATTTAATTAAAAATCAATTTAACTTTAACAAGTGTTGTATTTGAATTTTAAACCCCTCAAATTCGAGTGGTTTAATTGATTGTATTTAACTTTAACAAGTGTTGTATTTGAATACGTAAATAATATTTTCTTTATTAATTTTTTCCTTTAATTTAACTTTAACAAGTGTTGTATTTGAATATATATTTTGCATTAGTTACTCCAACAGTTGGAAATTTAACTTTAACAAGTGTTGTATTTGAATTAAATTGGATGATATAAAGTTTGTACTGTTTCTCTAATTTAACTTTAACAAGTGTTGTATTTGAATTAACAAATTTATTATGGTAGGGAGGTTTGCAAGTGATTTAACTTTAACAAGTGTTGTATTTGAATTCAGTTATTGGTAAATCAAAAAGCAAGTTATCTTATTTAACTTTAACAAGTGTTGTATTTGAATCAGAAACTAAAAATATTTTAGCTTAGAAAGGGGGTTATTTAACTTTAACAAGTGTTGTATTTGAATGGTTATAGCGAAGAAGAAAAGAAACAAAATGTTGAATTTAACTTTAACAAGTGTTGTATTTGAATTACGCAAATGGAAAATTTATGTACTTTTTTTAGCACATTTAACTTTAACAAGTGTTGTATTTGAATAGTTATCGTAAAAGAAATTTTATGAGAAACAGCATATTTAACTTTAACAAGTGTTGTATTTGAATTTTTTAAGCTCCTTTATTACCTTTTTGGAAAACTCTATTTAACTTTAACAAGTGTTGTATTTGAATTTATTTTCCACGCTTTTGGTGCTTGCAAAAGTACGCATTTAACTTTAACAAGTGTTGTATTTGAATGGATTATGCTGGATTATATAGCCGGATTTATCTTCAATTTAACTTTAACAAGTGTTGTATTTGAATTTTTTTTACTTTTTAGGTTAGGGGGTGGTTAGCCCCATTTAACTTTAACAAGTGTTGTATTTGAATGGATGTATCTGCCTTATTGAATAATACACACTTTAATTTAACTTTAACAAGTGTTGTATTTGAATTTGCTATTAAAGAGCCTATAAATTGTAATCCGCTCCATTTAACTTTAACAAGTGTTGTATTTGAATGGTGTTAGTGATGGAAATTAGTTTTGAAGAATTTATTATTTAACTTTAACAAGTGTTGTATTTGAATGGATGTATCTGCCTTATTGAATAAT
>OLQW01000309.1_pt1 | contig 31745 bp, 25 predicted proteins | sample 1672901 | NCBI WGS metagenome assembly OLQW01 (sample SAMEA3136735, study PRJEB25190) | human gut metagenome | reverse complement strand
AAGATAAAAAATGGGGAACTCCGCAAACAGATCGGAACGGCGGAACCTCCGTGGAAGTGTCCGGAATGCTTTACCATGCAGACGATCGAGATGGAACATTTTACCATGGAGCTTTTAGAGTCGAAGGAGAATGCGAACCGCGACAAAATCATTTTGCAGCTGCACGGCGGCGGATATGTCGGGGCGATGCGCAATGCATACCGCATGTTTGCCGGATTGTACAATGAGGTCAGCCACGGCATGAGCGTGCTCACGCCGGATTACCGCGTGGCACCGGAGCATCCGTATCCGGCAGCTGCGGAGGATGCCATGAAAGCCTGGAACTATCTGATGCTTTTGGGCTACGGAGCAAGAGATGTGATCATTACCGGAGATTCGGCCGGAGGTAATCTGGCGCTTTCACTGGTGTTGAAATTAAAAGAGCAGGAGCGCTTGTTTCCCAGAGGAATCGTGCTGATGTCTCCCTGGACGGATCTTACCGGCGAGGGCAAGACTTTCCAGACCAAGGCGGAACTGGATCCGGTACTGGATAAAGAGTACATCGACCGTATGACCAGGGCCTATGCCCCGGACAGAGATCTGACGGATCCTTATATTTCTCCGCTGTATGGCGATTTCCGCGGATTCCCGCCCGTCTACATTCAGGTTGGAGAGAATGAGATATTATTAGACGATTCTCTGCGGCTCTACAAGAACCTGATCAAGGCCGGCGTGTCCGCTCATATGGATCGTTTCCCCGGGATGTGGCATGTCTTTCAGATGTCACCCTTCAAAAGGGCCAATGAGGCCATGGATAAAAGTGCGGAATTCATTTATTCTGTGTGCAGATAGCCGGATTCAAAATTTAGTTAAAAATTTTGAACCCGGGAAAAGGATTTTCCGGACAGGCACAGAATATTAGAAGTAGGGGCAGGAGGAACTATGACGATCAGAGAAAGCTTGGAACAATGGGAACAGGATTATTTAAGTCCGTACGCATCCCTGAGTGTAAATTCAAAGGGACGGTTGAAGCCTGAGGAACAGTGTGATATCCGGCCGGTATTTCAACGGGACAGAGACCGTATTATCCACTGCAAGGCATTCCGCAGACTGAAGGATAAAACACAGGTGTTTCTGACACCGGAGGGAGACCACTATCGGACCAGACTGACGCATACACTGGAGGTATCCCAGACAGCCAGAACCATAGCAAAGGCTCTGAAGCTGAACGAGGATCTGGTGGAGGCAATTGCACTGGGGCATGATCTGGGACATACACCGTTCGGACATGCGGGAGAGCGGGCTCTGAACAGAGTCTGTCCGTTTGGATTCGAGCACGCAGAGCAGAGTGTCCGTACCGTGGATATTCTGGAAAAGGACGGTAAGGGACTGAATCTGACATATGAAGTACGTGACGGTATCCGGAACCATCAGACCATTGGCAAGCCTCATACATTGGAAGGCAAGATCGTCAGACTTTCCGATAAGATCGCCTATATTCATCATGATATGGATGATGCCATCCGGGGAGGAATTCTCACGGAGGCAGATGTCCCGAAGGAAATTTGTGAAGTGATCGGCAGCAGCCCCACTGAGAGACTGGATCACTTTATTCATGATATTGTAACCAACAGTATGGACAAGGATGATATCCTGATGTCGGAACCGGTGGCGGAAGCCATGACGAAGATCCGGCAGTTCATGTTTGAGAGAGTCTATAAAAATCCCATCGCCAAAAGTGAAGAGGGAAAGGCGGAGATGCTGATGGAGACGTTATATCAACATTTCCTGAAACATCTGGATGATCTGCCGGAGGAATACCTGAATCTCCTCTCTGTCGGAGAGCCGAGAGAGAAGGTAGTCTGTGACTATGTGGGAGCCATGACGGACCGCTTTGCCATAGCGGTCTATGAAGACATCTACATACCGAAATCCTGGCAGCGATAGTGTATTACAATAAAACGGAGTAAAAAGAGTGTATTACCCTGAAGAACTGGTAGAAGAAGTCAGAGCCAGGAATGATATCGTGGATGTTATTTCCGGTTATGTGACATTGAAAAAAAAGGGAAGCAACTATTGGGGCTGCTGTCCTTTTCATAATGAGAAAACACCTTCTTTTTCGGTGTCTTCGAATAAGCAGATGTATTACTGCTTCGGATGCCATGCCAGCGGAAATGTATATACATTTCTCATGAAGTATGAAAACGATACTTTTCCGGAGGCAGTCAAGATCCTGGCAGATCGTGCGGGAGTGAAGCTGCCAGAAGTGGAAGAGACACCGGAACAGAAGAAAAAGGCCGGCAAGCGGATGCGGCTGCTGGAGGTCAATAAGGAGGCAGCCAGATATTTTTATTATATGCTGCGCAGTCCTCACGGAGAAGTGGGAATGCGTTATCTGACGGAACGAAAGCTGACCGACGAGACTATGCATCATTTCGGACTGGGCTACGCCGGGAAAAACGGCGAGCAGGTAGTCCAGTATCTGCGTAAAAAAGGCTTTACCGATGAAGAGATCAAAGATTCAGGACTTGCGATGTTCTCGGAACAGAGAGGACTCAGAAGTCAGTTTTGGAACCGGGTGATGTTCCCGATACAGGATATTAACCACCGGGTGATCGGCTTCGGAGGCAGGGTCATGGGAGACGGCGAACCGAAGTACCTGAATTCCCCGGAGACCATGATCTTCGATAAGAGACGTAACCTCTACGGACTGAATTTCGCAAGGACAGCCAGGACGGGCAACATTATCCTGTGCGAGGGATATATGGATGTCATTGCCATGCACCAGGCAGGATTCACACAGGCGGTGGCATCTCTGGGAACGGCATTTACGGTAGAGCAGGCGAATCTCCTGCACCGCTATGCGGAGAATATTCTCCTCGCATACGATAGCGACGGTGCCGGAACGAAAGCAGCACTGCGGGGGATCGGGATCCTGAGAGAGGCCGGACTTACCGGCAAGGTCATCAATATGCGACCGTATAAAGACCCGGATGAATTCATCAAGAATCTCGGAAAAGAAGCTTTTCAGGAACGGATCGATCAGGCGGAGAACAGCTTTTATTTTGAGATCCGTATCTTAAGCGAACAGTATGATCAGAGCGATCCGGAGCAGAGGACAAAGTTCCACCGGGAGATTGCACAGAAGCTGTGTGAATTCTCGGAAGATCTGGAAAGAGAAAATTATCTGCAGGCAATTGCGGAAAAATATATGATCCGTCCGGACGATCTGCGCAAAATGGTAGTTGGGATTGCGTCGCAGACGGGACTGGCAAGACCTTTGGAACGACCGAGAAGCGGTGTACAGAAAAAGGATCCCGCCGAGAATGGGCGCAGGTCCCAACGACTTCTGATCACCTGGATCAGCGATGATCCGTCCCTGTACCGGATCGTAAGGAAATATATTTCCCCGGAGGATTTCACCGAGGAACTGTACCGGAAAGTAGCGGAGAGGCTGTTCGATGAACTGGACAGAGATCAGTTCCAGCCTGCAGGGATCATCAGTATGTTTGAAGATGAGGAAGAACAGAGGGAGGCTGCGGAGCTGTTCCATACCACGCTCCCCGAGCTGTCCACCCGCCAGGAGAGGGAGAGAGCTTTCCATGATATTCTGCTGGCAGTGAAGAAAAACAGCTATCAATACTATATGGCAAAGCTGGGGACGGATGTCAATGCCGTGAAACAGGCGGTAGAAGGAAAAAAAGCCCTGGAAGAATTACAAAGGACGCATATTTCCCTGGAATAATGGGATTTAGGCTTTCGAATAGTTATAAAAGATACGAAATATGGCTATAAATAATGGCAATGAAAGGATGGAACCACGAAAATGGATGAAAACACACAGGCAAAATTTGCGGAGAAGGTAAAAGAACTCCTGAATATGGCGAAAAAGAAAAAGAATGTGCTGGAGTATCAGGAAATCAGTGACTTCTTCGCGGACATGCCTCTGGAAGAGGAACAGATGGAGAAGGTTCTGGAATATCTGGACCAGAACAACGTGGATGTATTGCGTATTACCGATGACGATGATGTGGACGATGAGGAGATCATTCTGACCGATGAGGATGAAGTGGATGTGGAAAATATCGACTTGTCCGTACCGGAAGGTGTCAGCATCGAAGATCCCGTACGTATGTATCTGAAAGAGATCGGTAAAGTTCCCCTGTTAAGTGCGGAGGAAGAGATCGAGCTGGCACAGAGGATGGAAGAGGGTGACCAGGAGGCGAAAAAGCGCCTGGCAGAGGCTAACTTACGTCTGGTGGTCAGCATTGCCAAAAGATATGTGGGCCGTGGAATGTTGTTCCTGGATCTGATCCAGGAAGGTAACCTGGGGCTGATCAAGGCAGTGGAAAAATTCGATTACCGTAAGGGATATAAGTTCTCTACCTATGCAACCTGGTGGATCCGTCAGGCAATCACCAGAGCGATCGCAGATCAGGCGAGAACCATCCGTATTCCCGTGCACATGGTGGAGACGATCAACAAACTGATCCGCGTGAGCAGACAGCTGCTGCAGGAGCTGGGAAGAGAACCGACCCCTGAAGAGATCGCAGCGGAGATGAATATGCCGGTAGACAGAGTGCGTGAGATCTTAAAGATCAGCCAGGAGCCGGTATCCTTAGAGACACCTATCGGTGAAGAGGAAGACAGCCACCTGGGCGATTTCATCCAGGATGATAATGTACCGGTGCCTTCCGATGCGGCAGCGTTTACGTTACTGAAGGAACAGCTGGTGGAAGTACTGGGTACTCTGACAGAGAGAGAGCAGAAGGTACTGCGTCTTCGTTTCGGACTGGATGACGGACGCGCACGTACGTTGGAAGAAGTAGGTAAGGAATTTAACGTTACCCGTGAACGTATTCGTCAGATCGAGGCCAAGGCATTGCGTAAACTGCGTCATCCCAGCCGCAGCCGCAAGCTGAAGGATTATCTGGATTAATGGCGGAGATCATATTATCTAATCGAATGCAGGCATTAACAGACATGGTCACTCCCGGCACTGTGATAACAGATGTGGGGTGTGACCATGGTTTTGTATCTGTCTATCTGGTGCAGAAGGGCATTTCCCCGAGAGTGATCGCCATGGATGTAAGGCCCGGACCGTTAGAACATGCCAGAGAGCATATCAGGGAGTACGGACTGGAGGACAGGATAGAGACAAGACTTTCTGACGGTCTGCACAGCCTGAAGACCGGAGAGGCTGCCGGGATGATCTGCGCCGGCATGGGTGGGCCTCTCATGGAGAAGATTCTTACCGAAGGAAGAGAACAGGCGAAAGGGTTTCGGGAACTGATCTTACAGCCCCAGTCGGAGATCCCGCATTTTCGGACATTTCTGATGGAAGAGGGATATCTTCTGATGGATGAGAATATCATCTACGAAGAAGGAAAATATTATTTTATGATGAAAGTGCGCTGGCTGGGCGAGATGTCGGAAGATGCGGTGAGATCACAGGTGCGAGAGTCTTGGAAAGCGGATGACGCTGCATCCGGACTGGCTGGGCAGCTTGGTCCGATACTGTTGTACCGTAAGTGTCCGCTGCTTTTGAATTATGTAGAATGGCAGCTTGCGGAACATAGAAAGATCGCGAAGCGGCTGGAGAAGGAAGCAGATACAGCGAATCCCAAAACGATGCGGCGCAGGCAGGAGATCGCAGAGGAGACTGCGCTGTTTACCCGGGCACTGGAGTGGTACGATAATGGTAAGGAACCGGATTGCGTTTAGACAATAATACCTGCAAAAGGAGATTACAAAAGGACAGGGTGAGAAAAATGATCACAGTGAAGATAAACGGTGAAGAGAGACAATATCCCCAGGGGGCTACCTACGAAGATGTAGCCAATGATTACCAGAAGGAGTATGACAATCTGATCGCATTGGCAGCAAGAGACGGCAAGATCAGAGAACTGTTCAAAAAGCTGACGAGAGATTGTGAGATCACTTTTTTTACATTGAAAGACGACGTGGGGAATAAGACCTACGTCCGCTCTGCCACCATGCTTTTTTTGAAAGCAGTATTTGATGTGTTCGGAAGAGAAACGGTACAGAATTGTCGTGTAGAGTTTGCTATCGGGAACGGCTCCTACATCTCTCCCAAAGGGAAGATCAATGCGACAGAAGAAAATGCTGCAAAGATCCGTAACCGGATGCGGGAGCTGGTGGAGGCAAAGACACCTTTTCTGAAGAAATCTTATTCCCTGGATAATGCCATGGAACTGTTTCGAAGAGAGGGGATGAAGGATAAGGAAAAGCTGTTCCGTTACCGCAGAGGATCCTTCGTAAATATTTATGAAATGGACGGTTATTACGATTATTATTACGGCTACATGCTGCCCAATGCCGGCTATGTAAAGTGGTTCGACGTCATAGCGTATGAGGATGGCTTTATGCTGTTGCTGCCGGATAAAAAAAATCCCACGCATGTTAAGCCGTTTCAAGAGAGAAAGCTGTTATTCCGGACGTTGAAAGAATCTGAGGAATGGGGGAAGGAGATCGGTATTGAGACTGTGGGTGATTTGAATGATCAGATCTGCCGTGGGTCGCTGAGTGAACTGATCCTGGTACAGGAAGCGCAGCAGGAGCGTAAGATCGGAGAGATCGCCAAAAGCATCGTAGACAGGGGCGGTGTGAAATTTGTCATGATCGCCGGACCTTCTTCTTCCGGTAAGACCAGTTTTTCCCACAGATTATCCATTCAGTTGAAGACCCTGGGGAAAACACCGCACCCCATTGCACTGGATGACTATTTCGTGAACAGAGAATTCACACCAAGGGATGAGAACGGTGATTACAATTTCGAATGTCTGGAAGCGATTGATGTAAAGCAGTTCAATGACGACATGTGCAGATTGTTAGCCGGTGAGCGTGTGGAGCTGCCTTCCTTTAACTTCAAGAGCGGAAAGCGGGAATATAAGGGCAATTTCAAACAGCTGGGAAAGGATGACATCCTGGTCATTGAAGGAATCCACGGACTGAATGAGAAGACCTCCTATGCACTTCCCGAGGAAAGCAAATACAAGATATATATCAGCGCCCTGACCAATATCAATATTGATGAACATAACCGGATTCCCACTACGGACGGCAGACTGCTGCGTCGTATGATAAGGGATGCCAGAACCAGAGGCGCAGGAGCCAGACAGACGATTGACATGTGGGGATCTGTCCGCCGGGGCGAGGAGCAGAATATTTTCCCGTTTCAGGAGGATGCGGATGCGATGTTCAATTCCGTATTGATCTATGAACTGGCGGTATTGAAGCAGTTCGCAGAGCCGCTGCTGTTCCAGATCGACAAGGGCGAACCGGAATATTACGAGGCCAAGAGACTTCTGAAGTTCCTGGAATATTTCCTGGGTGTGACCAGTGAAAGCCTTCCCAACAATTCTCTGTGCAGAGAATTTGTGGGAGGTAGCTGTTTTAACGTGTAAACTATTCAGAGTAGCGCAATTCTGCCGCACAGGCGTCGAATGCTCGCATTCGTAAGACTGTGCGGCAGAATTGATGCGACGAAGTAACCACATGAGCAAAAAGTAAGCATCGTGAGATGCGATTTTGCGAATGTGGTTCTGAATAGTTTACACGGGTATTTACACGAATCCCCCTTGACTTTTTCATAGTAGAACAGCTATAATCGAACAGGTGTAAGTAAGATAGACGATCGCGGCTGCTTTATGCAGGTGAGGAAAGTCCGGGCTTCACAGGGCAGGATGCCAGATAACGTCTGGTGGAGGTGACTCCAAGGCTAGTGCAACAGAGATATACCGCCGGCTTTATGCCGGTAAGGGTGGAAAGGCAGTGTAAGAGACTACCGTCCGGCTGGTAACAGACGGAGCCATGTAAACCCCATCCGAAGCAAGACCAAACAGAGAACAATAGACCGGCCCGGTCTGTTTTCAGGTAGGTCGCTTGATGCGGCTGGTGACAGTCGTACTAGATAGATGATCGTCATATACAGAACTCGGCTTATATTTTGCTTACACTTTTCGAGAAAAATGCGGACTGCGGGATGCGGTCCGTCTTTTATTTACAGGAAGGATATATGAGAAAAATAATCATTATTTTGTGTTGCGTTCTGGTATTTACCGGATGCGGCGCAGCACCACAACAGAATACTGTGACGGATACGGAAGTCCCTTCCGGTACAGAAGAAATTCTGCCGGATCTCTCCGGGATAGAAATGCCGGACGAGATTCCGCAGGAGCTGACGGAGACCGATCTGCGGATTATGCGATCCATCGTAAAAGTTCAGGCTGGAGATCTCTATGGAAGCGGGGTCATCTACGACGCAGACGAGGAATCTGTTCTGATCCTGACGGCGGGACATGTGCTGGACCAGAATACCGGAGAGATCCTGGTGACTTTTCCGGATGATACACAGGCCCGGGCTACACTGCGTGCAATAGCGGTAAACAGTGATCTTGCTTTTCTGCGGGTAGATAAGACGGGACTGGATCCGGATGGAGAGTATCCAACCGTTGCTACCGACAGAGAACGTTTTGATCAGCTGGAGGTCTATGAGGATGTATGGATGTACGGCGGGGACAATACCAAACCGATTTATGCGTTTGTAGTAAATCCCTGGATCTATGTGGAAGACTTCGAACAGTATATGCTTCTCCTGCAGGGACTGCCGGAGCCCGGAATGTCGGGCGGAGGTGCCTTCACGGAGGACGGAGTATTCTTAGGGATCCTGTGCGGCGCGGATGAAGAAGGAAAAGTGGCTGTGGTTCCTTACAGTATCATTGAGAGCGAGCGGGCAGGACTTGACAATCCGTGAAATATGATAGAAAATAAAAAAGATGGGTTTTAAACCCAGATTGGAGGAAAATACAATGACGAAAATAGATGTAGTATCCGGTTTCCTGGGTGCCGGCAAGACCACCCTGATCAAAAAGTTATTAAAGGAAGCATTGGACGGCAGCAAGACCGTTCTGATCGAAAATGAATTCGGTGAGATCGGTATCGACGGCGGATTTTTAAAAGAATCCGGTATCGAGATCAAGGAGATGAACTCCGGTTGTATCTGCTGCTCTCTGGTAGGCGATTTCGGTACTTCCCTGAAGGAAGTCATCAGCACCTATGCTCCCGAGCGAATCCTGATCGAGCCCTCCGGTGTCGGCAAGCTGTCCGATGTCCTGAAGGCTGTGGAGAATGTGGCAGGTGATCTGGATGTGGAGATCAATAGTGCAGTAGCAGTGGTAGATGCATCCAAGTGCAAGATGTATATGAAGAACTTCGGCGAATTCTTCAGCAATCAGATCGAATATGCCGGGACCATTATCTTAAGCAGAACCGATAAGGTTGACCAGGCGAAGCTGAATGCCTGCGTGGAGATGATCCGTGAGCATAATGACAAGGCAACCATCATCACCACACCGTTAGCGCAGTTGGACGGCAAGGAAGTACTAGGGACCATCGAAGGTGCTGACAAGCTGGAAGATATGATGAAGGAAATGTTAGAGCACATCCATGACGATCACGATGAGGACGAGTGCTGCGGTCACGATCATGACCACGAACATCATCATCACGACCATGATCATGATGACCATGATCACGAGTGCTGCTGCGGACATCATCACGACGATGATGAGGACGAGCACGAACATCACCACCATCATGACCATGATGAGGACGAGCATGAGCATGAGCATCACCATCATCACGATCATGACGAAGACCATGACCATGAGCACCATCATGAACATGACGAGAACTGCACCTGCGGTTGTCATGACCATGACCACCATCATCACCATCATGCAGACGAAGTGTTCACCAGCTGGGGTATCGAGACACCCAACACTTACAGCGCAGAGGACATCGAGAAGATCCTTACCGCTCTGGACAGCGGAGAGTACGGTGCTATCCTGCGTGCTAAGGGTATGGTACCTGCTCCCGACGGAACCTGGGTATATTATGATTATGTTCCCGAAGAACATGACATCAGAAGCGGTAAGCCGGAAGTCACCGGCAAGATCTGTGTCATCGGTTCCAAACTGGACGAGGACAAGCTGGCAGAATTGTTCCGCAAGTAAGTTGGCAGGACATATTTTGTATGTAGCAGGAACAGTAGGATAAATAGAGAAAGGTATGAATTATGACAAAACCGGTCTATATCATAAATGGTTTTCTGGAGAGCGGTAAGACAGAATTTATCACATTTACATTAGGACAGCCGTATTTCCAGATCAAGGGCAGGACCCTGCTCATCCTCTGCGAAGAGGGCGAGAATGAGTACGATCCCGCACTTCTTAAAAAAAGCCGTACGGACGTGGTGCTGATCGAAGAGGAAGAGGAGTTCAATCCGAATCATCTGATCGAACTGGAGAAGCAGTATAAGCCCGCCCGTATCATTATCGAGTATAACGGCATGTGGAACTTCAAGAATATGAAGCTTCCCTGGTACTGGAAAGTGGAACAGCAGATCACGACCATCGACGGCTCCACCTTCCCCATGTACTATACCAACATGAAGTCTCTGTTGGCAGAGATGATCCGTAAGTCTGAGATGATCATTTTCAACCGTTGCGACGGCATTCAGGATCTGAATGTATACAAGCGTAACATCAAGGCAGTCAATCCTGCCGCAGATGTGATCTTCGAGGACTCCAACGGTGAGATCGACGAGATCTTCGAGGAGGATCTGCCCTACGATCTGAGCCAGGATCCCATCGTACTGGACAACCAGGGCTACGGCATCTGGTATCTGGATTCCATGGATCACCTGGAGCGTTACGTGGGTAAAAATATCCAGTTCCTTGCCATGGTATTAAAACCCGAGGAATATCCCGACGGTTATTTCGTACCGGGACGCATGGCAATGACTTGCTGTGCCGAGGATATGGCATTTTTAGGTTATGCCTGCGAGTATGCGGGCACGAAAGACCTGAAGCAGAAGGAATGGGTCAAGGTGACAGCAAAGGTCGCCAAAGAATACTTTGCAGACTATAAGGGAGAGGGCCCCGTACTTCATGCCATCAGCGTGGAGAAGGCAAAGGCTCCCAAGGATCCCGTGATCAGTTTTAATTAGAAAGGATCAGCTCTATGAAAAAGAATCCCATAAAGAGCGACCTGCGGGAGACAACAGCAGGAAAAGTGACATTTCTTTTCCTGCTGTTTTTGTATACCGGGGTCATGTTATATCTGTTCTGGATGGAATGCTATCAGGTGCCGGGATTCCAGTCGGATATGCCGGACTATGTGAATAAGGTGGCAGGCATTGCGGGGAATTATGAATTCCCCTATCCGATCCTGTTCTGGACTGCCAGACTTTCCGCATGGCTGATCGGAGCGAAGGCAGCAATGGCGGTCACCACGGCGCTTTTTAACCTGGCAGCAGTGATCATCACGAAGTACTATATGAACCGTGAGATCCGTAAAAACAGTCATTATGAAACTTTGTCACATAAAAAGCAGGTCATGACCGATATTGTGGTGACACTGCTTGTGTTTGCACTGTTTCTGCTGTCGAATCTGTATTCTCCCAAGAATACGGCATTTTTCGGCTTTGATTATGCATATCGCTGCATGGGCATTTATACACCGAATCCTTTCTGGAATGCCACTTACCTGGCAACCAGACCCTTTGCGATTATCTGCTTTTTTGAGACGGTAAAGGTATTGTCGGAATATCAGAGGGATTTTCAGTGGAAGAACTGTACGCTGTTTGCAGTCAGCCTCCTGCTGACGACCATGACCAAACCGAGCTTCACTATGGTGGTGGTGCCTCTGATCGGTCTGATCCTGCTGGTGCAGCTGATCGTAAGCCGCGGAAAAAGCTTTCGCAATACGTTTCGTCTGTGCGTGACCATGATACCCACGGGGATAGCCCTGTTATATCAGTTCTCCGGGATCTTTACCGGGACGAATGCCATGGGGGAGGAGACCGGGATCGCCATCGGTTTTGCCAAAGTATGGAGCAATTATTCTAAGAGCATTCCCTTAAGTATTATTATGGGAATGGCATTGCCTATTGGTGTTCTTTTCCTGAATCTATTGTTCGATCTGAAAAGTATAAAGGAGAACAGGTATTACTGGTTTGCATGGTTCAATTACCTTGCAGCGGCTTTGATGTTCTTAGTCTTCTATGAAAAGGGCTTCCGCATGATGCATGCGAACTTTTCCTGGGGATATATGCACGGCATGTTTTTCGTATTCCTGATGACACTGATCGTTATGGTGAAAAATATCCGGGAATGGTGGAAGAGCTGGAAAGTGATCTTCGTGATCGGAGAGATCGCGGTATTTTTCTACCATCTGGTGTGTGGTGTGAATTTCCTGATGTATGCTGTCATGGGGAATGATCTGGCCGGGTTTTAGGACAAGATACGAAAAATGCAAAAGTTACATAAGATACTATGAGAAAGGAGAGTGTTTCATGAGTATGAGCATTGTAGCCGGTCTTCTGATTCCTTTTTTGGGGACGACTGCAGGGGCAGCCTGCGTCTTTTTCCTGAAAAAGCAGATTGGCGGCAATATACAGAGAATATTTACCGGATTCGCTGCCGGTGTCATGGTGGCAGCTTCGGTGTGGTCTTTACTGATACCTGCCATGGATATGTGTGAAGAGATGGGAAAGCTTGCATTTCTTCCCGCAATGACCGGCTTTTTGATCGGTATTGTTTTTTTGTTGTTCATCGATAGTCTGGTGCCCCATCTGCATGTGGGCAGTGAGGCTCCGGAGGGACATAAGAGCAGCCTGAACCGTACGGCTATGCTGATGTTAGCCGTGACCATTCATAATTTCCCCGAGGGTGCGGCTTGTGGTGCTATTTTTGCCGGCGTGCTGAGTGGTGACGGAACGGTTACCATGGCAGGCGCCCTGACGCTGGCTATCGGTATTGCCATTCAGAATTTCCCGGAGGGAGCAATCATCTCCCTGCCCCTTCGCAGTGAGGGTAACAAGCGGAGCAGATCCTTCGCGCTGGGCGTGTTGTCCGGAGCGGTGGAACCGGTGGGCGCAATACTTGCCATTGCACTGGCAAGCATTGTGACACCGATCCTTCCGTATATGCTGGCATTTGCCGCAGGTGCCATGATCTATGTGGTCGTGGAGGAGCTCATTCCGGAAGCCAGTGAGGGAGAGCATTCCAACCTGGGAACCATTGCCTTTGCAATTGGTTTTGCGTTGATGATGATGTTGGATGTGGCACTGGGATAATGTGAACAGGGTAACATTTGCAAAAGCAAAGTAAGAACAGCAGGAAGGGTGTACGGGAATGTCCGTGGAAAATGAAAAAGAAATACAACAGCTGAAAAACCGGATCCGTGAACTGGCAGATAAATCCTACAACCAGAACCAGTACACCTTTACCGGATTCTTAGGACTGGCGGAACAGGATGCCCTGTGGCAGGTGGAACGGGAAGTGAAGTTCGCAGGGATCACCTTATACGGCGGCAGGGAAGAGGCAGAGCGGAAGATCCTTCGCTTCGGCAGTGAGGCGGAGCTGGGCTATGAACAGCCCTTTCCTATCTGCTGTATCCGGATCAGACCTCTATCCGCGAAATTTGCAGACAAGCTGTCCCACAGGGATTATCTGGGGGCACTGATGAATCTTGGTATTGAACGCAGCACCATCGGCGATATTCTGCCGGGAGAGGGCGAAGCTTTTTTGTTCTGTCAGGATACCATTGCGGAATTTATCTGTGATAATCTGGAGCAGATCCGCCACACCCACGTGAGGTGTGAGGTGGTGGATGCGGCGGCAGAAGTACCGCAGGAAGAACCGGTGCGACAGGTCATTCAGGTGGCAAGCCCACGTGTTGATGCTGTCATTGCCAAGGTATATAATAAATCCAGAAGTGACTGCCTGGAGCTGTTCCGGGCGGGAAAGGTATATGTGAACGGCAGGCTGTGTGAAAATAATTCCAAGCCCCTGGAGGCGGGGGATGTGGTAAATGCCAGAGGCTACGGTAAATTCTGCATAAGCGGTGAACCCCATGCCACGAGGAAGGGGAAGCTTGCCATAGAGGCGGAGGTATATCCGTAGGGAAGTATTTCCGGAAGAACAAAAGGAGGTTAAACAGTGTATCATTATACTGCGATTCAATGGTTATTTTTCTTTTATTTTTACTGCTTTTTCGGTTGGTGTTTTGAATCCACATATGTATCCATAAAGAGCAGGAAATTAGTTAATAGGGGGTTCATGCGCGGACCGTTCCTGCCGCTGTATGGCAGCGGCGCCATCATGATGTTAGTGGTGTCCATGCCGTTCCAGGATAATCTGGTGATGGTCTACATCGCCGGATGTATCGGGGCCACGGTGCTGGAGTATGTCACAGGCGTGACCATGGAGGCATTATTTAAAGTCAGATACTGGGACTATTCCAAGAATAAGTTCAATTTCCAGGGACATATCTGCCTGGGGTCCTCGCTGGCATGGGGTGGTCTGACGATCCTGATGACGGAGTTTATCCATAAGCCCATTGAACATCTGGTATTGTCCATTCCGGACAGCATCCTCACTCCGGTGACACTGCTGCTGACGGCGCTGATCGGTGCGGATTTCGCGTTGTCCTTCAAGGCAGCCCTGGATCTGCGGGACGTACTGGAGAAGATGGAGAAGGCCAAGGAAGATATGCTTCGTATCCAGAAGAGACTGGATGTCATCATTGCTGTGACCAGTGAGGATCTGGAGAATCGTAAGGAAGGCTTCAGCGATAGCCTGGCACAGAAGAAGGAAGACTTTACCGCAAGTATTACCACCAGAGTGGAGGATCTGAAGTCCGGCATCGAGGAGAAGCTGGAGAGCATCCGTACTTCTGCACAGAAATCTCCTAACCAGTATCTGGAAAGCGTGAAGAACGAGGTCGCCGAGTTGCGGCAGAAGTACACCAGAAGCGTGGCAGACAGAGAGAATGTCAGCAGCTTACGAGATTTCTTCCAGCGTGACATGATCCGTTCCAACCCTACCATGAGTTCTGAGAAATTCAAGGAAGCCCTGGAAGAATTAAAACAGCATTCGAATAAGAAAAATAAATAACAAAGTAGAAAAGCATGTCTGTGATGCCTGTTTTTTGGGGCGGAAAGGCATGCTTTTTTGCACATGGAAAATGCGAAAAAATGGAAAAACAGTATTGACAATATTGCGGGGGGGGGTAAACTAAATAGCGGTAAAAATAAAATCCATAACATTATACTTAGGAGGAATGAGATAATGAAAAAGAAATTAATCATTGCCGCAGCCATTGCATTCGCAGTATTTGCAATTCCTTACGGCAGCAGTGCACTGTCTACTGTATCTGTAGCAAGTGAGAATAATACGGTGGTTACACCGAGCACCAAACCGGTAGAAGAGGTAAAGAATGCGGTAGATGCTATTGATACATCCAAGATTACGGATGCGGCATCTGCAGATAATGCGGCAGCTGCTTTGACAAAGATCGGTTCTCAGGATCTGAAGGAAGCAATGAATGCAGGACAGGATACTGTTAATGATGTTGCAGCTATCGAAGCAGCATACAAAAAGGCAAAGGGAATTAAGGATACTACCCTTGCTAACTCCGGCGCTGTAAAGGCTGTAGGCATTGTTGGTGCAGCATTTGTTGCTCCTGACACAACACTGAGTGTAGAAGCACCAGCGGCTACGCCTGAGATTGCTTCTTCTACATACGCAGTAACTTCTACTCCCGTATATGTAGAAATCAGCCTGAAGGCTGGTCCTTCTTCAGTAAAATCTCTGCCTATCCCTGTAGCAGTTACCATTGAGACTCCTGCAGGTGTAGATGGTAATAAGGCAGTGATTTTCCACTTTGTAAATGGTGGACTGGAAGAAATCAAGCCTATTTACAATGCTTCCGCAAACACTTTGACCTTTACTGTAAATCACTTCTCCACTTTTGCTATTGCAGAAGCTAATAATACCGCAACAGCAGAAGGTACTGACAACGCATTTGGAAGATATCGTGACAATGTGGCAAGCGAGATCGCTAATGCCAAGGACGGTGCTACCGTCAAGATCAGCAGAGACAAGAACATCAATGCTCTGCCCAACGATATCATGCAGGCTCTGTACAAGAAGCAGACTGTAGCTCTGGAGCTGGAGTACACCTTCGAAGACAATGAGTATACGGTAACCATCCCTGCCGGTAAGGCAGAAGACAATGCTATTGAATGGTATGGTCCTCTGTACCTGCAGATGCGTTACGGCAAATAAGTAACCGTAAGGAAATAAAATAACCGGGAAATATAAGGCACTCTTCAGTCAATGAGGGGTGCCTTGTTTTTCAGTCTGAAGGATAATGTAAGCTATGAAGAAACAGGAACAAAATACAAAAGAGACCGTGAGTATGCTGGTTTATGGGTATCTGGTGATTCTTTTTGCCGGTTTACCGCTGTATATGCAGAACAAGCTGGTGATGATCGGAAATGCAAAATATTTGTTTTTCCGGAATACTACGCTGGTGCTGGGGGCTTTTGTGGTGCTGGCTGTGCTGTGGCAGGGGATCCGGGGAGAACGGAAGACAAAACGGATGTGGAAGAAAACAGATGTGTTTATGCTGTTGTATCTGGTGGCTGCAATTTTTTCTTATGGAATCAGTCCCTGCAGGGAGGATGTCCTTTTAGGGTATCCCGGCTGGTATATGGGGCTAGTGACCCAGGGATTGTTGGTAGGGATCTATTTTGCGGTATCCCGGTATTATGACGGCAGCAGAAGTATCTGGTGGATTGCCGGGATCACGGCAGGGATTGTGACATTTATCGGACTGTTGAACCGCCTGGACATCGATGTACTGGGAACTTTCCGGGGAATGGAAAACGGAGAATGGAACCGGATCCAGCTGTTGTCCACCATCGGTAACAACAACTGGTATGCAGGCTATATCAGTGTGACGGCAGGTATCTCTCTGGCAGCGGCTTATATGGGAAAACGACAGGGCAGAGTGTTGGGGATGCTTGGAAGCTTTCTTTTTTTGGCATCGGCTATTACCTCCAATAGTACCACGGCTATAATGGCAGCCTGTGGATTAAGCCTACTTTTGTTCCTTGTTTCTCTGCGGCAGAGAAGCCGGCTGCTGAGGGCATTGGAGATTCTGATGCTTTTGCCGCTTTCGATATTTATGGTTCGATTGTTCTTGTTGTTGCATCTGACCGGACTGGTGATAGCGGGGGATGTCGAAAAGAGGCTCTTTTTTACCACGGTATGGTATATTGTATTTGGTGCGGAAGCGGTGTTGTACCTGATCCTGCGAATACGCGAAAGGCAACAGCAAAAAGATTTTCTGGAAAGCGGCAAAATATACCGGATCGTTGTTGTTGCCGGAGCGGTGATGATATGTTCGGGAGTGCTTTTGGGATGTCTTCTTGGAGGAATCGTTGGAAATGAAATGGTGTCTGAGGCTGCCGACGGGCGATTGGCCCTGTGGAAGGTCACATTACTAACCTATGGAAAAGAAGGAGCGCTATACAAATTCTTCGGCACCGGTCCCGGAAGCTATTACCATATGCTCTATCAATGGGGCAGCGATGCCATGGACTGGATCAACAAAGGTCTTTTGGACAACAACATCTATTCCAACGCCCACAACGAATGGCTCACCCTATTGGTCGAACAGGGATTCTTTGGCGTGACCGCCTACATTGGTATTTTTATCACAACCCTTACGGATCTGCGAAAAAAGATATCCCAAAGCCCGGAGTGCCTTGCTGTTTTCCTGGGACTGACCGGCTACCTGATCTGTTCCCTGTTTACTTTTCAACATGTATTATCCACACCCTTTGTCTTTGCCCTGCTGGGCATGGCAGAGGGTGTTTTATGTAAAGTCATCTTAATAAAGTCTTAAAGGTTTTTCCTGTTTTTTATTAATCGTTAATCTGTTACAATAAATTCATCAGCGGGACATCTGTGAACAAAGCAGATGTTCTGGCAGCGTAAGGGAAAGCTCCTTGCGCATGAAGTGTCCGGGCTGCAGCCACCGGCACAGAAATGAGGGAGAGTATGTACAATATATTGATCTGTGATGATGAGAAGGATATCGTAAACGCGTTAAAGATATACTTGAATGACAGCAATTACCATTTTTTAGAGGCTTTTGACGGTGAGGAAGCCGTACATCTGGTAGACACGAATGAGGTGCATCTGGTACTGATGGATATTATGATGCCGAAGCTGGACGGCATACAGGCGATGATCAGGATCCGGGAGAAGAGTAATGTTCCGGTGATCCTGCTGACAGCCAAGGGTGAGGATTCCGACAAGGTGCTGGGACTTACGGTAGGAGCGGATGACTATATCACGAAGCCGTTTAATCCCATCGAGGTATCTGCCAGGGTGAAATCACAGCTGCGGCGTTATATGCAGCTGGGTGGCGGAAGTGTGCGGCCGGATGTGATCAGAGTCGGAGGGATTGAACTGGATGACAAGGAGAAACGGGTGACGCTGGATGGCGAGCCGGTAGCATTGACTCCTACGGAATATGATATTTTAAAGCTGCTGATGCAGAATCCGGGGCAGGTATTTTCTCCGAGAGAGATTTATTCGAAGATCTGGAATGATCTGCCACTTGGCAGCGAGAATACCGTGGCAGTCCATATCCGGCATCTGCGGGAAAAGTTAGAGATCAACCCGGCGGAACCCAGATATCTGAAGGTGGTCTGGGGACAGGGCTACAAGTGTGAGAAGCAGGGATAAGAGCAGGCAGGAGCGCGGAGCTGCTCTGGGAAGTAAGGAGACAGGAATATGGATAACAGGGAAGAAAACAGCAGGAATACAGAACAGGACAGAGTGGATAATCCGGTGGAAAATACAGTGAGTACGATGGTAGAAACAGCTTTGTCAGAGAATAAAAGGGAACGGAAAAAAAGAGAAAAAGCCGAGAAAAAAAAGAATGCGCCGGCACAGGGAAACAGTCTGTTGGGCAGCACATTGGCAAAGGTCGTGGCATTTGTTCTGATGATCGCAGCTGCAATTGTGGGGATGTTGGGACTCTATGGTACCTGCATGCTTGCAGACAGTGGAGCGTATTCCTCCGGTAAAATGATGTTTATCCATGATCAGCTGTTGTACCGGCAGGTCAATCAGGATCTGTATCGGATACGCGACTGGTATGAGAATGAGAGCTTGCAGACCATGGAAGCTTATTGCAGGCAGCGGAACATCTGGGTAAAGGTGGAGAGCTACGATCTGGATACGGATGAATTCCTGGGAGAATGGAAGAACGAGGATTATGTAGACAAGACAAATGATCTGACTTACCGGCTGGAGTCCCAGGTGCAGCATAGGAATGATAACACCTATATCAACACAGAAACTTCCTCTGCCTATGATGGCTATGAAAGTTATGGAAGCACTGAAAGCTCTGATATCATGGAGCTTGAACCATCTGTCAATACCGGGTCTGATGTGGAAAGTATAACGGCAGCGGAGCAGGAAGCCCTTTCCTCCGGCAATCTGGAGAAATATCTGGATCTGGGGGACAGCGTATCCTTAGGTGGAGAGATTTATGTGCCGGTTGAACGGGCGGAACAATATGCAAAATGGATGATCGAGGATGCCTTAAGTGAGACAGAACGGCTGCAGGAAGAGGCTGCAGAGGAAACATTGGCAGAGCGTAACAAGCGTATTGTGGTTACCCTGACAGCGAATCCCAGCCTGCCGAAGGAAGATGAATATGCCCTGATCTATCATCAGGCAGAGCAACTTTATGATAACCGAAATGTGATCCCTGTGATATGCTGTACGGGAACGATACTGGCATTATTATGCTTTATCTTCCTGTTGTGCAGTGCCGGACATAAGAATGGCAGGGAGGGTATTACCCCCAGTGCGATCCATGAGATCCACCTGGATGTGTATACAGTGGTCGTTGCCGTTGGAGCTTTTACCGGTCTGTACCTGGCTTTTGGATGGATCGGTATGAACTCAGGTATGATCAATCTGATCGTGCTGGTGATACTGTTTGCCGCAGAGGTGATATGGTGCACCCTGTATTTCATGGAGCTGGCCATCCGCCTGAAAATGGGAAAATGGTGGCAGAATACGATCCTGTACAGAGTGTTCCGGTTCTTCGGAAGATTCTGCAAGAGAGTTTTCCGCGGTATTGTGAAATTGATCCGTGGGATTCCTATGGTATGGAGAACAGCACTTTTGTGCCTTGCAGTCTGCGTGGTAGAGTTTTTCGGTTTAATGCTGTTTTATAATGATACAGATGTATTACTCTTTTTCTGGGCCATAGAGAAATTTATTCTGTGCGGTGCGATTACTTTTGTGGCATTGATGTGCAAAGAACTGCAGGAGGGCAGTGAAGCATTGGCGGACGGAGATCTGAATTATAAGCTGGATACCTCCCATATGGTATTGTCCTTCAAGGAGCACGGAGAGAATCTGAACCGCATCGGCGAGGGAATTTCCGCAGCTGTGGAGCAGAGGATGAAGAGTGAACATCTGAAGACGGAGCTGATCACGAATGTGTCCCATGACATAAAGACTCCGCTGACTTCCATTATCAATTATGCGGATCTCATCGGAAAAGAAGTGTCCGGTGATGCGAAGGATACCGGAGACGGTGTCGGCACAGAGACTGCACAGGAGAGAGAACAGCATATATCGGAGTATGCCGAGGTGCTGCTGCGTCAGTCCCAAAAGTTGAAAAAGCTGCTGGATGATCTGTTGGAGGCATCCAAAGCTACCACCGGCAATCTGGAGGTCCATCCGGAAGTCTGCGATGTATCGGTACTGTTGTCACAGGCGGCGGGGGAATACGAGCAGCGATTCTCTGACAAGAGGCTGGAGACCATCGTAAAACAGCCGGAGGAGACCGTGAAGGTCATGGCGGATGGCAGACATCTGTGGAGGGTGTTCGACAATCTGTTAAACAATATTTACAAATATGCCCAGGCAGGAAGCCGTGTCTATCTGAATGTAGAGCATGACGGACAGAATGCGAACATCATTTTCCGGAACATGTCGGCCTACCCGCTGGAGATGTCACCGGAGGAGCTGGAAGAGCGGTTCACCAGAGGGGACAGATCCCGCCATATGGAGGGCAACGGACTGGGACTGTCCATTGCCAAGAGCCTGACGGAGCTGCAGAAGGGCGATATGGAGATCGTTACGGACGGTGACCTGTTCAAGGTGGTGATCACGCTGCCGGAGACAAAGTAAAATTGGAGAGAAAGAATGAAATATCAAAGGAACAATGAAGAAAACTGCCGGATATGAGCAGTATAAAATCCATTATTAAGTTAAGAAAACTTGGGCAAATAGGGGGTTACATCAAAGTCCTTTACAAAATTTACAAATTTGGTCAGCTGGTCAGGCACAAAGATTCCTTTCTTCCATATAATTCCAAATTTGCTGGTAATCTCCGGGGTAATAGGAATTTCTACAAAATCTCTTGGATTGGCAGCAAGAGAGGAATATAGAAAAGCACCACATTTACCACCGCGGACAAAATTGAGGACAGTGACTAACTGGCTGCAATACATATGGACATTTGGTGTAATTCCCGCAGAACGCAGTCGTGTGATTACAGTCTGTGTCTGGACAGAATCTGTATTAAATAAAATAATGGGTTCATCTTTTAACATTTCCATGGTGATTCCTTTTTCACCGGCATACCGATGGGTTCTGGAGACGCAATAGACATAACGATCTTCCATCATGACGTAACTATTGTACTTATCCAGATTATAAAAATCCATATTTGCCATTGCTACATCTAATTGCTCGTTATCTACCAGAGTGCGGGCGCGGATAGAACCATATTCCAGAAGCTGGATCGGAATATTGTACTGTTCCTGAAACTGATCCGTAACCCTTGGGAAAAATACGGTACTGATCATAGGAGGAATTCCGATCCGCAGCGGATGGCGGTTCTCTTCAATATTTGAAAAATCTGAGTAGAGTTCCTGTGTCTGTCTTAAGATATATTCTGCTTTCTGATAAAAGGCCTCTCCGTCTTTGGTGAGAGAAATTCTGTTTTTTCCATGATTAAAAAGCTTTAAATGAAATTCCTTTTCGAGGTCACGAATTGAGGTGGATATTGTGGGCTGTGAGACGTAGAGGGCATCCGCAGCTCTTGTAATACTGTGATAACGGCATACCATACAAAAATACTCCAGTTGCGTCAGAGTCATAATAGAAAACCTCCGTTCTTCGGAAAATAACTTCACGAATTCAGTATAGTTTAAAACTATGCTGACGTCAAGTATATGAAATGTACATTATACTAAAAAAGAGATATATTGTAGATACAAAGAAAACAGACACGGCCATGTCACTTTTTTACCAACAGAAGAGAGACTGGGAGGTATTTTATGAGTCCTGCAACCATTACACTAATTTTTCTGGCATTTGCCATTCTCCTGTTTGTCACAGAGAAGATTCCTTTGGGATTGACATCCATGGTCGTCTGCATCGGGCTTGTGGTTACCGGTGTCCTTAGCGTAGGTGATGCTTTTAGTGGATTTATCAACAGTAACGTGATTCTGTTTGTTGCTATGTTCATCGTGGGCGGCGCACTGTTTGAGACCGGCATGGCCAATGAGATCGGCAGTCTGGTAACAAAGTTTGCAAAAACAGAGCGAGGTCTGATCGTGGCCATCATGGTGATTGTGGGAGGCATGAGTGGATTTCTCTCCAACACCGGTACGGCAGCGGTTTTGATCCCAGTGGTCATCGGAATTGCAGCAAAATCGGGCTATAAGAGATCCAGGCTTCTAATGCCGTTGGTATTTGCCGCAGCAATGGGAGGGAATCTTTCCCTGATTGGAGCTCCCGGCAATATGATCGCACAATCTGCACTGGAACCACTGGGATTGAAATTCGGATTCTTCGAGTATGCAATTGTAGGTCTGCCTATCCTGATTGCAGGCATTCTCTTTTATGCAACCATCGGATTTAACATCTTGCCACATCATGATACCGTGGATATTGAAGATTCCATCTTTGATGAAACAAAGGATTTCAGCAAGGTTCCAAAGTGGAAAAAGGTATTGTCCTTGGTGATTCTGATCGTTACACTGATCGGTATGATCTTTGAGGAAGAGATTGGCGTAAAACTTTGTATCACAGGTTGTGTAGGCGCAATTCTGCTGATCCTTACCGGAGTTATTTCTGAAAAGGATGCTCTGAAATCCATTGATCTGAAGACCATTTTCCTGTTCGGAGGTACCTTATCTCTGGCAAAGGCACTGGAAGTTACCGGTGCAGGAGAAATGATCGCAGACAAGGTGATTGGAGCATTAGGAGCAAATCCGTCCCCGGTACTGTTTACTTTCGTGGTATTTATTCTGTGCTGTATCATGACGAACTTCATGTCAAATACTGCAACCACAGCACTCATGGCACCAATCTGTGTCTCAATTGCACAGGGGATGGGAGCAGATCCCAGAGCGGTTCTGATGGCATGTGTCATCGGAGGGTCATGTGCCTATGCAACACCCATTGGTATGCCTGCTAATACAATGGTGTTAGGTGCCGGCAATTATAAATTTATTGATTATGTAAAAGCCGGAATGCCGCTGATCGCTATTGCTACCGTAGTCAGCATGATCATACTGCCGATTGCCTTTCCATTTTACCCGTAAGGGTAAAACTATTATCCATAATAATATGCTAAATATTTTATATTTAAATAAATGATAATTTGGAGGAAAAAAATATGTCAAATGAAGCACAGGTAAAAAAACTGACAGATATTATGGCGCAGTTCGTAGGATTTACTGCGAAGAAGCTGCCGGATGATGTCATTGCAAAATTGCAGGAACTGAGAGACAAAGAGGATACTCCTATGACCAAGGTTATCTACGATACCATGTTCCGAAACCAGGAACTGGCTCTGAAGCTGAACCGTCCTTCCTGTCAGGATACCGGCGTATTACAGTTCTGGGTAAAATGCGGTACAAAGTTCCCTCTCATCGATAATCTGGAGGCATTGCTGAAGGATGCCGTGGTACAGGCTACGTTTGCCACTCCGTTACGTCACAATTCCGTAGAAACCTTCGATGAGTATAATACCGGTAAAAACGTAGGAAAAGGAACACCTACCGTATGGTGGGATATCGTTCCCAACTCCGATCAGTGTGAAATCTACACCTATATGGCCGGTGGCGGATGCACACTTCCCGGTAATGCCACGGTTCTGATGCCCGGTGAAGGTTATGAAGGTGTGACCAAATTCGTGTTGGATCGTATGACTACTTATGGATTAAATGCCTGCCCTCCCCTGCTGGTAGGTGTCGGCGTAGGTACTTCCGTAGAGACCGCAGCGCTGAATTCGAAGAAAGCACTGATGAGACCTGTCGGTTCCCATAATGATAATGCCAACGCAGCCAAGATGGAGAAGCTGTTGGAAGATGGTATCAATGCCATCGGTCTCGGACCTCAGGGTATGGGCGGTCACTATTCTGTCATGGGCGTCAATATTGAGAATACCGCACGTCATCCGTCCGCTATCGGTGTCGCTGTAAACGTTGGCTGCTGGAGCCACAGAAGAGGTCATATCGTATTTGATAAAGACCTGAACTTTACCGTAGATACCCACACGGGATTCGAATACAAGGAAGAGAACTAATTCAGAAGGGAGAGAACAACAATGGCAGTAGAAATAAAAGATGGTAAGAAAATTCTGGTAACACCCGTATCCGCAGAGGATCTGAAAGATATTCATATCGGTGACATCGTATACCTGACAGGTGACATCACAACTTGTCGTGACGTGGCACACCGTCGTGTCGTAGAGGAAGGCAGAGAGATCCCCGTGGACGTCAGAGATGCAGCAATTCTGCATGCAGGTCCCATCATCCGCCCTCTGGGAGATGAAAAATACGAAATGGTATCCGTAGGTCCCACCACTTCCATGAGAATGGAAAAATTTGAATATGAATTCGTAGAGACCACCGGTGTCCGTGTTATCGTTGGAAAAGGTGGTATGAAGGAAAATACCGAGAGAGCCTGCAAAGATTTCGGCGCGATCCATTGCGTATTTCCTGCCGGTAATGCCGTAGTGGCAGCTGTTGAGGTAGAAGAAATCGTAGAAGCACAGTGGAAAGATCTGGGAATGCCTGAGACCCTGTGGCATTGTCATGTAAAAGAGTTCGGACCGTTGATCGTGTCCATTGACTCTTATGGCAAAAACTACTTTGAAGAGAAGAAAGTGGAATACAACAAGAAAAAGGACGAACAGATCGAGATCATCAGCAAGCAGGTTGGCTTTATCAAATAAGTAATAAAGAATAACTAGTTAATATTATTCTGAGAGCTGGATTGTTGTATTTAAAAATATGGCAATTACAGCTCTTTGTTGGAGTAAAGATAAAGGGAGACAAATATGACATCTATGCATATTACATTAATTATTCTATTGATAACAATTATCGCATTTGCAACTGGTAAAGTTCCTTTTTCTGTCATTTCCTCCGGAATTATCCTTGCACTTGTCCTTACCGGAATCAGAACTCCGGCAGAGGCATTCAGCGGATTTATCAATACAAACGTTATCATGTTTGTTGCCATGTTTGTCATTGGTGCAGGACTTACTAAGACAAAGCTGATCGATCATGCGCAGAATCTTGTAATTCGTTATAAAGAGAATCCGCGTATGCTGATTTTGTTATCCTGTCTGGCTGCAGCACTGCTGGCCTGCATTACAAATGCGACTGCCACAGCAGCTATTATGATTCCGCTTCTGATTGAAATTGCCAATGATATCGGAACCAGCCGCAGCAAGCTTTTGTTCCCGGCCATGGCTTGTGCAAACATTGCCACTTCCATGACTTTTCTCGGACAGGGTGCGAGTAACATGACCTGGAATGACATCATGATGAAAGGCGGGGCTCCTTATTCTTTTCAGGTATGGGACTTTACGATTGCAAGGATTCCACTGCTGATTGTGGCCATTGCTTACATGGTATTCCTCGGACATAAATTGATGCCGGATATAGATAATAGTAAGTTTGATGATAATATACATAACAGGGAAAAAGTGATAAAATTAAGTCCATTGAAAGAAAAAATTGCATTGATTATTGTTCTTACAACAATTATCTTAATGCTTTTTGAAAATATAATAGGTATCAAAATGTACCTGATTGCATGTATAGGAGCTGTTCTGCTGGTGCTTACAGGTGTGCTCTCTGAAAAAGAAGCATTAGGAGCAATTCATCAGCCGACTATTTTTCTGTTTGCCGGAGTATTAACACTTTCCGATGCCATTCAAGTAACCGGTGTTGGTGATCTGGTGGCGGATTATATGATTAAGATGGCAGGTGATACCACAAATCCGTATGTTATGATGGCGGTATTTTTTAGCATTCCGTTCCTGCTTACACAGGTTATGTCGAATCTGGCGACATTGACCATTTTCATTCCACTGGTTACTTCGGCATGCCTTAAGATGGGAATAGATCCGCGGGCTGCAGTAGTTGGAGTTCTTACTGCAAGCTGTATTTCCATCATGACTCCTATGGCTGCACCATGCCAGATCATGATCATGGAACCGGGTGGATACACTTTTAAAGATTATCTGAAATGTGGAGCCCCGTTGGCATTGATTCTTGCAATGATGACCATTTTTCTCATGCCTTTGATGTTCCCGTTCTATTAAAGCCCTGATAACTAAGACTTTTTGCAAAGACTGAACACAGAGAGGGAAGAATAAGAAAATGACATTACAAAAAATCATGCAGAAAATGACGTCCTATGTAGAACTGGTATTGTCAGTATTTTTGCTGTTGGTGGTGGTTGCGCTGACCGTGCGGCTCATCACACAGAGCGTGCCACAGTTGTGGTCGCAGCAGATGGAAGTCATGTATTATCTGGAAAGTGCGATGACGCTGGCAATTGGGATCGAGTTTGTAAAAATGCTCTATACCCACACGCCGGAGACAATCATAGAGATTCTGTTGTTTGCGATATCCAGACAAATGATTGTGGAACATTTGTCGACAACAGAAACAATTATCGGTGTAGGAGCGATCGCAGGACTTTTCGCAATCAGGAAATATCTGTTTTGCGGAATTCGTAAGGAAACGTGAGGAAACAGGACTATTTCGCAAATTTGCAAATTTTCTAAAAACAGTATTGACAAAACAGAAAAGAAAGATTATTCTTAGACACATAAACAACATTCATAAGTTTACCAAACCTGTGAGGAAGAGTAGTAAGCCTTAGGGAATTTTACAGAGAGCCGTGGATGGTGGGATCACGGTAAAGGAACTTTCGCCGAATGGACTTCCGAGGCTGGCCCGAGAACAGATCAGTTTTAGGCGTCAGCGGGATTCGGACCCGTTATCAAGCCGATGGATATGATAGTATCCAGAGAAAAGTGGACATAATTCGTAAGGAATTGTCAAATTGAGTGGCACCACGATGATGAGCAGGAGCTTATTACCGTCTCAAATGTATAGGAATATACATTTGGGGCGGTTTTTTTTATTCGGGGTTCAGTAATCTTATGAGCAAACTAATTTCAATTGCGTGGATACGCAGAAAGAGAGGAATAAGATTATGAAGAAGAGAATTTTAGCAGCAGTATTAACCGCAGTTATGGCAATGGGTGCCCTCACCGGATGTGGCAGCACAGGAAGCAAGGATAACTACACCATCGGTATTATGCAGTACGCCGTACACGGATCCTTGGATAACTGTCGTGAAGGATTTTTACAGGGACTTGCCGAAGAAGGCATCGTAGAGGGTGAGAACCTGACGATCGAATATGTCAATGCACAGGCAGACAACGGAACCTCCGCCATGACCGCCAGCAATTTCGTAAGTAAGAAAGTAGATATGATCTGTGCCATTGCAACTCCTTGCGCCATGGCAGCATATAATGCTACAATGAATACAGATATTCCCGTGATCTACACCGCAGTATCCGATCCTGTGGAAGCAGGTCTTGCCAATGAAGACGGTACTCCCGTAGGCAACATCACAGGTACTTCCGATGCATTAGCAGTAGATGCACAGTTAAAAATGATCCGTGAGGTACTTCCCGAAGCGAAGACCATCGGTATCATCTATACCACCAGCGAAGCAAACTCCATCAGCACCATCGCAGAGTACAAGGCTCTGGCAGGCAACTACGGATTTGAGATCGTGGACAGCGGTGTTACCGCAATGTCTGAGGTGGCTCTGGCAGCAGCGGATGTCGCATCCAAGGTAGACTGCATTACCAACCTGACCGATAATACCGTAGTAAGTGCATTGCAGACCGTACTGGATGAAGCGAATAAAGCAGGCATCCCGGTATTCGGTTCTGAGGTAGAGCAGGTTAAGGCAGGCTGCGTGGCATCCATGGGTCTGGAATATATCGAGCTTGGCAAGCAGACCGGTAAGATGGCAGCGAAAGTCCTGAAGGGAGAGGCAAAGGCTTCTGAACTGAACTTCGAAGTGATCTCCGAGCCCAGACTGTATGTGAACTTCGCAGCAGCAGAGAAGATCGGTCTGGAATTACCTGAGAACTACAAGACTGATGCTTACCAGTCCTTTGATGAGATCGTGGTACAATAGGAGGTTTTTATGGCACTATTATTAAGCGTACTGGAACAAGGAATGATCTACGGCATCCTGGCACTGGGTGTTTACATTACCTATAAAATACTGGATTTTCCGGATCTCACGGTCGATGGCAGCTTCCCCTTTGGGGCTGCCATCACTGTGCGTCTGATCAACGGCTTCGGCGTACCGGCGATCCTCACTCTTCCCATTGCATTCCTCGGCGGAGCACTGGTGGGAATCTGTACCGGATTGATCCATGTGAAATTAAAAGTCAGAGACCTGCTCTCCGGTATCATCATGATGACCGGTCTGTATACCATCAATCTGTGGGTGGCAGGCTCCGGCTATGTAGCTATTTTTGATAAGCAAAATATTTTCAACAACAGCTTTGTGAACAGTATTACCCCGGGCTTTTTGGTAAATTTCAAAAATGTGATCATTATTTTCCTGATCACCATGGTAGCAAAATATCTGTTAGACTGGTACATGAGCACCAAGTCCGGATTTTTACTTCGTGCCGTAGGTGACAATGATACCATCGTTACCAGCCTCGGCGTGGACAAAGGACTGGTGAAGATCGTGGGTCTGTCTATTGCCAACGGCCTGGTATCCTTAAGCGGCTGCATCTATGCACAGCAGCAGAGAAGCTTTGAGATCTCTATCGGAACCGGTGCGGTAGTCATTGGTCTTGCCAGTGTTATCATCGGCACCAGCCTGTTCAAGAAGGTAACATTCTTCCGTGTGACCAGCAGCGTAGTGGTAGGATCCATTTTGTATAAGGCATGTGTGGCAGTTGCCATGTTCGCAGGCATCAGCCCTAACGCCATCAAGCTGATCACAGCAGTCCTGTTCCTGATCATTCTCGTGATCAGCATGGACAGAAAGAAGGTGAAAGCATGCTAGAGCTTATCAATATCAATAAAAATTACAATCCCGGCTCGGTCAACGAGCTGTGTCTGTTCAAGGATTTCAATCTTACGGTAAAGGACGGAGAATTTGTATCTGTCGTAGGAAGTAATGGTTCCGGTAAGACTTCCATGCTGAACATCATCTGCGGAAGTATTGCGGTGGACAGCGGCAAGATCCTGATCAACGGAGAAGATATTACAAAACAGAAGGATTATATCCGTCAGCGCCGGATCGGCAGAGTGTATCAGGATCCCTCCAAGGGGACCTGCCCCAGTATGACGATCCTGGAGAACATGTCCATTGCGGAGAATAAGGGCAAGCCGTATAATCTGGGACGTGGTGTAAATAAGGCAAAACTGGAAACTTATCGTGAGATGTTACGACCTCTGAATTTAGGTCTGGAGGATAAGATGGGCGTGCAGGTCGGTTCGCTCTCTGGAGGACAGAGACAGGCGCTGGCACTGCTCATGGCGACCATGACACCGATTGATTTCTTGATCCTGGATGAGCATACCGCAGCGCTGGATCCCAAGACCGCGGAGATCATCATGGAACTCACCGACCAGGTCGTGAAAGAGAAGAAAGTGACCACCATTATGGTCACTCATAACCTCCGCTATGCCGTAGAGTATGGCAACCGCCTGATCATGATGCATGAAGGAAAAATTATCTACGATGTATCAGGAGAAGAGAAGAAGAATCTGAAGGTTGCAGATCTGCTGGCGAAGTTTGAAGAAGTCAGTGGCGGCGAGTTTGCGAATGACCGGATGATGTTGTCGTAGAGAATATTTGAAAATGAAATAATAGTAGAAAACAGGAACGAGGTTTTACGATTGATGTAGAGCCTCGTTTTTTTGCACGTCTTGTTTAAATGTACTATTAAAAAACAGAGCAGATTCTAAAATACTATAAAATTATAGAGAATGCCTATTAGTAATGCAGGATAGAAATTATCAATTGGACTTATAAATAGAGTAGTAGTATAATGAAAAACGCAGCGACAATGTAGAATATAGATTGTCGACAATGGTATATTATTAGGAGGTTTACAATGAAGAAGAAAGTAATCAGCGCTTTACTTTGTGCAGCTATGGCAGTTTCTATGCTTGCCGGATGCGGCGGATCAAAGTCAGACAGCAAAAAAGCTGACAAGAGCGCAACAGAATCAACAAAAGCAGCAAGTGATACATTTACATTTGCAATCGGTGGGGACACAGGTAATACACTGAATCCGATTACTGCAGATGACAGATGGGGACTTATGACATGTCATATGGTTTATTCACCTGCGTACTATATTTACCAGGATGGAACAATGGACTGGATTCTTGCAGAAAGCATGGATGCGTCAGAAGATGGTAAAGTTTATACGATGAAGTTAAAAGAAGGATTAAAGTGGAGCGATGGAGAACCGTTAACAGCAGATGATATTGTATTTACTTTTAATTCTATTAACGATATGAAGCAAAATCTTTATGTGGGTGGGGAACCGATTAAAGTTGAGAAAGTAGATGATACTACAGTAACATTTACACTTGCAGAACCAAGTGCATCTGTAGTAGAACTTCTGTCTGCAGAGACATTTATTCTTCCAAAGCATATCTTTGAAGGAAAAGGAAGCTTTGACGTAAATATGCTTGAAGATCAAGTTGTTGGATCTGGTCCATACATGCTTGAAGAATATAAGACAGGTGAACATCTTAAATTTGTGAAGAATCCGAACTACGCAAACGGAGAAGCAAATATTGATACAATCGTATACAGAATTATTGAAAATTCTGATACAGCAAGTCTTGCACTTCAGAAACAGGAAGTAGATGCACTGAGCGTAACTGTTGATCAGGTAGACACATTTGAAGGTGATGACAACTTTACCGTTTCAAAATACAGTGAAGGTCGTGTTTCTTATCTGAGACTGAACTCTGTTGCACCGAGTATGAAAGACAAAGATTATCGTGAAGGAATCTTCAGAGCTCTTAATCGTGATGAAATCATGACTGCAGCATTTACAAGTGAAGATTATTACAAATTAGGATATACATTCCTTCCGTACTCAAGCAGCTATTACACAGAAGACGGAGTTGAAAAGTGGGATCAGGATGTAGATAAAGCTAAGAAGCTTACTGCAGACGGTGCAAAATCCTTAAAACTCTGCTATGTCGAAGAAAGTACAGAACAGAAAAATGAAGCACTTACAATCCAGGCTGAATTAAAAGCAGTTGGTATTGATGTTGAGTTATGTGGTGTGAACCAGGCCGCATACATGAGTGCAGCTTATGATCTGGAATGTACAGATTATGATATGTTCCTTGGAGCATACGTAATGGGTATCGACCCGGATACATTTGCACCGCTGTTTGATTCAACAAAAGATAATATGATGAACTTCCACAATGCAGACATTGATGCGAAATTCAG
>OLQW01000284.1_pt1 | contig 33107 bp, 25 predicted proteins | sample 1672901 | NCBI WGS metagenome assembly OLQW01 (sample SAMEA3136735, study PRJEB25190) | human gut metagenome | reverse complement strand
AGAAAGATTTCTCGCTTCGCTCGAAATGACGATACGAGAGTCTGATGTCTCCTAGTCACTAGTCACCAGTCCCTAGTCACCCCAAAACAAAATCGTTCGCCCTTATGAAATTGTAAAGGCGAACGATGTATGCATTATTTCAGTTCAGCAGCTTCTTCTTTCAGTTCGAAGGATTCCAGCTGGTCTCCCTCTTTGACGTCACGATAGCTGTCGATGGCGATGCCGCATTCGAAGCCGGCAGCGACTTCCTTCACGTCATCCTTGAAGCGGCGCAGCGATGCGATCTTGCCTTCATGGATGACGATGCCGTCACGGATCAGGCGCAGCTGGCAATTGCTGGTGATCTTGCCGTCCTGCACGTAGGAACCGGCGACGATGACCTTCGGTGTGTGGATGACCTGACGGATTTCCGCATGGCCGAGGACCACTTCGCGGATGGTCGGCGAGAGCATGCCTGCCATCGCTGCCTTGACATCATCAATGCAGTCATAGATGACACGGTAGAGACGGACATCGACGCCGTCCTTTTCAGCCATAGCACGTGCATTCGCATCCGGACGGACGTTGAAGCCGATGATGAGGGCATTCGATGCGGAAGCGAGCATGACATCGGATTCATTGATCGCACCGACGGCGGAGTGAACGATGGAGATGCGGACTTCTTCGCTCTTGATGGCCTGTAGGGACTGTACGAGCGCTTCGACGGAGCCCTGAACGTCAGCTTTGATGATGACGTCGAGTTCCTTCATTTCCCCTTCCTTGATCTTTTCGAAGATGTTGTCAAGGGTGACTTTCTGGACGCTTCTCTGTTCTTCTTCCTTCGCACGGGATGCGCGGATTTCCGCGATATTTCTAGCCTTCTTTTCATCCATAACGAAGAAGTGGTCGCCGGCTTCCGGCACGCTGTCCATGCCGAGGATTTCGACCGGTACAGACGGTTCCGCACTCTTCATCTTGCGGCCGTTTTCATTGTTCATCGCGCGGACGCGGCCCCAGCTCTTGCCAGCCAGGATGCCGTCACCGATATGGAGAGTACCGTTCTGGACAAGGACGCTCATGACAGGGCCTCTGCCTTTATCCAGCTGGGCTTCGACGACGACGCCGTAGGCTTCGCGGTTCGGATTGGCCTTGAGTTCCTGCATTTCAGCGACGAGGAGAATATTTTCCAAAAGGTCATCGAGCCCGATTTTCTTCTTCGCGGAAATCGGTGTCATGATGACATCGCCGCCCCAGTCTTCCGCGAGCAGGCCTTCTTTGGCGAGTTCTTCCTTGATGCGGTCCGGGTTGGCACCTGGTTTATCGATCTTGTTGATCGCGACCATGATCGGCACACCGGCATTCTTTGCGTGATGGATCGCTTCGACGGTCTGCGGCATGACACCGTCATCGGCTGCTACGATGAGGACAGCGATATCGGTCAGCTGCGCGCCGCGGGAACGCATGGCGGTGAAGGCTTCGTGGCCCGGGGTATCGAGGAAGGTGATCTTATGGTTCTTGTAACGGATCTGGTATGCACCGATGCGCTGGGTAATGCCGCCGGCTTCGTGGAGCGCGACATTCGTCTGACGGAGAGCATCGAGCAGGGTGGTCTTGCCGTGGTCGACGTGGCCCATGATGGTGACGACAGCCGGTCTTGGCTTCAAGAAACGCGGATCATCTTCCGCCGGAATGTACTCGGTCGGATCCGCCGGAGCTTCCGCTTCGATCAGGGTGATGCCGAATTCCTCTGCTAGGATCTCGATGGTGTCACGATCCAGATTCTGGTTGATGGTCGCCATGACGCCGTCCATCATGAGTGCTTTGATGATTTCGCTGACTTCACGCCCGAAAAGCTCTGCCAGCTCCTTGACGGTGACGCTCGGCGGCAGCTCGACTTCTGTCGGGTACGCAGCCACTTTCTTTTCATTCGTGTGCTTCTTCTTCTTGCTCTGGCTCAAAGAACGGGCCATGAGGGAGCCGCCTTCCTTCTCTCTGCGGCTTCTTTCCCAGTCCTTCTTCGTCTTCTTCTTGGCCGGTTTTTCCGTTCTTCTGGTGACCGGCTTCTGCGCGGTCTCTTCTACCAGAGCCGGAGCGGCAGATGCCGGGCGCTGCGGACGAGCCGGACGATCGGTCTTCGGGCGGTCCCAATTTCTATCGTTCTTGAAGCGGTCATTTCTTGCATTACCGCCGGTCTGTCCGTTTCTTGCCCCCTGCGGACGGTCGCCGTTGCGGCCCAAACGATCATTTCTCTGACCGTCTCTCCCCTGCGGGCGGCCTGCCCCATCACGGCGTTCGCCGTTTCTATCATTTCTATCGTTTCTGCCTTCGCTGCGTCCATCGCGTCTCTGGCCGTCTCTTCTTCCATCGCGGCGCACATCCTGACGAGATGCGTCTCTCGCCGGACGGGTCGGACGTTCTGCCGCCTTGGTCTCTGCCTTGGCCGGCTCTGCCTTCGGCGCCGGTTTCGGAGCTTCTGCCGGCTTCACTTCTTCTGTGGAATAGGAAGAGTAGGAAGACTGGCGGGCATTGCCCTTCTTGCCATTCGGCTGACCTGCCTGATCAAAGCGGACGGTACGCATCACCGGGCGCTTTGCCGCCTTCTTCTTTTCCTGAGCGATGTGACGCGCGAGGATGGACTTGCCATTGTCATCCACGCCGGAGAGACGGTTCGTCACATCGACATGACCGACTTTCAAAATTTCAATGACTTCTTTATCTGTCTTGCCAAATTCTTTGGCAAGTTCATAAACTCTGTACTTCTTTTTCTGCATAAGCAGCCTCCCAAGTGTATGTCAATTCGTTAGTTGATTTCGTCATGAGAAAATGGGGTTAATGGTTCAAGGTTCTGGGTTAGCCCCTGGGGCGTGACACCTCTTGATTTCATAAGAAAGAGGTTCAGCGGGTTCTATGGGTATGGGTTCAAAAGGGTGGGCGGTGTTGGCGCGGCGCATAAAATATGAAAGCGCCGAGAAAGTTTGAAACCAGCGGTTTTCTCGTATCGCAAACCTAATCCCTCGCTACTAATCCCTAGCCACTCATCCCTTCTTTCAAACCTCAGGGTTTTGGTGACGGCTTCCCCGCGAATATATACGGGGCGATGCCCGAAAGCGGTATTCAAGTCACTAGCTACTAGCTACTAGCTCCCAGTCCCTAGTCACTCAAATATCCCATTTCCGACTGCCTTCGGCAGCTATCTTTCAGCCAGCGCCTTGTCGATCTTTTCAGCGATCGCGCGGCTAAATCCTTTATCTGTGATGAGCGCCGCTGTGCGTACCCCTTTGCCGAGGGCGCTGCCCAGCCTCTCCTTTTCTCCAAACAGTCTGTAGGAAATATGCGCTCTTTCTGCAGCATTTCTGTACTCATCCTTTGTTCTTGGGGAGCTGTCTTCTGTGATAATGAGAAGAGCTGCTTTCGGAGCTTTCACATTCTTGAGCCCTTCTGCCACCTGTTCATTTCCCGAAAGCAGACGACCTGCCTTCATACAAAGGCCAAGCATGCGGTATACCGGCTCATCCATTCTCGATCTGTTCCTTCAGCGCATCGTACACGTCCTTGGATACCGGACGCTTCAGGGATTTTTCCAGACCATGGGACTCGTAGGCCTTGGTGAAGCACTCGATATCATCGCACACGTAGACACCGCGGCCGGATTTCTTGCCCGTGCGGTCAAGCTCGATGAGCCCCGACGGCAAAGCCACGATACGGAGCAGCTCCTTCTTCGGCTTCAGCTCCTTGCAGCCTACGCACATGCGCATGGGGATCTTTTTTACTTTCATTCCTTAGCTTCCTCCCCCATATCGCTTTCGATATCTCCCAAAATGTCATCATCGACATCGGCGCTGTCCGTTTCGCCAAAGCCTTCCTCATTCGCCTGCGTTTCGCTCTTGATATCGATCTTCCAGTTCGTCAGCTTGGCAGCCAGGCGGGCATTCTGACCTGCTTTGCCGATGGCCAGCGACAGCTGGTAGTCCGGTACGATGACATAGGAGGATTTTTCTTCTTCCCATACGGAAACGGAAACAACCTTCGCCGGAGAGAGCGCATTCGCAATATAGATCGCCGGATCTTCGTCCCAGCGGACGATATCGATCTTTTCATCATGCAGCTCGTTCACGATATTCTGTACACGCTGCCCTTTCGGCCCGACGCACGCGCCGACCGGATCGACAGCCGGATCCATTGCATATACGGCGATCTTGGAGCGGGAGCCCGCTTCACGGACGACACTCTTGATCTCCACGGTGCCGCTGTAAATTTCCGGTACCTCCAGCTCGAAAAGTCTCTTCAAGAGGCCCGGATGGGTTCTCGAGAGGATGATTTCCGGTCCCTTCGTGGTCTTTCTGACTTCGAGGACATAGCACTTGATCTTATCATTCGGCTGGAATTCTTCGCCTTCGATCTGTTCTGCGAAAGGCAGGATTCCTTCTACGCGGCCGAGGTCGACAAAAATGGTGCGGGATTCATTCCATTTTACTACGCCGGTGATCACATCGCCTTCGCGGCCGGAGAACTCGTCATAAATGGAGCCTCTCTCCGCTTCGCGCAGCTTCTGGATCATGACCTGCTTAGCGGCCTGCGCTGCGACACGGCCAAAATTCTTCGGTGTCACATCGATGCGGAGCATGTCACCCGCTTCATAGCTGCGGTCGATCTTCTTTGCCTCTTCCACCGTGATCTCATTGATCGCATTTTCAGAGTCTTCATGGATTTCGTCCACGACGGTCTTCTCTTCATAAATTTTATATTCCCCGGTTTCACGGTTGAGAGAAACCGAAGCCTTGGCATTGCTGCCGCTTTCCTTTTTGTAAGCGGTCAAGAGCACCATTTCCAGTGCATCAAACACCATATTTCTATCAACTTTTTTGATCTTGACCAGGGCTTCTACTGCTTCCAATAATACCTTGCCGTCCACGATGAACTATTCCTCCTCGATTAAAACGAAAAATGAAGTCTTACCTGTGAAATTTTATCTCTATTCAATGCGATTTCCTTACCGTCTGCAAGCGTCAGCGCCAGCTCGCCATCCTCGGTGAGCCCTTCCAGATGCGCAGTGAATGCTTTGACACCGCCTGCTTCTCCCAGAGGAGCAAACAGCTTCACATCCACATCGCTTCCCGCATAGCGGCGGAAATCCTTATCTTTCTTCAATACACGATCGAGCCCTGGAGAAGAGACTTCCAGCATGTAGTTATCCGGAATGATATCCTTCTCATCCAGAATCTCGCCCGCCTTCTCACTGATGCTCTGGCAGTCTGCGAGATCCACGCCGCCTTCCTTGTCAATGAAAATACGAAGGATCCAATTCCTTTCACGGACATACTCGACATCGACAAGTTCGATGCCATCCGCATCCAGGATCGGTTCCAGCAAAGCTTCTACGGCTTCTTCGATTGCTTTATGTGCCATGATAAGCCTCCTTGCCTATTTGCAAACAGTGGGCAGTGAACCGGTTGCATGGGCTCTACAGATTCCATACGCTGCACATAGACCTGCTCCCCAATCCCTGCCAACTTATTCCATATATAAGAAAAAGTGAGCCGCAGCTCACTCACCAGGAAATTCTATACACATAACTTGCGATACTATTATACCATACGTTGTAAAGGGAAAGCAATAAAAAAGTTCAGGGTTAGCCTCCGAGCGTGCTAAGTTTGAAAGAAGGGATGAGTAGCTAGGGATTAGGAGTCTCAAGTGACTGGTGACTAGTGACTGGCATGCCAGCGCATGGCATCGCCCTATTTATACTTCGCGGCGCTTCTATTTTTTTGCGCCGCACCTCCATTTCGCATTTCTCATTTCTCATTCAAAAGAAGCTTTCATCCGCAATCAAAGAGCGCCCCGCCCCGTGGGCTAACCCTCTAATCCTCGATCACCGGATGCTCATAGAGCTCCTTCAGATCCTTTTCCAGGTGCTTCTCGATCGCTGCCTCAAGTGCTTCGATGGATTTCGCATCGTACTGATGAATGATGCCCGGGATACCCTTGGCGCGAAGTTCGCCATAGTATTCATCGCGATACATATTATAAAAGAAAAGGATCCCCGTGTCTTTTTCTTCGCACTCATAGGCGGCGATGATGTAGGAGCCGTTCAGTCCAAGGAGCGGCATTTTCGGCGCAATGACGCGCACATAGTGCCCGAGCTTCTCCGGCAGCAGCTCTTCATAGTCCCAGACCATGAAGCCCTTGCCCTCGACCAGAATGGAGACCTTCTCGCGATGGATGAGCTCCTTCTCGATCGCTTCCGGTGTCAGCAGCTTCACAAGACGCTTAAATTCCTCAAAATCACCCGTGATGCATTCGATCTCCGTCAGCGTGATCATGTGCAGATCCATCTTCACCATGTAATCCGCTGTTTCCTCATCGTAGAGGACGCGGATCTTCCATCCATTCGACTTGTGAAACCAGCCGAAGGCATAATAAATGCGGTCGTGCTGCTCATCGATGGTGCGAAGCTCGTAGTCACCGATGACCGGTGGAAGCTCTTTTTCCTCGTACCAGTCAAGCAGCTTCTCGCGGCGCTCCGCCCGCGCCTTCTGTGTTTTTTCATCCACGTCAGCCATGATGGCTCCTTTCTAAATGAGACTAGAAGACTAGAAGATGTTAGACATTAGACATTAGACATTAGACATTAGACTTCAGACTTCAGACTTCGGATTTCTGACCTCTGACCTCTGACTTCCGATTCCTAGTCACTAGTCCCCAGTCACTAGCCACTAGTCCCAGTCACTTCTCCGTCCGTTCTTTCTCTAGCCGGTCTCTGGCTGCGCTAACGGACTTCACAAATTCCCGCGTTTCCGGGAAGGGGATCTGGTTCAAATCAGAGAAGCCTTCCTTCCAGCCATAGTCCTTCATCCACTGGTCCACATTGCCGCGCCCCGCATTGTACGCGGCCAGCGCAAGGACTTCGTTATTGTGATACTCCTTCAAAAGGTAATTGATATACCAAGCGCCCAGCGGAATATTTTCCTCGGGACGCTCCAGACGGTTCGCCGGAAGACCGCTTTCCTCGGAAATCCACTCTGCGGTATCCGGCATGAGCTGCATCATGCCGATCGCGCCCACATGGGAGACCGCCTTTTTATCGAATTTGCTCTCCGTCAGGATGACAGCTTCCAAAAGAGCAGGCGAGATCTCTTCCTTCTTCGCGCTCTCTGAAATGAGGAGAGAAATCTCCCGCGAGGGACGCATGAAGGAAATGTCCGAAAGGATGTAGAGCACAAGGCCGCATAGAATGGCCAGAAGAAGGGTGAAGAGCATGGCTCCCGTATTTCCCTGATGTCTATGGACTTCTCTCTTTTTCCGTTTCAACGCGGTTCTCATGGATGCCTCCTTTCATGTAAAAATGATGTGGGATTCAGGGTTGTGGGTTCAGGGTTCAGAGTTAGCCTCTGGGGCGTGGTGCCCCTTTATTACATTTGAAAACCTCGCTTGAATGAGAAATGAGAAATGAGAAATGGCAGTGCGGAGCATAAAATGCTGGAAGCGCCGCGGAGGCTTGAAACGAGGGAAATGCTGATTAAATCACAGAGTCAGATTTTACAAGAATTTATATATATAGCTTCGCCATAACCCTCCTTACATAGCTCGCTATTCGCGTCAGGTTATTCCTCGCCATACATAAAAATTCAAGAGTAAAATCAGGCAACGATTTAATCAGTGTTCCCCTAGCGATTTTCTCGTATCGCAAACCTAATCCCTAGCTACTCATCCCTAGCTACTCATCCCTAGCTACTAATTCCTAGTCACCAGTCACTAGTCCCTAATATTCCTCATCCGTTCCTTCGCCTTCGCGAGGGCTTCTCTCACCTGGCGGCGCGTGTCTTCGACGGAGCGGCTGTTATCGATGATGACATCCGCGTAGTTCAATTTATTGCCCGTCGGCATCTGCTTATGGATGCGGTCCAGAACCTGCTCTCTGGTGAAGCCGTCACGGAGGGTGACACGCTCGATCTGCATTTCCAGCGGTACTTTGACGATCCAGACCTCCTCTACGCGCAGCTGCCATGAGATTTCCAAAAGGAGCGGCATGTCGAGTACGACCAGATCATGGCCTGCCTCTTGGGCTTTCAGCAGCTCTTCCTGCGTGCGGTGCCAGATGAAGGGATGAATGATGGCATTCAGCTGCTGGCGTTTCTCTTCCTTCGTGAAAACGATCGCCGCCGTTTTCTCCCGATCGAGCGTCCCGTCTTCATTGAAAATGTCATCGCCAAAGGCGCGCCGGATGTCTTCCATCGCCGCACTGCCCGGCCGCACTGCCTCGCGCGCCAGCTTGTCCCCGTCAATGATGGGGATACCAAGTTCTTTGAGATAGGAGGAAACCGTGCTTTTTCCGCAGCCTACGCCGCCGGATAATCCGATACGATACATAATGAGATAACTTCCTTTGAATGATAATGAGAAAAGGGGGTAAGGGTTCAAGGTCCAGGGTTAGCCCGTGGGGCGGGTTGCCCTTTGATTACGTTTGAAAGTTTCGCTTGAATGAGAAATTAGAAATGAGAAATGGTGGTGCGGCGCGTAAAAATATGGAAGCGCCGCAGAATTTTGATAGCGCTTCGCGCCGTCGTCATCTCAAGCGTAGCCGAGAGATCTTCCTTGCAGAACGGTCAACGTTCCAATTGCGAAATTTCGATCACCGCTTGCTTCTAATCCCCAATCCCTAATCCCTAGCTACTAATCCCTAACCCCTAGTCACCAGCCTCTCCGCTCACTTTGTCTCCGCCCAGTTCTTCCCTTCATTGACATCAGCAAGGAGCGGGACTTTGAGTGTGACGACGGACTCCATCGTTTCTTTTAAGAGAGCCGCGATTTCCTCTTTCTCTTCCAGTGTCACTTCTGCGACCAGTTCATCATGGACCTGCAGAAGGACGCGGCTCTTATAGCGGCCCTTCCTCAGCTTGTCATAGACGGCGATCATGGCCATCTTCATGATATCGGCTGCCGTGCCCTGTATCGGTGTATTCATCGCCATGCGCTCGGCCAAAGAACGGCGCATGAAATTCTTGCTGCGGATGTCCGGAAGCTCGCGATAGCGGCCGAAAAGCGTGACCGCTCGCCCTGTCTCTCTGGCCTCTTCGATCATGCGCTGCATGAAGCCCAAGATCTTCGGGTAGCGAGCATTGTACCTGTCGATATAGTCCTGCGCCTGCTTGGGCGTGATGCCGAGCTGCTTGGAAAGGCCAAATCCGCTGATGCCGTAGATGATGCCGAAATTGACAGCCTTCGCATGGCTTCGCTGCTCGTCGGTGACTTCCTCGAAGGGGATGCCCAGCACTTCAGCTGCCGTGCGGCGGTGGATATCCTCGCGGTTCGCAAAGGCAGCGATCAGGCTCTCGTCGCCGCACATATGCGCAAGGATACGGAGCTCGACCTGCGAGTAGTCAGAAGAGATGAAGCAGTCATAGCCCTCGCCCGGCACGAAAAGGGAGCGTATCTTTTTCCCTTCCTCCGTGCGGACAGGAATGTTCTGCAGGTTCGGATCCGAGCTCGAAAGACGGCCCGTAGCCGTCACCGTCTGGTTGAAGGAGCCGTGAATGCGGCCCGTTTCCTTACAGATGAGCTTCGGCAGCGCTTCAAGGTAGGTGGAAATCAATTTCGAAAGTGTGCGGTAACGAAGGATCTTCCCCACAAAGGGATAGCTTGCCGCCAGATTTTCCAGCACGTCCGCAGCGGTCGAGTAGCCTGTCTTCGTCTTCTTGCCCGCCGGCATCCCCAGCTTCTCGAAGAGGATATGTCCGAGCTGTTTGGGCGAATTGATATTAAACGGTTCCCCTGCCTCAGTGTAGATGTCTTTCACAAGGAGGCGCGCCTCGCTCTCCATGTCCGCCTTGACCTCCTGCCAGCGCTGCTGGTCCGTCGCAATGCCGGCCTTCTCCATCGCGACAAGCACCTTGACAAGCGGCTCTTCCACATCCGTAAAGAGTGTCATCACGCCATTTTCTTCGAGCTTGCGGCAGCACGGTTCATAGATCTTCGACAGGAAATCACCGATGAGACTGCCCTTGTCTGCGAAATCTTCCATCTCATCCGCAAAAACTTCGGGCACTTCATAGAGCCCTGCCATGTACGACAAGGGGTACGTCACACGCGCCGGATCCAGCAGGTAGGAGGCGAGCTGCACATCAAAGAGCGGCAGATGCTCAGAGGGAAAATCGGACTCCATGAGGGCTTTCGCATCGACAGTCACCACCGCTTTCGCTTTCGCGAGGGCTTCGGCGAGCTTCTCATACTGCGCCGGCCCCGCCGTGTACGCATGTCCCTCACACGCAACGACCGCAGACCTTGCCGTGAAGAAAGGCGCGATACCATAGCGATCGATCACAAGGGCTGCGACCTTTTCGTCAAACGCCTCGTCCTGCCAGGGGATCGCCTTCACAAGCTCTCTCTGGCTCTTCTCTTTCTTCGCTTCCGCCAGTGCCCGGAAGCGCGGAAGGCCGGCAAACTGCGCAAGAAGATTGATCCCAAGTTTTTGGAAAAGGACGCGCATTTCCTCAAAATGAACCGGCTGATGCATGTCTTCCAGAGATGTCTCCATCGGCACGTCACGCTTGATGGTGGCAAGGTCATAGGAAAGATAGGCCAGCTCTTTATTTGCGGTAAGCTTCTTTCCCTGCGCGCCTTTGATTTCGCTCACATGTGCATACAGATTATCCAGATTGTCATACTGCGTGATGAGCTTCAAAGCCGTCTTCTCGCCGATCCCCGGCACGCCGGGGATATTGTCAGCGGTATCCCCCATGAGCGCCTTCATGTCGATCACCTGACGCGGCTCAATGTGGTACTTTTCAAAGACCGCTTCCGGCGTCATGGCTGCCATATTCGTGATGCCCTTCTGGGTGAGGAAGACCGTCGTCTGGCGGCTGGAAAGCTGCAGCGCATCGCGGTCGCCCGTCACGATATTGACCGGTATTTCCTTTTCATAGCGAAGCGAAAGCGTCCCTAGGATGTCATCCCCCTCGTAGCCGTCGAGACTGTACACCGCGACACCCATCACCTGCATCACGTCACGGATGAGGTCAAACTGCGGCACCAGCTCATCCGGTGCCGGCTTTCTCGTGGCTTTGTACCCCTCGTACATCTCCGTGCGGAAGGTGTGACGGTCCTTGTCGAAAGTCACTGCCATATACTCCGGATCCAGATCACGATAGAGACCGAGCAGCATCCGCAGAAATCCATAGACCGCGTTCGTCGGGATCCCATCCGGCGATGTCATAGTGGGCGGCAGCGCATAGAACGCGCGATATAAAAGGCTACTGCCATCGATGATGACCAATTTCTTTTCCATAATATTCTCCGTATCACAATTCACTGCGCCAATGGCGCAGGCATTTTTGCCATATATTATAACATATCTATAGAATAAGTTGGCTCCCCCAAGACAATGCCTGCTTGAAGCCTGAAGACTCTAAGACTAGGAGAGTGGAAGACTGGGAGACGTCAGGTATCAGATGTCAGATGTCTAACGTCTGACTGCCATCCAGACACAAAAAAGCTCATCCAATGGATGAGCTTTTTCTCATTTTAGTGGTGCGGTCGGAGAGATTTGAACTCTCACGGATTACTCCACTACCGCCTGAAGATAGCGCGTCTGCCAGTTCCGCCACGACCGCATATAAAATTAAATTGAGGGAATCAAGTAGAAAAAAGAGTGGTGCGGCTGGTGAGACTTGAACTCACACGATCGAAAGATCACTACCCCCTCAAAGTAGCGCGTCTGCCATTCCGCCACAGCCGCAGGAATGGTGCCTCAGAACGGAATCGAACCGTTGACACAAGGATTTTCAGTCCTTTGCTCTACCAACTGAGCTACCGAGGCAAATAAAAGTGGCGACCCGGATCAGATTTGAACTGACGATCTCCGCCGTGACAGGGCGGCATGTTAGACCACTACACCACCGGGCCTTTTGGTGGGCGATAACAGGATCGAACTGCTGACATTCTGCTTGTAAGGCAGACGCTCTCCCAGCTGAGCTAATCGCCCACATTGGTGACCTGTGGGGGATTCGAACCCCCGAACCCGCCGTGAAAGGGCGGTGTCTTAACCGCTTGACGAACAGGCCACATATGGTGATCCACCCGCGACTCGAACGCGGGACACCTTGATTAAAAGTCAAGTGCTCTACCGACTGAGCTAGTGGATCATTTGGCAGGGGTAGTAGGATTCGAACCTACGCATGACGGAGTCAGAGTCCGTTGCCTTACCGCTTGGCGATACCCCTATTGGCTCCTGAAGCAGGGTTCGAACCTGCGACATCGTGATTAACAGTCACGCGCTCTACCGGCTGAGCTATTCAGGAATCTGTACGTGAGTACGTGCATTATAATATCAAATCTCGCAGTGCTTTGCAAGGGGGAATTTGATTAGAAAGAGATGAGGATGAGCTCGGGGCGTACTTTGTGGGGGAAAAGCAACAAAAAATTCTACGAAGTGAAGCGAGGCGCAAAATGTAGTGAGTCGCGGATGCAGGAGGTTGAATGATAATGAGAAGAAAGATAAAGAAGAAAAAAGACCTCACGGCGCGAAGCACGTGAAGTCTTTTCATTATGGTGGGCGATAACAGGATCGAACTGCTGACATTCTGCTTGTAAGGCAGACGCTCTCCCAGCTGAGCTAATCGCCCATAAATCATTGACGGAGACTATTATGCCATAGTCTCGCGTAAGATGCAAGAAGAAAATGAGTTCGGGGATGAGGAGTGGTGGTGCAGCGAATAAAAACAGGGGAGCGCCGCGGAGTATAGATGGTGGCGATGCCCGAAAGTAGTATTCAAGTCACCAGTCACTAGTCACTCTTTATCCCGGAAGACCCACGCGAAAACGGGCCGCTGACTCTTTGAGTCAGCGGCCCGTTTGTTTACGCATTTGTACTATGCGTTACGCAGCGTGAGGATTATTTTTCTTCTTTGGCTTTGCGATCTGCGATCTCCTGGTCATAGGATTTCTGGATGCGGACGTAGTTTTCACGGCGCTGTTTGGCATCGCGTTCGGTCTTTTCGAAGAGTTCTTCCGCTTTGTCTGGGAAGAGCTTCGCCAGAGATGCGAAGCGGACTTCGCCCATGAGGTAGTCGCGGAAGTTGCCTTTCGGTTCGCGGCTGTCGAGGTGGAATGGATTCTTGCCCTGTTCCAGAAGCTCTGGGTTGTAGCGCCAGTTGCACCAGTAGCCACATTCGACGGCGCGTTTCTCTTCTTCGGAGGATTTGCCCATGCCGGCTTTGAGGCCGTGGTTGATGCATGGAGCATAGGCGATGATGAGGGACGGTCCCGGATAAGCTTCTGCTTCGCTGATGGCTTTGAAGGCCTGATTCATATCAGCGCCGAGGGCGATCTGTGCGACGTAGATGTAGCCGTAGGAGACGGCGATCATGCCGAGGTCTTTCTTCTTGGTCCTCTTGCCGGAGGCTGCGAATTTGGCGATGGCAGCAGCCGGAGTGGACTTGGAGGACTGTCCGCCGGTATTGGAGTAGACTTCAGTATCGAGGACGAGGACATTCACATCTTCGCCGGAAGCGAGGACCTGATCGAGGCCGCCGAAGCCGATGTCGTATGCCCAGCCGTCGCCGCCGAAGATCCACTGGGATTTCTTGACGAAATGATCCTTGAGATCCAGCAGTTCTTTGTATTCCGGATGCGCGGAAACCGCAGCGGTGAGGGCTGCATCGAGCTTGTCAGCGCGGCCCCTCGTGCCTTCGCCGAGGTCTTTCTTGGCGAGCCATTCTTCCATGGCGGTCTTGACATCACCTTCTGCTGCCGGGAGAAGAGCTTCGAGCTTTTCGGTCAGGCGGCTTCTGAGCTTCGCTTCACCGAGGTGCATGCCGAGGCCATATTCCGCGTTGTCTTCGAAGAGGGAGTTCGCCCAGGCCGGTCCCTGTCCTTTGCTGTTCTTGGTATATGGCATGGACGGGGAGCTTGCGCCGTAGATGGAGGAGCAGCCGGTCGCATTGGAGATCATCATGCGGTCGCCGAAGAGACGGGTGACCATATTGATGTACGGGGTCTCGCCGCAGCCTGCGCAGGCACCGGAGAATTCGAAGTAGGTTGGTTCGAACATGGCGCTTCTGAGGTTCTTTTTGCCGAGCGGATTGTCTCTGGCCGGGAGGCTCTTTGCATAGTCCCAAAGGTTCTGCTTGGGAAGCTCTGTCTCTGCCGGATGCATGACGAGGGCTTTCTTCGGAGCCGGGCAGGTATTCGCGCAGATGCCGCAGCCGTAGCAGTCTTCCGGATCGACGACGATGCGGTACTTGAGTCCTTTGACCGGGCCTCTGAAGTCTTTGACGATGAAGCCTTCCGGCGCATTCGCTGCTTCGTCTTCGGTGACGAGGAATGGACGGATAGCAGCATGCGGGCAGACGACGCCGCACTGGTTACAGCCGATACAGTTTTCCGGGATCCATTCCGGGATCATGATGGCTGCCGATGGACGTTCGTACTGGGAGGTGCCGGACGGGAAGGTGCCGTCTTCGATGCCTTTCCATGTGGAAACCGGGAGGTCGTCGCCTTCCTGACGGTTCATGACGTCGCAGACGTTCTTGACGAAGTCCGGACGGCTGACCTTGGCGATGGAGCCGCCGGTGGTCGAATGTTCCCATTCAGATGGCACTTCGACTTCGACGATGCCTTCCATACCGGCGTCGACGGCTTTGTTGTTCATGTCGACGACATTCTGGCCTTTTCTGCCGTAGGATTTTTCGTTGGAGTCTTTCAGGTACTTCACGGCATCTGCATCAGGAATGATGTGGGTGAGGTGGAAGAAGGCAGACTGCATGATCATATTGATGCGGCCGCCGAGACCGATGTTCTTTGCGATCTCAAAGGCATCGATGATGTAGAATTTTGCCTTGAGGGCAGCGAGCTTCCGTTTCATGGCTGCCGGCAGGACGCGGTCCAGATCTTCTTTTCTCCATGGGGAGTTCAGAAGGAAGATGCCGCCCGGCTTGAAGCCGCGGAGAAGGTCGTATTTATAGATGTAGGACGGACGGTGGCAGGCAATGTAGTCAGCCTTGCGGATGAGGTAAGGCTTTCTGATCGGATCGGGGCCAAAGCGCAGATGGGAGATGGTGACGCCGCCGGATTTCTTGGAGTCATAGGCGAAGTAGCCCTGTGCATAGAGGTCGGTATGGTCGCCGATGATCTTGATGGCGCTCTTGTTCGCGCCGACGGTGCCGTCAGAGCCGAATCCCCAGAATTTGCAGGAGACGAGCTTGGACGGGACTTCCGGTACCGGGACCGGAGCGAGGGAGAGGTTCGTCACGTCGTCTTTGATGGAGAGCGTGAAATTGTGGCGCGGGGTCTCTTCCTTCAGGTGTTCATAGACAGCCATGATGTCTTCCGGAATGACGTCCTTCGAGCCTAAGCCGTAGCGGCCGCCGCAGACTTTGATGGCGCGGCCGGAGGAAGCGATGGCGGAAACGACATCGAGGTAGAGCGGTTCGCCGATGGCGCCCGGTTCACGGGTGCGGTCGAGGACGCCGATCTTCTTGACGGTCGATGGGATCTGGTCAAGGAAGTGCTTGACAGAGAATGGGCGGTAGAGGTGTACATTCAGCACGCCAACTTTTTCGCCGTGGGCATTGAGCGCATCGGTGACGTCCTTGCAGATGTCGGTGACAGAGCCGATCGCGATGATGATGCGGTCAGCATCGGCTGCGCCGTAGTAGTCGAAGAGATGATAGCTTCTGCCGGTGATCTTGGAGATCTCATCCATGTAGCCCTGAACGATGTCTGGGAGGGCATTGTAGAAGGGGTTCGCTGCTTCGCAGTGCTGGAAGTAAACGTCCGGGTTTTCTGCGGTGCCGCGGATGACCGGATGATCCGGATTGAGAGCGCGGGCTCTGAAGTCCGCAAGGGCTTTCTGGTCGATGAGCGGAGCGAGCTCTTCATAGCCCATGACCTCGACCTTCTGGATCTCATGGCTCGTACGGAAGCCGTCGAAGAAATTGATGAAAGGTACGCGGCCTTTGATGGCAGCAAGATGGGCAACGCCTGCGAGGTCCATGATCTCTTGGGCATTCGCTTCTGCCAGCATCGCGCAGCCCGTCGCACGTGCGCTCATGACGTCCTGATGGTCACCGAAGATGGAGAGTGCGTGGTTTGCAAGAGCTCTCGCTGCGATGTGGAAAACGCCCGGGAGCAATTCGCCTGCGACTTTGTACATGTTCGGTATCATGAGCAACATGCCCTGAGATGCCGTATAGGTGGTAGTCAGCGCACCGCTCTGCAAAGAGCCGTGGAATGCGCCGGCTGCGCCGCCTTCTGCCTGCATCTCGACGACGTGTACGGTGTCACCGAAAATGTTCTTCTTGCCGTGAGCGGCCCATTCATCCACTTCTTCCGCCATCGGCGAGGAAGGGGTGATCGGATAAATAGCAGCTACTTCTGTGAATGCGTAGGAAATATACGCAGCAGCTGTGTTGCCATCCATTGTTTTTACATTTCTCACAGATCAACACTCCTTTGTATGGGAAATCTGTTCAAGGGGAGCAGAGGAGATGAAGGATGAGGAAGGCGATGCCTTTCCGGCCACGGACTCCTGCTCATCAGTCACCTGGCTTTTATACCTTTGCCTTTACTCTTCCCTTGCAAGATACCTGAAAATTAGGTACAATGGTTTTATGATAATTTTGCATAGATGTATTCACTTTATTCTATACTAAGTCATAGACCATGGACATTTCCAGGGCATCCGAATAGATACATTTCTATTATAGAATAAAGATATGGATTTCACAAGAAAATGAGAAGGAGAAAGAGATCAAGAGCAGCTGATGAGCGTACTGCTGTTTTTTTATGCGGAGCATCATACCCCTTGAAACCGGCGGAGCTTCTCCAGCATGGGATCGAAGGCAGCCCGCCCCACGGACTCATCCTGAAGATGCACCCTCTTATCTTTCTTTTTACTCTTTCATGGAGGATCACAATGGATTATCGTCATCTGAAATATTTCATGGAAGTCGCTGAACAGAAGAGCTTCTCGAAAGCAGCGCGCAATCTTCATATTTCCCAGTCCGCCATCAGCCGCATGATCAAGTCGCTGGAGGATGAGCTGGGGGTCGTGCTTTTCATCCGCAACGCAAAGACTGTGGAAATCACAGCGCCGGGGACCATTTTCCTGAACTATGCGAAGCGGTGTCTTTTTATTTTCGAACATCTGAAGTCGGATTTTGAGAATGAATTCAACCTGAAGCAGGATACCATCGAGATCGGTCTGCCGCCGATCACAGATGCCCATGTCTTTGCGAAGCTTCTGGGCGAATTTAAGAAGAACTATCCGCAGATCGCCATCAAGCTCTATGAACATGGTTCGAAGGTCATCGAGACATCCGTCCAGGAAGGCATCATCGATGTCGGCATCATCTGCACCATCCCGAATAACGAATTTGAGTCCTTCTTCCTCTCGGAAGATGAGATGTGCGTGGTCATGCCGAAAGGCTATCCGCTCGAAGAGCACCGCGTCGTCCCGATGAAGCTGCTCGCGGACTATCCGCTCGTGCTGTACCGTGACGATTTCAATATGCACGATGACATCATGTCGAACTGCAAAAAGATCGGCTTCACGCCGAAGATCGTCTTCGAGACGAGCCAGCGCGAGCTGATGCTGCAGACGGTCGCGAGCGGTCTCGGCGTCGCGATCCTGCCGTCGCGCCTGTGTCCGGCAAACAGCGAGGAGAGCAAGGTCGTCACCCGCGTGATGACCGAACCGCGTATGACGCACCACCTCTACGCCATCTGGAAGAAGGGCCGCTACCTCTCCCGCGCTGCCCGTCTCTGGATCGAATTCACCAAAGACCATCTGACGCTTTTGAATGACCCGCGTAAGATCGATGATATGATGAGGAAATAGGATTTCCATGGAACAGTGGAAAAGGAAAATACAGTGGAGAGAACGCAAATATCTCTACCTTATCATGGCCATGCTGCTCGGCATGGTCATTTATCAGCAGTTTTTGATCACTGACCTGCAGGAGCGGATGATGAATATCGAGGCGTCCTGCTATGACGAGCAGCTGAATGACATCCGCTATGAAGCGGAGGAAGCGCTTCGTCAGAATGAAGAGCAGGGAAAGGATATCTATCTTCTGCAGAAGCACAGCGCGGATCACCGCTTCCGCCTGCTGGAATTGGAATGGGAGAAGTAGTGGCCGGGGACTAGTGACTGGTGACTGGGAGACTGAAAGACGTTAGACATCTGACATCTGGAGTCTAAAGGCCCCAGGTCTCAAGGGGGCACCACGCCTGACTCTGACGTCAGTTGCAGCAGTATGTATTTCATCCATTTGAAATCTGATTCTGCGATTGAGTCAGTGTTTCCTTATCGATTATGTTTTGTACATTGATAAATGTCGAACCATATGGTAATATATAGATATAGAGAAATATCGATAAAGTGACCTGTGACTGGTAAGAAAATCATTATTAGTGTGTATCCCCCGTTGGGGGATCATACAAGAGGGGACTCGACTGGCGGTTTGCTGTACTATGAACATATCAAGCGGACAAGCCTTACTATGAGGAGAGTGTAGTAACCTAACCCCTAACCCCTGATCCATGGTCACTGTTCACCTGATTTTTTCTGCCACCGGCAGAGAAAGGAGAATATCATGACACTTCATATCTATTATTGCCCATCTTGCGATTCTTTCGTATTCAAAACCGGCGAAGCCATGGCTGTTTCTTGCTGTGGTGAAACATTGCAGCCCTTGACAGCAGGCACCAGCGATGGAGCTAGGGAAAAACATGTACCGGTGGTGACTCATGAGGGAGACCTCCTTCACGTACAAGTGGGGGAAGTGCTGCATCCTATGTTGGAAAACCATTACATCCAGTGGATCGCCTTGGTGACCGAAGAGGGATTCCAAGTGCGCTATCTGAAACCGGGAGAAGAGCCGAAAGCCGTCTTTGCTGATGTGCCGCATGGCGTGGTGTATGAATATTGCAATCTGCATGGCCTTTGGAAATGTGAATTTTAAGAATAGTGATTCGTGACTGGTGACTCATCACCGGGAGGTTCTCCCGATGGTGAGTCATCAGTTTTTGGTTGCTCAGGTTATGCAAGGTTCTCGGGGCCTTCAAATATGTCGCTGGCCGTAACCATCATTTTGATTGATTAGATTTTCGCTAATGGTCTCAAAGGTTCAAGACTTTTAGGGGGATTTAGGGAAACGCTGATTAAATCGCAGAATCAGATTTCATATGGATTTTTATACATAGCATCGTCGACATCCTCCTTAAATAGCTTGAACATAAAAAATCCCCTATCCTGTTGGAATTCAGAGGAACAGGATAGGGGGGATGTCCCACTTCCTAGGGAAGTGAGGGGGGACAACGATATGGATACGGGAGATGCTTTTCGCACTCCTTCGAGAAAGCGACTGGCGACCAGTCACTAGTCACTAACAACTAGATTTTCGCATGTTCACCAGCGGTGACGCCGGCTTTCTTTTCTGCCTTTTCCTTTTCAAGGACGATCTGGAAGCGTTCTACTTCTTCCTTGATGACAGGCGAGAGGATGAGCATGGAGATCAGGTTTGGGATCGCCATAAGAGCATTAGCGATATCGGAAAGGTTCCACACCAGATCGAGGGTCTGGGTAGCGCCTACATAAACGACCAGAGAGAAAACAATGCGGTAGATCATGTTGTATTTATGAGTACCGAAGAGGTATTCCCAAGCCTTTTCACCGTGGTATTCCCAGCCGAGGATGGTGGAGAAGGCGAAGAGGATGATGCCGATAGCGACGATCAGAGCGCCGATCTCACCGATATTGGTGGAGAAGGCAGCCATGGTAAGTTCTACGCCTTTCAGAGGCTTGCCGTCAGCACCGGTCATGCCGAGGACGCCGGAAGCTGCGATGGTGATGCCGGTGATGGAGCAGACAACGATGGTATCCCAGAAGGTACCGGTCATATTGATATAGCCCTGACGGACTGGATCATCCGTGGTAGCTGCTGCTGCGGTGATAGCGGCAGAACCCATGCCGGCTTCATTGGAGAAGCAGCCGCGAGCGACACCGAAACGGACTGCATTCATGACAGAAGCGGTGATGCCGCCGAGGACGCCGCCGCCGACTGCCTGCGGATCGAAAGCCATCATGAAGATGAGGTAAAGACCATGTGGAACGTTCTGGATATTGAGGATGATACAGAGGAGACCGGCGATGACATAGAAGAATGCCATGGCAGGAACGACAACAGAGGAAACTTTGGAAATGGTCTTGATACCGCCGACGATGATGATGAGAGAAAGAACGGTCAGGATGACACCGCAGACTTCAGGAGACATGCCGAAGGTGGTATGTACGGCACCGGAGATGGAGTTTGCCTGGGTCATGTTGCCGATCCCGAAGGAAGCGATAACAGCGAAGAGTGCGAAGAGGAAGCCCATGACGGAGCCAAGCGTTTTGTTCTTGAAGCCGTTCTTCATGGTGAACATCGGGCCGCCTTTCATTTCGCCTTTTGCATTGACTTCGCGGTACTTGATCGCGAGCATGCATTCAGAGAATTTCGAGGTGAGACCGAAGCAGGCGGAGATCCACATCCAGACCAGAGCGCCAGGGCCGCCAGCGAACATAGCGGTCGCTACGCCGACGATATTGCCGGTGCCGATGGTCGCAGCCAGCGCGGTCATCAGTGCGGAGAATGGCGATACATCGCCCGTGCCGCGTTTCTTGGTGCGGGCTTCTTTGGAAAGGACGCTGCCGATCGCATACGGCAGGTTTCGCCATGTTCTAAATTTCAATAAGCAGGTGAGGTACACGCCGGTACCGACCAGCAGGGTAAGCATGATAGGGCCCCATACGAGGCTGTCAATTTCATTGACGACTGAATTGATTGCAGCCATGTCCATAATAAATATCCCCCTTTAATCGATTTGCCCGTTTCCTTTTAAAAACAAAACCGCCGAGCCCAGGTAAGAAATCTACGGGCTGGCGGTCTAAAATGTATGTATGCATCCACGCATAAGGGTGTTACCCCATTGCCAGCCCTGTCCTTTTGCCTGAGAGATTCAGGATCCACGGGTGAGATCCCTTTACACCTTCGGCGCCCGCATCCTTCGAGCGGGACTCTCCAGAGTTGTGTCCGTACACAGTTTCGTATTCTAATGAACGCCTGATAGTGTTACTCCTTCGGCAGGCTAGAAGTTTATCACTTCTTTCAGGTTCTGATCTCTTATAAGAAGAAATCTTCGCCCGGGGTCGCCTTTTTTCAGTGTACTTCATCCACGCACTATGAAATTTTCATGCACTTCTGGTTTTCTTTCGAGAAACAAGCTTCTGAATTCCCTCTACTGGAAAATCTGCCGGGCATGTCGGCCTATATTCAAAGGTCATGAGCCTTCGACTATACAATGTGAGTGACTAGGGACTAGGGATTAGGGTTCAGGGTTGTGGTGGCGGCTTCTCCGCTTTTTTAGAAAAGGCATCCCCCGTATCGTCATTTCGAGCGCAGCCGAGAAATCTTTCTTGCAGACCGTCAAACGTCGCTTGCTTGAAAGCCTTAAAGCGATGCATCGAGTCATCGTTTCCATAGAGGCTTATAAGAGCTGATTCCATTCTGCAATGGAGATCCCTCGACTTCGCTCGGGATGACAGCACGGGGAAACCGCCAGTCCCCTTTCTAATCCCTAATACCTTCTCTCTAAAACCTGCGGCGCTTCTATCTTTTTCGCGCCGCTACCACCATTTCTCATTTCTAATTTCTCATTTCTCATTTCTAACTAAAATACAAAAGCCCGCAGGAAATCAGATTTCCTTTGCGGGCTTCCTTGCTCAAGATATGTACTTCACCATTTATAAAGAGGTAGGGCCTCCGCGGCAGGGAAGACTTTCTGGGGATCTTCCCCGCCGCCCGGCAGACTCCTTGGATCAGTTTAGGAGGGCTTATCCGAAGGAGTGCCCTTTGCCGGATGGGGTGTCATATTATGCCGCCGGGAAGGAAAATGGGAAAACCTTCAGGGAGGAAATAATATGTTATATCAGGACCTGATGCTAGTCCTCGAGACTTTCTGCAGCCTTGGACATTTTGACCTTGCTGGGATCTAACTCTTCGTATTCTTCGTAGTCTTTACCAGTTTTGAGATGATCGAAATATTTAGCTGTCTCTCTTACGACGACGCCGGAGAGAGCCAAAAGGGCAATCAGGTTTGGAATAGCCATGAGACCATTGACGATATCCGCCAGGACCCAGATGGCTTCAAGTTTCAGGAATGCGCCGCTTGCGACGAGAATGATGAAGATGACGCGATAGGGAAGTACGCCCTTCGTGCCGCAGAGATAAATCATGCAGCGTTCCCCATAGTAGTTCCATCCGAGGATGGTGGTGAAAGCGAAGAGGACCAGCCCGATCATCAGCATGTAGCCGCCGAAAGCAGGGAATGCATCTTTGAAAGCTGCATTCGTGAGAGCTGCACCGTTCAGACCATTCATCCATTCGCCGGAAACGACGATGGAAAGACCGGTCAGTGTGCAGATGATGATGGTATCGATGAAGGTACCAGTCATAGAAATCAGACCCTGTTCTGCAGGCCATTTGGTTTTAGCAGCAGCAGCTACGATAGGAGCGGAGCCGAGGCCGGATTCATTGGAGAATACGCCTCTGGCGATACCATTTCTCATCGCGAGCATCACTGTCGCACCGAGGAAACCGCCGGCCGCTGCACTTCCGGAGAAGGCGCTGTACACGATGGTCTGAATGGCTGCAGGCACTTTGTCTGCGAAATACACAAGTACACCGATAGTAGAAATAAAGTAAATCACTGCCATAGCCGGAACGATTTTCGCAGCGGCCGATGCGATAGACTGCAGTCCGCCCAAGGTGATCGCTGCGACCAGGATGGTCAGGATGAGAGCGGTCCACATAGGATCGAGGCCGATCGTCATTTTGGTGATATCGACGATGGAATTCACCTGAGCGAAAGTACCGATACCGAAGTAAGCGACCAGTACGCCAAAGATGGCAAAGAGCGAGCCAAGCCATTTGAACTTAGGACCCATACCATTCTTGATGTAGAACATCGGGCCGCCGGCGATCTCGCCTTTGGAGTCCACCTCACGATATTTCACCGCCAGAAGACCTTCGGCATACTTGGTGGCCATTCCGAAGAAAGCGGCCATCCACATCCAGAAAATAGCGCCCGGGCCGCCGGCAGCGATCGCTGTCGCAACACCTACGATATTCCCTGTGCCTACCGTAGCAGAAAGTGCTGTGCAGAGAGCTTTGAAAGAGTCGATATCCCCGCTGCCCTTATTCTGTGCTTTGAAGATCAGTCCCAGCGCCTTCGGCAGCTGGAAGACCTGCAAGAGCTTCAGACGAAGCGTCAGGAGGATGCCCGTCCCCACCAGCAGTACCAAGAGCGGCGGTCCCCATACAAAACTATCAATCGCATTCAGCAATTCAAGATTCAAATCCATTTCTTTGTCTCCCTCCAGGAAAGTAAGATAAATAAAAAAGCCGGCTTTTCCAATAAAAAATAACTCTGGAAGCCGGCATTGTCTACCTTAACAATCACAAGAAGTGTGACGTTTTTCTCTGTCCTTTTGCCTGAGAGATTGGGATCATCGGATCCTTACACCTTCGGCGCTCTTATTATGAGACTCTCCAGAGTGTGTCCACATACGGTACTACCTCTTTCGAGATACCTGAGAGTGTTACTCCTTCGGTAAGCCTTACGGCTTTCTCCCACATGTTTCATCCACCAATATGAATTTGATGTTTGCATTATAAGTCCCTTGCTTTCATTTTGCAAGAGGAAATTTTCAATTTTATCTTTTTCTAATAATTGACTGGGGGTTCAGGATTCATCGGGTTCTATAGGTTCAAGAGGTTCAAAAGGGTTGGTGCGGCGCATAAAATACAGAAGCGCCGCGGAGGTTTGAAACTAGCGGTTTTCTCGTATCGCAAACCTAATCCCTAGCTACCAGTCACTAGTCACTCATCCCTGCTTTCAAACTTGAGGGCTCTCCCCACTACCTTCCCTTATGATTTTTCTCCTTCTCCTCATACATGCGCCGATCGGCCAGGATGCGGATATAGGCAGCATCGCCCGACTCCTTCGGATAGGCGGCAAGACCCATGCTGCAGCCTACTCGCAGGGTATGTCCATCGATTTCAAAGGGCTTCTCCAGCATCGTCTTCAGCCGCTCCCTGATCTCTGATGCTAGATTCTCATCGAAATCCATGCTGAAGAGGATGGTAAATTCATCGCCGCCGATGCGGAAGACATAGTCATTTTTACGAATGCACTGCAAGAGGCGCTTCGCTGTTTCCTGCAAGAGTTTATCTCCCGTCGCATGCCCATAGGTATCATTGATGGGCTTGAAATGATCCAGATCCAGATACACCAGAACGAAGGGCAGTTTCTTATTCTCTTTGCTCTGCAGCATTATCGTAAAATAGCGCTCATTGAAAAGTCCGGTCAGTCCATCGGTATTCGCCAATGTTTCCAGATCATGCTTTTCCCCGATATCCTGACTGATGCACATCACTTTTTCCAGCATGCCTTTTTTATCCCAGGAAATCGGCACTACTGTCATCAGTTTGAAGACCTGCTTCTGGCGGCCGCAGTACTCAAAGCGCATGAGATCATCCTTCGAATTCAAAACACTGACGAGGTGCTCTTTGGACAGCAGCTGGCTGATCTTCATATACTCCGCATCCCCCGTCGCGACAAAGGCACGGGAGAGTTTCTCCACGAGCAAAGAGAAACAGCCTGTCTCCGGATACAGAGATTTCTTCAGCAGATTCTCCCCATAGTAATACTGGTCCGTCTTCAGATTGGCCACGACGTAGCGATCCGCCACCCGCCCCATCCCGCCAAAGAGCTCCCGCATCATCTCTCTGGCTGGCGAGTACCTTCTTCTCCCGCTCTTTCTCATGGAGTCTCTGCCGGGCCTCCTTGATGGTCACCCCGATCATGAAAAAGGCCAAGAGTGAGAAGATAGCCGCCAGGGCGAAAACCGTCGCATTCCGCACACGCACAAGACCTTCATCCACCACGCGGTCACGGACGAGCCCCACCAGTGACAGATGACTGATCCCAAGCGGGCGATAGACGGTATAGTACTTCCTTTCCCCCAGAGAAATGAGAAGACTCCCGCCCTGCTCTTCGCGAATGCCTCGCGCCATCCATTCAAGGCTTCCCTTCTCTTCGGCTGCATCATGCACCTTGAGATAGGAAAGAATATTATCCACATACTCCGGGATCTCACTCTTCGGTGTCAGGGACAGCACCACATTGCCCACCTCATCGACGACATAGCAGTCACTTTCCCCATCATAAATATTGCCTGTGATGAAACGCTCCACCACTTGATTGTCATAGGAAGCAGCGATCCCCATATAATCGATCCAATCAATCGTCAAAGGTTTTTTGAAAGGCACGGCAAAGACGACACGCCGCGTGCCATCCGTCGACACATAACTCGAAAGGATCGGCTTCCCTTCCTTTTCTACCGCTTCAACGACCGCTTTGAAGCTGTCCGCCTGCCCCTTGCGACCGCCATCTGTCACAAAATGGCCAGACTTCCCGAAGAGATAGAAATCCCTATACATCCACTGGTCTCGCGCCCCATCCCAGCAAAGTAGCGATCGCCAGAACAGGCGCCTTTTTGTACGCCTGATGCATGAAATCTTCCCCCTTGCACATCATAAGCCGCAAATAATGATAAAATTTCTATAAAATTATACAAAATATAATCATTTTCGTAAAGAAGCACACCTGTGCTTCCTGTGATTCCTATCATTTTATCACAAAAAAAGACGGCTGCCCCTGTCATAAGTGACAGGGGCAGCCGTATATCTGATTCTGATTTTCTTATCTGCTAAATGCACTCTCATCCCAGTGCGACATCCAGAGCCATCATCAGCATGAAACCGACGGCAAAAGAGATGACCCCTACATCCGAGTGCTCGCCCACCGACATTTCAGGGATCAGCTCCTCCACGACGACATACATCATCGCACCTGCCGCGAAAGAAAGGAGATACGGCATCATCGGCACCGGCACCACCATCGCGGTCAGCAGAATGGTGGCTACAGCGCCGATCGGTTCCACTATGCCCGAGAGCACGCCGCCCGCGAAAGATTTCCAGCGCCCCATTCCCGCGGACTTGAGCGGCATGGAAATGATCGCACCTTCCGGGAAATTCTGGATCGCGATTCCCAGTGAAAGCGCCATGGCCGACGCTGCCGTGATGCTCTCATGCCCGGATAAGAATCCCGCATACACCACGCCGACAGCCATCCCTTCCGGAATGTTGTGCAGCGTCACCGCGAGCACCAGCATCGTCGTCCGCACCAGATGGCTCTTCGGCCCTTCTGCTTCACTGGCATTCATGTGCAGATGCGGAATCACATGGTCAAGCAGCAGCAAAAACACCATCCCGATCCCAAAGCCGATGACAGGCGGCAGAAACGCCCAGCGCCCCATCGGTTCGCACTCATCCAGCGCAGGGACCAAAAGGCTCCAGATCGAAGCCGCCACCATGACGCCAGCGGCAAATCCAGTGAGTCCCCTCTGCACACCGCGGTTCATCTCGCCCCGCATGAAAAAGACACACGCTGCGCCAAGCGATGTCCCAAGAAAAGGAATCAATAATCCCCAAAATGTATCTGTCATAGTTCCTCCTTATTGAAAATTGTTTTCAATATCTTTATAACGCGGAAGGAGAGCTTTGTCAAGGGATGTGGGATTAGGAGCCTCGAGTGACTGGTGACTGGTGATTGGTGACTAGTAGCTAGTGACTGGTGACTTGAATACCACCTTCGGGCGTCGCCCCGTTTCGTCATCCTGAGCGGCGAGAAACGTCGTAAATGAGATAACGAATGCCAGAACAGCTGCGACCTGAGTCGAAGAATCTCGGCGAAGCCACTACTACACCCCGAACCATTTTATGTGAATAGTTGAATAACTCCATTCACTTATCCACATAAAAAACAGCCCGATTTTATTGGGCTTTGTTCACATGTATTCACTTTTCTTTTCACAGCTGTTCACAGGTTGTTCACATTTTGTGAATAGCTAATAACTATCTGTTATCCAGTCACTAGTCACTAAACTTCCCCATTTCCCGATTGATCTCCCCCGCGATCATCTGCTTGGCATTCCAGTCGCCGTGGAGACCGTCCATCGCAAGCTCAGTCGGCATGACAGGAAAGTCCGCAAAGGGCGCTGCGGTATCGATGTGCGATTCGCTGCGGATGAATGCATTCACCGTATCCACCGCTTCGCGCCAGTTCTCGCTAGTATGCTCGCCGTAGTACTTCTCGATGTTTTCCGGATTGATGGGAAGAATCGTCATGAGGATCGGCGTGATGCCATGGGCGCGGCATTTCTCCTGTATGCGCTTCAGGTGACCGATGACTTTCTGCGGATCAGTTCCCATACGCAGATCGTTGATACCGCCCATGACAAGTAATTGTTTCACGTGAAACGGCAGCACATCACGCTCGAAGCGTTTCTCCATCATCTCCGTCGTATCGCCGCTCTTTCCCAGATTCACGGCAGGAAAGTCCAGATACGACACATAGCTGTAAGCGAGATCGGACGGACTGTGATAGAGGTGTCCCCCGCCCTGTGTGATGCTGTCGCCGAAGATACCGATATCAAAATGTACCGCCGCCTGATTTCGTATCTTTTCCGGCAGGCTCCAGACACCGACCGGCTGCCCGTCGCTTCCTATCCCGCGGACACGCCAGTAGCATGTCCCCAATCTGGGCTGGTCATCATAGACATTGGAAAGTGTCGTCACCGCGCTCCAGACGCGGTATCTGGAGGGGCTCGCATCGTCGATATTCTCCGGATATTCTTTCGTCACTTCGACTTCGTACGATGAGGCACCCGGATTTCCTGTATAAGAATAGACAGGATAGAGAAGAAAGGCACCATTTCCCCGTCCCATCCCCTTCGGATAGGGAGCATTTCTGGAAATGAGGCGCATCGTGCTCCTGACTTCCATCGGAGAAGAGAAGGGGGCGAGTCCCTCCCAGTCAGCGCCGATCGGACGCACGCGCCAGTAGAGCGGCGTACCGTCCATGACAGGAGGGACGCGGACAAGGATGCGGTTCATGTAAATGCGTCGGTTGTGATAGACCGTCTCTTCGAGGGGGGTATTCCGATCCAGCTGCTCTGGCAGGCCTTTGAATATCTCCACTTCGTAGCGAACAGATTCCGCATTTTCCGGCCAAGAAAGAAGCAGGAGCGCCTCTTCGGCCTTCTGTGCGCTGACATTTTCATAAGAGACGGCATTTTCCATCAGCATGGAGCCAAGGTCTGTCTCGGCCATGGCTGCCGTGGGGAGCGCGGCAAGAAGCAGCGCGGAAAGTAGGATATGTTTCATAGTTGTTTTCTTATTTTAAGGGTTATCCCCTGGGGCGTGCTGCCCTTTGATTTCGCACAAAAGAGGTTCAGCGGGTTCTATGGGTTCAAAAGGGGTTGTGCGGCGCATAATAATCAGGGGTGCCGCAGAGTATAAATGGAGCGATACCCGAAAGTCTACCGGATAGTGGATTTCCCATCTTTGTTTATCCATGAGCGCAGATGGCATGCTTACCGCTACAAGAAAAGCAGCCTCTGCCCCTTCGGGGCACTTTTTTCGAAGGAGGGCGATCAGAGAAGCCAAATTTCTAATCCCTAATCCCTAATCCCTAGTGACTAGTCACTAGTCACTAGTCACCAGTCACCAGTCACCAGTCCCTAATCCCTCTATCAAAAAAGCAGGCTTGCGCCTGCTCGTGATCAATCATTTCCGGGGAGGAAGTACGTCGGATCGACCGCATCGCCATGGATGCGGACTTCGTAGTGGCAGTGCGGGCCGGTACTGTTTCCTGTACTCCCGACAAGAGCAAGGATGGTGCCCTGCTCGACCTGCTGGCCTTCCGTGACGAGGATCGCAGAATTATGTCCATAGCGGGTCGTGATGTCGCCGTCGTGCTTCACCTCGACGAGGTAGCCATAGCCGTCCACCCAGCCTGCGCGGGTGACTGTGCCGGAGGCCGTCGCTGAGACAGGCGCGCCGTAGTCTGCGGCAATATCGAGGCCTTCGTGGTAGGTGGAGCCGATGCCCCCGGGACTTACGCGGAAGCCATAACTGCTGGAGACCTGTCCTTTGACCGGCCAGATGTCCGGCGTCGTGGACGAGGCGGAGAGCAGCGTGGTCTGCATGCCGTAGGTCTGGTTCATCACCTGCTCACGCAGGACGATCATGGTCTTGATCTGCGCATCAAGGCGTGCATCGAGCTGACGCATCGATTTCAAAAGACTGCCCGGCGTCGCATAGGAGGTACCTGTCATTTGTTCTTTCGCGGATACCGTTTTCGCCTTATCCGGTATGGTGGAGGCACCGCCGATGCCGCCCGTCATATTCTGCGCGGCCCCATTGTTATTGGCCTTCACCATCTCCTGCAGCTGGTCGGATAGCTTTTCTATCGTCTCTGTCTTGTCCTCCAGCGACTTCATCTTTTCTTCCGCCATTTTGAGCTGGTTCTGATAGAGCTGGTTCTGCCGGGAGAGGCTCTCCATAGACACAGCAGAGTACACCGCTGTCCCGAGGCTTGCTATCAGGATGATGCCTGCCGCGATACCTCCGATTTTCAGTTTTTTCCATTCGTCACCGGTGAAATGAAAGCTCACTTCGCCAGTGTCTGTATTTTCATTTCGTTTCATAGCTGTTTCCTTATTTTTTCCCCGGGGCTGCGCTGCAGACATACATAGGGCGCCGGAAGGTTTCTTGGAAAGCAGGTTTCCTGTTTGAGTTTTTCTGACATGCCCCATTTCATCGCGAATGATAAAGATTTCTCACCTCGCTCGAAATGACAGCGCCAGCGGAGCTGCAGTCACCCGCCGCCGGTCACATGCTTCTATTTTCCAGCCGTATCAATGCGATGGTTATCCGGCTGGGACTGGGACAGGGCTTCGCCGCGCGTCTCATTCACAAGGTCCTGCGCCTGAGAAGCCATATCCGGCATCAGGGTATCCAAGGCCATATTGATACTTTCCGCTTCTTCAGAAGAGAGGGCTTCCTTGCACTGGCCATTCACGATCTGCTTCGCATAGATGCGGGAGGTGTCGTGACCCGCCAGCGAGGACAGGACGAAGCCGTTGTTCTTGCCGTCGAGCACGGTCAGCGAGAAGGAGAGCTTGTCGCCGGTGTCATCGAAGGCATCGTAGCGCACAAGTCCCACCTTCTGGAAGGAGGACAGCTGCATGGTCGCGAGAAGCTCCTGCTGATGCAGCATGCTCTCGGAGGAATTCACCATTTCCCGAAGCTCTCTCACTTCAGTCGAGAGGCGTAGCTCGAGCGAGCCTCCGTCTTCGCCATTCATGAAATATTTGTACTTCTTGGCCAGACGATTCAGCTTATTTCTCATGAGCAGCATATTCACGAGAAGGAAAAGCACGATGATGATCGCGCCGATGACATAAAAAATCATATTTGCACTCTGCATGGTTTGTATATATCTCCTGGGGATAAGTTTGGGTTTTAGGGTTAGCCCCTTGGGCGCCTCCGTCCACTGATTTTGAATGAAAACTTTGCGCGAATTAGAAATAAGAAACGAGAAATTAGAAATTGTGGTGCGGCGCATAAAAATCAGAAGCGTCGAGGAGTATAAATAGGGCAATGCCCAAAGGTTTCTTAGGGAACAGGTTTCCCGTTTGAACTTTTCTGACATGATTCGTTTGAGCGCGAACGGAAAAGATTTCTCGGCAACGCTTTCAATGACGATACGAGAGAGTCTGATGTCTCCTAGTCTCCTAGTGACTAGTCACTAGTCACTACATCCTACCTTTTCCCATTTAAAAATTCCGTGATTCGCTCAAATTCTTCATCATTTTTGAAGGTGATGGAGATCGTGCCGCTATGGGCATTTTTCCCGCGCCCGAGCTTGATCGCCACGCGGCTACCGACGGACATGCCTAGTTTTTCTTCGATGGAGCGAAGGAAGGCGTGCGTCTGCGGATCGGCGATTTCTTTTTTCTTTTTCTTCTTTTCACGGGTCAGGTCTTCGACGTGACGGGCCGAGAGACCTTCGTCTACGATCTGTTTCGCAAGCTGGACCTGCTCTTCGCCGGACGAAAGTCCGAGGAGCGGGCGCGCCTGGCCGGTCGTGAGCTTGCCTTCGACCATGAGCTTTTTCACTTCATCGGGGAAATCCGCGAGACGGAGCATATTGGCGATGTAGGGGCGGCTTTTGCCGACCTTGGCCGCCATCTGCTCCTGCGTCAGCCCATAATGATTCATCAGCTGCTGATAGGCTTCACACTCTTCGATCGGGTTCAGGTCTTCGCGCTGCAGATTCTCGATCAGCGCCACCTCTGCCATGGATCTGTCATCATAGGCAGAAACGATCGCCGGCACTGTCTTGAGCCCTGCGAGGTCCGCCGCCCGCAGACGGCGCTCGCCGGTGACAAGCTCATACTCAAAGTCGCCGTCCTTGTCACGGTAGCGCACCGTGATCGGCTGGATCAGTCCTTTTTCCTTGATGGAAGCCGCCAGATCTTCCAGAGACTTAAAATCAAACTGGCGGCGCGGCTGCCAGGGATTGGGATGGATCTTGGAAATATCCAGCTCAATGACCTTGCCCGTCTCATCCAGTGCATTTTCCAGAAGAGAGCCGAGCCCCCGTCCCAATTTTCGCTTAACCACGTTTCAATACCTCCCGGCACAGCTTCTTATACGCCTCTGCCCCCTTGGACTTGGGCGCATAGGTCAGGATCGGCTCACCGAAACTCGGAGCCTCCGATAATTTCACGGTCCTTGGAATCACTGTCTTGAAGACCTTGGAGCCGAAATACGTCTTGACTTCCTCCGCCACCTGCAGCGACAGATTCGTCCGTCCGTCGAACATCGTGAGGAGGATCCCCAGGATACGAAGCGACGGATTCAGCTTGCGGCTGACGATCTGCACCGTCTTCACCAGCTGCGAAAGCCCTTCCAGTGCATAGAATTCCGCCTGGATCGGGATCAGGATCGAATCGGATGCGACAAGCGCATTGAGCGTCATCAGCCCCAGCGATGGCGGGCAGTCGATCAGGATGAAATCATAGGCATCCTTCAGTGCTTCGATCTTTTTTTTCAGGATGTGCTCCCGTCCGTCCATGGCCGACAGCTCGATATCCGCCCCCGCAAGATCGATGGAGGAAGGAAGAAGAGAGAGCTTCTTCACCGCTGTCTTGACGATGGCCTCTTCTGCGTCCGCATCATCGAGCAGCACATCATACAGATTCTTTTTGAGCTCCACATCCTTAGAGAGTCCGCTGGTGGAATTTCCCTGCGCGTCTTCGTCGATAAGAAGCGTCTTTTTCCCGCGGTCTGCCAGGTAGGCCGCCAGGTTCACCGCCGTGGTCGTCTTCCCCACGCCGCCCTTCTGATTGATAATGCTGATGATCACGCCCATAGCTTTCTTCCTTTCATCGATAGTCACTTTATTATACCATGATTGTATGGGGTTATGGGAGAAAAAATGAAGCTCTCCTGCTTCCGCATGCCCCCGCGGAAGCGAATATGCCGGTGAGCGCTTCGCATTTTCAGGGCTCACGGAAATATGGATCTCCCATTTCTGCGTTCTAAGACCATCCCTTACAGGAAAAAATATCGCACGACCGCCGGACTCTCCCGATCCCCCTCCCAAGGCTTTCTTCATCAAAAAAGCGAAGCCTCTCGGCTTCGTTTTATTGATCTGCAAAGCAGCGTTTTTTCTTTTTGAAGATCGTCCCCATGATGGTGTGCAGCTCACCTAACGCATCCGGATTCAGCGTATAAAAAATATGCTTCCCATCACGACGATCAAGGACCAGACCGGACTCGACAAGCACCTTCATATCATGCGAAAGCGTCGGCTGGGTAATGGCGAAGGCTTCCTGCAGCTTATTGGCACACTGGGCATGACAGGATAGCATGTCGACGATCTTCAACCGTTTCGGATCGGAGATGGCTTTCAAAATTTTCGCCGTATCAATGTAGATCTGTTCCATAAATGCTCCATCAGTCAGTCAAGATTCATAGAATACATTTTCTTTAATGAATTGAAATATTTCTATAAATGGTAACAGAGCAGGCATGGAATGTCAAGAAAATCATGGCATGGGGTAAGTGTCAAGTTTTCCTCGGTAATTCATTTGACTGTCGATAATTACTATCTCC
>OLQW01000283.1_pt1 | contig 33133 bp, 20 predicted proteins | sample 1672901 | NCBI WGS metagenome assembly OLQW01 (sample SAMEA3136735, study PRJEB25190) | human gut metagenome | reverse complement strand
CGAGTGTGGGGGCGCAAATTCCCGCTTGACAAAAGTCACTTCATAACAGAAATGAGAAATGTGAAATGGTGGTGCGGCGCATAAAAGTATAGAAGCGCCACGGAGTATAAATAATGGCGATGCCCGAAAGAAATATTCAAGTCACCAGTCACTAGTTACTCGAGGCTCCTAATCCCTAATCCCTAGCCACCAGTCCCCAGTCCCTATTTCCCATCCATCGATCCCGAGCGGAACCCCTCAAGGTCCATGGTCACGTAGCGGAAGCCGAGCCCATGAAAACGCGCGATGACCGCCTCTCGATTTTCCAAAAGTTTTGCCAGCTGCTCGGGGAGCACCTCGATGCGGGCGATATCCCCATGGCAGCGCACGCGGAACTGCGGAAAGCCCAGATCAAAGAGAAACTGCTCGGCCGCTTCAACCGCGCGGAGCTTCTCCTCCGTGATCTTCGTGCCATAGGGGAAACGAGTCGCCAGACATGCAAAGGATGGCTTATTCCATGTGGGAAGTCCTTCCTTCTCGGACAGGATGCGGATTTCCTCCTTCGTGAGCTCCGCCTCTTTCAAAGGGCTCACGACGCCCAGCTCAGCGAGCGCTTTCAGCCCGGGTCGATAGCCCTTCGTATCGCTGAAATTCGTCCCGTCAATGATGTAAGCGATCCGGTGTTCCTTCGCCAGCTCCCCAAGAGACAAGAAGAGATAGGTCTTGCACCAGTAGCAGCGATCCTTCGGATTGTCGGCAAAGCCTGGCGCAGCGAACTGATCCCTTTCCACGATCACCTGCCGGATGCCGCGGGACGTGCAGAAATCCTTCGCCTCCGCGATCTCACGCGCAGGGACGGAATTCAGCTTCATCGTCACTGCGACAGCCTTCTCGCCAAGTACCTTGCAGGCTTCATGAAGAAGAAATGTCGAGTCCACGCCGCCGGAAAAAGCGACGGCGACCGAGCCAAGTGTTTTCAAATGTGCCTCAAGCGTTTTCTGCTTGAGAAGAATGCTTTCATGAATCATAGGAGAGTCTCCTTTGTTAGGGTTTAAGGTTCAGGGTTCAGGGTTAGCCCGTGGGACGTGCTGCCCTTTGATTGTGGGTGAAAGCCTCGCGCGCTCTCTAGTTAGGAGTTAGGAGTGGTGGTGCGGCACATAAAAATATGGAAGCGCCGCGAGTATATATGGGGCGATGCCCGAAGGTGGCATTTAAGTCACTAGTCACTAGCCACCAGCCACTAGCTACTAGCTACTAGCTACTAGAATCCAGTCACCAGTCATCAGTCACCAGTCACCAGTCACCAGTCACCAGTCACCAGTCACCAGTCACCAGTCACCCCAAAATATACTTCTTTCTTGTCCTGAAAAGCAAGACAGAAAGTCCGACGACCGTGACGAACCAGCTCAGCGGATACACCGTCATAAGGCAGTCGAAGCTGGGGATGGCTGGAAATACGGTCGCCATGTACAGAATGCGGAAACCGCAGATCCCAACGACCGTGATGAGCGCGGGCGCGAGCGAATTGCCAAAGCCGCGGAGATAGGCTGAAATCATTTCGATGGCCAGATTCAAAGGTTCCGCCAGAATGATATAGCACATGCGGGTGACACCATAACCAATGACCATCGCATCGCTGGTAAAAAGCTCCAGCAGTGATGGCGAAAAATACAGGATGGGCGCCCCGATGATGACGCAGACGACCAGATTCTGCGCGGTGGTGATGACCCCGACACGGCGGCAGCGCGCCATGTCGCCTGCCCCGTAGTTCTGTCCGACAAAAGTCGTACATGCCTGCCCGAAGGCATTGACAAAAATATAGCAAAGAATATCCAGATTGAACGCCGCCGCCGACGCCGCCATGACATCAGCGCCAAGGCTGTTGATCGCCGACTGGATCACAATGTTCGACAGGCAGAAAACCGCCGCCTGCACTCCGGCCGGTGTGCCGATGCGAAGGATTTCCCGCAAAATATACAGATCCAAGAGCGATGCTTTGAAATCCAGATGAATCACATGCGTACTGCGAAGCAGGATCGTCACCAGCATAGTGGAAGAGAGAAGCGTCGCACAGGTCGTAGAGATCGCCACGGCTGCCACGCCCTGATGGAAAAAGGCCACCAGCGTGTAGCTGATGATGACCTTGATGACCCCCGCCACCGCCAGACAGAAGAGCGGCGTCTTCGTATCCCCCTGACTTCGGAAGATGGCCGAAGAAAAATTATAGACCAGAATCCCCGGCAGAGCCAGGAAAAAAATGCGCAGATACTCTGCAGAAAGCGGCATGAGCGCATCCGGCACCTGCAGCAGCGAGAGCAGCGGCTCTGCGACAGCTTCGCTCAGGCAGGTCATCACGATCCCTGCGGCAAGCGCAAAGGCAAGCGTCGAAAAGACCGCCCGATGGATCCCCTCCCGATTTCCCTTCCCTGTCATTTGGGAAATCACGACATTTGCCCCGATCGAAATGCCGATGAAAAATGTCACGATGAAACTGATGATGGGCGTATTGCTCCCGACAGCCGCCATCGCTTCCTTCCCGACAAACTGCCCCATGATGATGGTGTCGATGGTATTGAACACCTGCTGCAGCATGCCCGTCAATGCCAGAAACAGCGCAAAACGGATCGTCTTCCTTCCGATCGGTCCATGCGTCATATCTATTTTTTTCATATATACCTTTTCATATATACCTCTTACACGGCAGGCGAAGGGCAGACATCGGAAAGGAGGCAGGGAAATCGTCTCTGCGCCCCGAAGCCGCCGGACCGCCTACAAAAATATATTTCTTATTATAACATTCCTGACAACCTGCCCCGCAAGCGCGCTGCCCCTTGCCAAGGATGTCCATTGGCTCTATGATATAGAGGAACCGTCATTTATGCACATGCCTTTTGGCTATTGAAAGGCATGCCTAAAGAGTGACTAGTGACTGGATTCTAGTAGCTAGGGACTAGTCACTGGTGACTTGTGACTTGAATACGACTTTCAGGCATCGCCCCTATTTATATTGCGGCGCAGTCGCCACTGATTTGCCTTCCCCACGGGGGAAGGGGGACCGCGAAGCGGTGAATCGGGTGCTTTCGTACATCGCCTGCTTGAGACGCTCTTTCCCGCTCTTTTTCATACCGCTTGTGCCCTATCCGCCCCTTCGGGGCACCTTCCCCTCGAGGGGAAGGCTGACGATACGGGCATACCATCCTCTAACATGCGGCGAAGCCGCCACCTTTCCCCGCTCAACCTGACAACCACTTTCTCGACTTCCAGTCTATTTCCTTCTTGATTTCTTCCAGCGAATTACATATAATAAATTCTATGTTGTTTTATCAGAGATAGAGGAGAACCACAGAGTGATAGAAGAAATCGTCAAAAGAAGAAGCATCCGTCATTTCCTGCAGAAGCCGATCCCGCAGGAAGATCTGGATGAGATCCTGACCGCCGGACTTTGGGCACCATCCGAAAAAAATGCCCAGCCGTGGAAATTCGTCGTCATCCGCGGACAGGAACGCAAAGTCATGGTGAAGCGCCTGAAGGAAGGCATCATGAGAAACCGCAAGGGCGACGAGACGGCCATTTTCAGCAAGGGCTATGAGAAATTCATCCCATCTGCCATCTACACCGCACGCGTGCTGGAACAGGCACCAGTCATCGTCTTTGTCATCAATACCAAAGGCAATGACTACCGCAAGTCCTACACCAGCGACCAGTACATGATGGAGCTCGCGGATGTCCAGTCCATCAGCGCAGCGATCCAGAACATGTGCCTCGAAGCGACGGCGCATGACATCGGCAGCCTCTGGACCTGCAACGTCTTCTTCGCTTACGATGAGCTGAAGGATTGGCTCGGCGAAGAGGGGGAAATGGTCGCTGCCATCGCTTTCGGCTACACCGACAAGGAAGTCAAGCCGATGCCCAGAAAACCTCTCGAAGAAGTCGTCGAATACCGCGGCGATTACTCCGAAGAATGGAAGGCTATGCTGAAATAAAAAAGGCTGTAGACTTTGTCTACAACCTTTTTTATTGATGGGTTCAGGTGGCGGCTTCGCCGCCTTTTTAGTTGATGATTATCCTGCATCGCCAGCCTTCCCCTCGAGGGGAAGGTGCCTCGAAGGGGCGGATAGGGCACTAGCGGTATGAAAGAGAGTGGGGAAAAGCGTCTCAAGTGTGCTGTTTACGAAAGTACCCTATCCACCGCAGGCGGTCCCCCTTCCCCAAGGAGGAAGGCTAAGAGGTGCGGCGCTTTGCGCCGATTTTTATAAAGGGCGATGCCAGAAGCGGTATTTAGTCACTCCAGTCACTAGTCACTGATGCAAACTCACCACGCCGACGGCAGCGATGATGAGTGCCATACCGAGAAGCTCGAAGAAGCCGAAGTCCTGCCCGAAGATGGCGAAGGCGAGGAGAATGGAGGAGAGTGGCTCTAAGGCTGCGATGATACTGGCTTCAGCGGGTGAAATATATTTCGTACTTCCCAGATAGAGGACGAAGGAACAGATCGTGCCAATGATGACCACGAAAAGGAAGGCCAGGCTGACGGGTAGATCCACCATGCCGGTGAAGGGAAAGAGCCCCATGAAGGGCAGGAAAGAGAGCCCCGCGATGACCATGCCCCAGCCCACGACGATGGGCGCGCCGTACCTCCTGATCATGCCGACCGGTTCTACCGTATAGAGCGCGCACGCCACCGCGGCCAAGAGGCCCCAGAAGAGTGCCTTTTCAGACAGCGCGAGGCTGCCAAAATTTCCATGTGTCGCGATGAGCACGGTACCCACGAAGGCAAAGGCCGTACAGAGAATCTCCATCAGGCGCGGCAGACGCTTCTCCGAGAGGCAGTACCAGAAGATGATGAGGATCGGCATCAGATATTCCAGAACCGTTGCCGTCGGCGCATTGCTGTACTTGATGGCAGCAAAATAGCCGTACTGCGTCCAGATCATTCCCAGCATGCCAAAGACCAGGATCCGTATCCGGTCTTTTTTATTTTGCCATATCGGCCAGATGCTCGTTTGCCCTGTCAGTGAAAAAATAAAAAGGAGCAGCACACCTGCTGACAACAGTCGGCAGAAAGTCAACCACTCCGGGGCGATGTCGCGATTCACGAGCAGGTACTGCCCCGCGATCCCGCTCGCGCCCCAGCAAAGCGCGCCCAGCGCGCACTGCAGGATGCCTTTGATTCGAGTATTCAATGTGTCCTCCGAGGGGGAAATGGGTTCAATGGGTTGGCTCAAGGGGCGTGCCGCCCCTTGATTGTGTATGAACGCTTTGTCCGAATGAGGAATGGTGGTGCGGCGCATAAAAATCAGAAGCACCGCGGAGTATAAATGGGGGCGATGCCTGAAGGTCTCTTGATCGCAAGTTTCCCATGCAGCGTTTCCAAACATCGACCGCCTGATCGCGAACGAAAAAGATTTCTCGCTGGCGCTCGAAATGACGATACGAGAGAGTCCCTAATCCTTAATCCCTAGCCCCTATCTACCAGTCACCAGTCACTAGTCACTAGTCATTTCAGATCCCTGTAATTCACGACCTTCACAGCTTTATCCGTGATCATCTTTCTCACCTTCGGCGAGACGATCGCCTGCATTTCCGCTTCAAAGTCATGCTCCCAGTCGCAGGCGGGGATGAGCTTTGCATTATCCGTGCCGGGATGCATCATGACCTCTGTCGTACCGGGACGGAGATCCTTCAGGATATGCTGGAAATGCCCTTCATGCACGGCTTCGCCTGCCACGATGCCCGCGAAATGATCCGGTGCGCGGAAATGACGGCGCTTCGCCTTCCACAAAGAGAGCTCCGCCAGCGTGAAGAGTCCGAGGCGGCCGATGAGCTGCCCCATGCCGGCAAAGGCCGTAAAGAGCGGCGTGCGGGAAATGCGGACTGCGTCCAGATGCACGGACTCGGCCACATCCAGCGAGATGTCGATCACCCCCGGCAGCATGTGCATGTGCTGGTGGCTGTCGACATGCGTCAGGGAAAGACCGGTTTTCTCCATTTTCGCAGCCTGCGCCATGAGCTCACGCCGTACATCCTCCATGGCGATCTGCCCCTTGAGGAAGTGCTTCACAAATTCGACATGGTTGTCAAGAAAGACGCCATCTTGGGTCACGAGCGAGGGAATGTCCTTCGGGTCGCACACAGGAAATCCGTTCACAAGTGTCAGATGAATGCCGACACCCAGCTCGGGATGACTTCTTGCCACCTCGACGGCATCATCAAAAGCCTTGCCGCCCGGCATGAGCGTCGCAGAGCGCAGACAACCGTCCTCCACGCAGCGCTTGACAGCCTGATTGATGAGTACATGCCGCCCAAAGTCGTCGGCATTCACGAGAAGTTGATAGTTTGGCATAGAAAGTCCTTTATAAATAGGGGGCAGGGCGTCCCTTGTTTTCGTTTGAAAACCTCGCTTAAATGAGAAATGCGAAATGGTGGTGCGGCGCATTTCGTCATCCTGAGCGGAGAAAAACGTCGTATGTTAAAAAAATGGCTTATCTGAAATAGGAGAACTGAGTCGAAGGATCTAAGCGCCGCGGGATTCGGATAGTGCTTCGCGCCGTCATCACCCCAAGCGCAGCCGAGGGTTTCCCTTGCACGGCGGTCTGTAGCACAAAGGCACTGGTAGGGAACCGACGCTCTGGTGCTACGTATTCCTGCTTTCACACAGGCATCGTTTATCGGTCTGCAAGAAAGATTTCTCGCTTGCGCTCGAAATGACGATACGGGAGTCTAATGTCTACCAGTCACCAGTCACCAGTCACCAGTCACCAGCATACTAGCCGATTATACCATTTTCGCGCAAGAAAAACCCCCGGAGTGTCTACTCCGAGGGGTTGTTATATTTTAGATTCAGAGCATATCCTTACGCCACAGGATGAAGGTGACGACGAGGGTCAAAAGGATACCGATCAGGATAACGCCAACGAAGCCGAAGGGCGACCCTTCGAAGGGGACAGGGACATTGATGCCCCAGAGACTGTAAATCAAAGTCGGGATCGCCAGGATAATGGTGACGGACGTCAGGAATTTCATGATCTGCGAAAGGCGGTTCGAGATGATGGAGGAGAAAGAGTCCATCATGCTCATCAGAATGTTGGTATAGATTTCCGCCATTTCGAGTGCCTGCTTATTTTCGATGATGACATCTTCCAACAGGTCCTCATCCTCTTCGTACATTTTGAGGAGCGAGTGCAGCGGGCTGTTTCGAAGGCGCATCAGACGCTCCATCACGTTTTCATTCGCATGCAGGGCGAAGTTGAAGTACGTCAGAGATTTCTGCAGCTCAAGCATGCGGAAGAGCTCCTTGTTCTGCAAGGACTTTCTGACCTGCGTCTCGATGACATCGGTCTGCTTGTAGATCTGCTGCAGGAAATACAGGAAGGAAGAAGAGGCTTGCGAAAGGATCTGGAAAAGGAAGCGCGTCTTCTTGTACGTCTGGAAAGAAGTGAATGAGTTATTCAGAAATTTCTGAATGACTGTGTTCGGTTCCAGACAGACGGTGATGAAGTACTGGCGCGTGATGAAGATGCCGAGCGGCAGGGCATCATAGGCATCCGTCTCAAGGACAACCGGGGTATTCACGACGACAAAGATATAGTCGTCTTCGAGTTCGACGTGAGAGCGTTCTTCTCTATCGAGGGCGGTCTGGAGGGAATCAACGGGAATGCCTGTCAGTTCATTGATCCTGACCAGTTCCTCCAATGTCGGTGCCGCGGCATTGATCCAGGACCCTTTTTCCAGCTGTTCGAGCGGAACGGCGGACAGAACATGATTTTCATTGTGTTTGTATGCCTGTATCATGGCGGCCCCCTTTCTATTTCATAAGTAACTCGTGACCGATCTTTGCTTCCCGCGGTCTGCTGCGAGCTATCCTTACTAAATATAGTCAGAAAATCTTCCCCTGTCAATGAGAATCAATGGCAATCGGCAAATTTTACGTGGAATTGACAGGGAATAGCGGATTCAGGGGATGAGCGGCTAGTAAATAGGCGCCTCGAGTGACTAGTGACTGGGGCCTGGTAGCTAGGGATGAGGAGTACCGAGTGACTGGAGTGACTAAATACCGCTTCTGGCATCGCCCTTTATAAAAATCGACGCGAAGCGTCGCTCCTCTTAGCCTTCCCCGCATGGGGAAGGGGGACCACAGAGCGGCGCTCGGGTGCTTTCGTAAATCATCGACTTGAGACGCATTTTCCCACCCTCTTTCATACCGCCTATGCCCTATCCGCCCCTTCGTGGCACCTTCCCCTCGAGGGGAAGGCTATGACGAAGCTATGCATAATAATTCTTGCAAACGCTGATTCTGCGATTGAATCAGCGTTTCCTTAATACAGCACCGGTATCCAGTACGCTTCATTTCCTGCGATGCGTTCATCGCTGAAGCGGGCGTAGAGCGCGGACGGGGTGTCGCCGAGCATGAAGCAGGAGAGTGTCACATAGCCTTCCATGATGCCGACATCCGTCTTCGTGATGATCTTCTGCTGCGGGACACAGCGCTGGACGAGATTCGAATCGCTGTCCCTCGCCACCACATAGTCATCGCTGTCGATTTTCTTCTGGTAGATCCGCTCCCCGCGGCCATTGATGATCTCGATACCGCGTCCCTCGCGGCCCCAGATGGGCTTGCGGATCCATAGAGAGTCTTCGGGCATATCCCCGAGTCTGAAATCACGCTGGAAATAGCTCTCTGGAAGGTAGGTGCGGATGATTTCCTTCTCCTTTTCCGTGAAGAAGGAGGGGCTCTTCTCCATCAGCGCATAGATGAGTGCCTGAAATCCCTTCGACTGCATGATGAGCGACTCCGGCGGATTCATCATATGGAATTTCCCCGCCTTGTATCCATCCATCAGGAGCTCGCCCAGAGAGGAGGCATCCTGATCCGCCGTCTCTTCGATGAGGATTTCCATCGGATGCATGCGATAGAGGAAGGAGACTGTCCGCCCGTCAGGAAGCGCGAGGCTCCCGTCTTCCATCACCGCCAGATGGTAGAAGGATTCAAAGACGATGGCGTCTCTCATTGAGGGATCGATGGCATCCTGCATGGCCTGCATGAGGAAGCGCGTCGTCCCGAGGTCCTCCACGTAGTCATCGAAGCACGAAAAGAGCACCGGATGCGCGAGCAGCTCCTCGCGGCTCTTTCCGCTTGAGCAGCGAAGGAAAATATCCTTCATCCAGTTTCGCAAACGATCCCACTCGCCTTCATTCGGATCCTCTTTGAAGAAATACCGCGCCGCGACGCCATTGGCATAGTAGGCCTCGATCTCCGCACATGGCGTATCCGCATTGATTTCCACCATCTGAATCCGCCCCGACTGATCCATCACATAGTCAAAACGCGAGAGCCAGCTCGGAAGATCCTTCATCGCGTTGCCTTCATGAAGGTATCTTCGCATCTTCTTCGGGATTTCCATCTCATCGAAAAATTCATCGCTCTGCGCCTGAAAACGCCGGACGGCCTTGGCGAAGATCGTATAGAGCGCCGCGCTCACCCGCCGGAGGAGATCCGCCTGTTTCTTCTCGATCACGAGCGGCAGATGCGTCGGATAGCGGAAGGGATAGCCCGGGTACTCGACATAGGGAAATATCGTCCGGTCGATGTCATCCATGTACGTTTTTTCCATCAGGAGGCACCTCCGCTTCTCACGCCCGCGCCACCGAAGCCGGTCTTTCCGCCGGCCGGCGCACTGACAGAAGTCTTGCCCGAGGGCGTCTGCCCCTGCTTCACCGCCGTTCCCGACGTTGTCCCGGCGGCCGTACCCGGCTGCTGGGTCTGCGTGTACGCCGGACGCTTGTCATTTAAGACATTGCCCGTATCCCTGTCATAATGCCCCTGATAGCCGCCGATGCCATGAAAGAGGAAGTAGCTCATCAGCATCATCGGAAGGAGCGAGGACATCCCGGAAACGTAGTTCAGGTTATCATTCTCGTCACGGCGAAATGTGACCTCGTCCCCATTGTCGTACTTCGCCGTCTCTGTGCCATCCTCATTCTTGATGAGATGGTACGTGCGCCCATTCTCATCCGTCAGCGCCTCCCCCTTCGGCGCCTCCTGTCCGCAGCCCGCCAGCATGAGCGGCGCGCTGACTGCCGTAAAAGCCGCGAGGATCGCAGCGGTCTTCGAACTGATATGGATCATGATGGATTCTCCTTCTTTGGGTACAATCATTTCTTTTTATTATAGCATAGAGATACGGGGTTCAGGGTTAGCCCGCGAGACAGGTCGTCTTTTGATTACATTTGAAAGCCTCGCGATCTCTGTAGTTGGAGTGAGGAGTGGTGGTGCGGCGCATAAAAACATGGAAGCGCCGCAGAGTATAAATAGGGCGATGCCCGAAAGTAGTATTCAAATCCCTAGTCACTAGTCGCCAACCACCAATTCCACGCAAAAAAGAGCCGTGATCTCTCACGACTCTTTCTCTTATGCCGGCCGCTTATTCATCGGCGAGTTCGCTGGTGACGACGCGGCGGAGTCCCTGCAGGGCGTGGGACTGAAGCCCCGCTGCCGCCTGACCGGCATCCAAGAGCTGCTGGTCCGTGGCATCCAGCTTCAGCTGGCTGAAGTTGATATTTTTCACGGCCGCCTTGCCGTCTGCTTTGGTTCCGTTTTCTACACGAACCTGAAGTACGAGATCAGTCATTTTTGCTTTTGCAGTCATAGAAATGGTTTCCTTTCTTCCTTTTTCAAATATTTACATGCCATACAGTAGGGAAGGTTGATGGGTTCGGGCGTTCGGGCGTTACCGCGAGAAGTTTGAAAGCAGGGATGAGTAGCCAGGGATTAGTGGCTAGGGATCAGGGGTGCCGAGTGACTAGTGACTTGTAGCTTGAATAACACCTTCGGGCATCGCCCCGTTTCGTCATCCTGAGCGGCTAGAAACATCGTATGTGAGATAACGAATGCCAGAACAGCTGCGACCTGAGCCGAAGGATCCTGGCGAAGCCGCCACCTTCATTCCTCATTCAAGCGAGGCTTTCATCCCCAATCAAAGGGCAGCACGCCCCGAGGGGCTAACCCTGAACCCGCTCCCCCGGTTTCCTTTATTCCACTACTTCGGTGGTGGTGGTGACGACGGTCGCTTTCTCAAATCCGGTCACCGTCTCCCCGGAGGACGGAGAGAGGACGACCTGCAGCTTTTCCGCCGCGGTTCTGCATTCATCCAGCGTAAGACCATCCTTGGGATCTGCCAGAGAGACAGTCATGGCTTTGCCGGAAGTGTTGAAAACGAGATTCAGTTTTTTCATAGCATTTCTTCCTTTCTATACGAAAAATCATTCCGAAGGTCTCTCGCCGGCCGGCTCACTTGCCCTTCTGTCTATATAGTGTGTTTATGGGGCGGAAATATTGTCGTCTCTTCGAAAATAAAAAAGGGGCGGATAGGGTGACTATGGCATGAAAGACAGCTGGGATAAGATTTCCCGGTCACTCTTATGAGAGCTGCAAGTCCCCGCAGCAGATTGAAAGCGAAAATGAGATGATCGTTATTTCACAGCCCCTAAAAGAGAGACAAGGATGTCCCGAGCATCTTTTCTGCATGTGGCATCGGGCGATGCACATCCCTCCTGCTACCGGTTCTTCTCCTCCCAGAGCATCTGATTGTACTGCTTCTGATAGTATTCTGATTCCTTTTTATCCACCCAGAAATCGCGGTCACTTTGGATCGCGAGCATTTCATCTACCATATCCTCCGCGCGCTCCGGAGCGACGTGGGTGAGGTAAGTGATCATGCGCGTGATGGTACTCTCCGTGCCTAGCTCGGCTGCCATCAGTGCGCCAAGCTCGGCAGGATAGCCGCGGCGGACAGTGAGTGTGATGAGTTTGTCCTTCAATCGTTCCAGCTGTGTCATGGGAGCTCCTTTCGTGATACCGTTGTTCTCATTATAACAGAAAAAGAAGGGTTCATGGTTCAGGTTGTTGGGTTCAGGGTTGTGGTGCGGCGCAAAGCGCCGATTATAAAATAGCGGCGAAGCCGCCACCTTCCCCGTTGAACCTGCTGAACCCTTTGAATCCGTTGAACCCCTGTCCCCCGACACCCCCTCACCATTTGTGGTATCATAGATATAAAGAAAGGAGTGACACCGATGGAAGACGTGACAGACCTTTTGAACCGCATCAAAAACCAGATCGGCGGAGAGGAAAGCCTCTCGGATGAAGAGCTGAATCGCCAGCTGAATGCGATCTACAGCATCTATGCCACCGCGATGGGACCCGAGCAGCTGATCGTGCAGGCGAGCCGATTCAATGCCGTGAAATATATTCATGACGAAAATCCCAGAAGCCGCCTCATCGGCATGGAGCGCCTCATTCTGGAGAGCCGCGACTACCACCGCCAGCCGACGGATGAAGAAATCCCCGCCATTTTGGACAAGCTGGAGGATAAAGTCGCCGACATCCTCTCCCGCCAAGCCGTCGAGCGCTCCCTCGAGAAAAAGATCGAAGACCGTCTCGAAGAGCGGCACAAGGAGTATGTCGAAGAAGTCCGCCGCGAAATCATCGAAGAGGAGACAGGCAGCACAGAGACCGCCGAGAGCAAACGCAAGCTGGAAAAGCTGGACGCGATGGAAAAAGTCAGCCTCACCACGACGATCCTTCAGGTCGTCCGCCCGCAGTCACTTTCTGAAATCATCGGACAGGACCAAGCCGTGGAAGCGCTCGCCTCCCGCATTTCCTCGCCCTATCCGCAGCACCTTCTGCTGTACGGCCCGCCCGGCGTCGGCAAGACCACCGCAGCGCGCCTTGTCCTCGAAGAGGCGAAGAAGAAGCCCTACACCGTATTTCAAAAAGACGCCCCCTTCATCGAGTGCGACGGCACGACACTGCGCTGGGACAGCCGCGACATGACGAACCCCCTGATCGGCTCCGTGCATGACCCGCTGTATCAGGGCGCGCGGCAGGAGCTCGCCGATGAAGGAATCCCGGAGCCGAAGCCCGGCCTTGTCACGGACGCTCATGGCGGCATCCTCTTCATCGATGAGATCGGTGAACTGGACCCCATCCTCCTGAACAAGCTGCTGAAAGTCCTCGAAGACAAGCGCGTCCACTTCGACTCTGCCTACTATGACGAAGAAGACCCGCAGATCCCCGCCTACATCAAACAACTCTTCGAAAAAGGCGCCCCCGCCGATTTCATCCTGATCGGTGCCACGACAAGAGCGCCCGAAGAAATCAACCCCGCCATCCGCTCCCGCTGCGGCGAAATCTTCTTCGCTCCCTTAGAGCCCACGCACATCATCGCCATCGTGAAACGCGCCGCCATAAAACTCGGCGCTCATCTCGAAGCCGGCGTCCCCGAGCTCATCAGCCGCTACACCATGGAAGGCCGCAAAGCCGTGAACCTTCTCGCCGATGCCTACGGCCTTGCCATTTACGAATCAGGAAAGGCAGAGAGCGTCACCATCACCAAAGCCATCATGGAGCGCACCGCGCAGACGAGCCGCCTCAGCCCCTGCCTCCGAAAAGAAGCATCGGATACGCCGAAGATCGGACACATCTACGGCCTTGGCGTCATCGGCTCTTGGGGCAGCACGATAGAAATCGAAGCCGCCGCCTTCCCTGCCGCTGAACCCGGCAAGGGGAGCCTGCGCTTCAATGACACCGCCGGCTCCATGGCGAAGGACTCCGTCAGCGCCTCGGCCGCCGTCGTCCGCCAGCTGACCGACAAGCGCCTCTCCGACTACGACCTGCACATCAACGTCATCGGCGGAGGAAATATTGACGGCCCATCCGCCGGCTGCGCCATCACCTGTGCCATCCTCTCGGCCATCGAAAAGAAGCCGCTCCGTCAGGACATCGCCATCACCGGCGAGATCGCCCTCTCCGGCGAAGTGAATCCCGTCGGCGGCATCCACGAGAAAGCCTTCGGCGCCCGCCAAGCCGGCATGAAGGCCATGATTCTCCCTGAGAAAAACAAGAGCGACATCGACAAAGGGACAGCGGGGATCGAAATTCATCCCGTATCGAATATACAGGAAGTGTGGAGTTTAGTGACTAGTGACTAGTGACTGGGGACTAGTGACTAGTGGTTAGGGATTAGTAGCTAGGGACTAGTGACTTGAATCCCACTTTCGGGCATCGCCCTTTATAAAAAATCGACGCGAAGCGTCGCTCCTCTTAGCCTTCCCCATCGGGGAAGGGGGACCGCGTCAGCGGTGGATAGGGTGCTTTCGTAAATCGTCGACTTGAGACGCATTTTCCCACCCTCTTTCGCACGTAATCAAAGGGCGGCACACCCCACGAGCTTGCCCCGAATCAACAACTTTCAACCAACAGTCATTACCAAAGGAGCATCTATCATGATCGAAAAAATCGAAAAGAAAATCATCGAACACGCCAACGGCGGCAAAGGCCACCTCATTCTGGAACCCATCGCAGGGCCGGACATTTTGAAAGACAAGTGCCGCCTCTACGTGAAAGCCACCCTCGAAAAAGGCTGCTCCATGGGCATCCACCAGCACAAAGGCGACGGTGAGATCTACTACATCCTCTCCGGCAAAGGCCTCTACACCGACAACGACACCACCTATGAAATGAAACCGGGCGATGCCGCCTTCTGCAAAAACGGCGACCGCCACGGCATCGAAAACATCGGTGACGAAGACCTCGTCTTCATGGGACTCGTCATTTACGACAAGTGATGTAAGTCACCAGTAACTAGTGACTGGTGACTAGGGATTAGGGATTAGGGATTAGGGGCTAGGGATTAGCGGCTAGGGACTAGTGGCTAGTGACTAGTGACTTGAATCCCACTTTCGGGCATCGCCCTTTATAAAAAATCGACGCGAAGCGTCGCTCCTCTTAGCCTTCCCCATCGGGGAAGGGGGACCGCGGAGCGGTGGATAGGGTACTCTCATAATCGTCGACTTGAGACGCTCCTCCCCCCTCTTTCATACCGCCTGTGCCCTATCCGCCCCTGCGGGGCACCTTCCCCGCAAGGGGGGGAGGCTGCGATACGAGAATCCCCTCTTCTAAAAAGACAGCGCGCCACCCTTGTGAACCCATCCGCTCCCCCCCTTCGTCATCCCGAGCGTAGCCGAGGGATCTTTCTTGCACTGCGGTTGGCATCTCACATGTCCCTGCAGAGAAACGACGCCTTCATCCTGCGTTTTTCTGGCTTCAAACATACTTCGCCATCGGTCTGCAAGGAAGATTTCTCGACTTCGCTCGAAATGACGATACGAGAGTATCGCTATCCGCACCACCACCCTGAACCCGCCAACCTGAACCATGAACCCAATACAAAAACGAGCCTCTCGAAATGAGAGGCTCGTTTTTAAATGCCAAACTCCTATTTCACGACTTCATATGCTTCCTTGTCATTCGGTACGCCGAAGGCAAGAGACGAACTCTCCTTCTCCGTTTCTTCTTCCTTCTCCCGTCCATCACGGCCAAGCGTGCGGTCCTCATAGAGGCTCGCATTCATGACGCCTTCCGCCGTCATCGGGAAGCGCTCGCCGTTCACGGTGAGGCCGTCCTTGACGCTCGTCATGACATGGTCGGTCGCAATATCATAGCCACCAAGCGAAAGATTTCCGAAATGTTCCGCCTGGCTGCTGTCCGGATTCTTCTCGATCGTCACGCGGATCTTGTCCGTCGCAAGGAAACTGTCCCCGCCGATCGCGGTATTCGTGAGGCCGAGAGGTTCCCTGCCTGTGAGATGCAGGTGCTCGACCTTGCTATCCTTCACAAGAGTACCACCCGCAGACGTGGAGTGAATGCCTGCGTAGTGCGCCTGGCTCTGGCCATCTGCGCCGTTGATGGTGACATGCTGCGCGCCAACGCCTGCGAGATCATCGATACCGATGTTGTCCGCAGAGATCGTGAGATCCGCCGCATCGCCTTCGCCATTTGCCAGTGTGTCGATTTCCACCTTCTTCGCAGAGAGTGTGACCTTTCCGCCCGCAGACGAGAGCAGCGCGCTGCCCTTTCCACTCGCATCGAAATCATGCGGCTTCGCCTCGCCCGTGACAAGACTACCTGCCGCGCCGCTGCCGGTGGTCGACCCTGCCGGCGTGCTCGTATCCACACCGTCCAGCTTGCCGACCAGCGAACGATCCGTGATGCGGATGTCTTTCTTCGCCGTCATCTCGATGGCGCTTCCGGAAATCTTCGCATCCGTCCCCTTCACAGAAATGCTGCCGCCTGCGTCCACAGTGAGCTTGCCGCCTGCCTTTGCCTCATGAAGAACCATATCACTGCCGCTTGCAAGACCCGCATCGCCCGTTGTATGAATCTTCGTCGCATCGAGCGTCGTGCCTGCGTTCGCGGTCAGGGTATCCGCACTTGCACTTTCCAGCGTCATCGCACCGCCGCTTGTCAGCGCTGCGTGTTCCTTTGCATGCAGCGTCGTCACACCAAGTTTGCCTGCGGTCGCTTCGATCGTCGCGTTGCCGGCTTCTGCCTTCAGAGTGCCGATCTTCACATCCGTCTTCGCGGTGACTTTCGCATCGCCTGTCGTAGCCGTGAGCATGCCTGCGTTTACACTGCCGCCGGACGAGATAGCAAGCATACCCGCTTCTGCTTCGGTGAGCGTGACATCGTGATCGGCCTCGACGGTCGCGCTCTCCTTTGCACCCAGCTTCTTGAGAGCGAGCTGTCCCTTGGCGGTGACCTTCACGTTTCCTTCTTTCGAAGTGAAATCGCTGCCCGAAAGGGACGCATTTTCGCTGTCCGTGTAGGTGAGGTCACCCTCTGCGGTGTACACGCCGCCACTCATCTTGCCCGCATTGGTGATGTCTGCGATTCCGCCGCTAAAGTTGCCGCCGGAAATGGCGTTATTCTGCGCGGTGTGGACGCGGAGGGCTTTTCTTGCCTTATAGCTGCCATCCGAGATGTCTCCGCGGCTGGTGAGCGTGAGGTCTTCGGCATCGATGTCGATCGCCTCCGATGCCGCTTTTCCGAAGAGGGTGATGTCGGCGTCGCCCTTGGCATGTGCCGTGATGACGCCCGGCGCTTCGCTGCCGTCTTTGGCTTTTGTGCCGATCACTTTCATGCCGAGGGACGCCCCACCGCTTGCGCCTTTGATATTCTTGGCGTTTGTGATGGTAATATTCTTCCCTTCGACGTTCGTATATGTGGTGCCGGTTTCGTCGCCGCTCGTATCGTGTCCGTCTTCGGCGAGGAGGCTGTTTCCGCCCACATCGAGACGGACGTCTCCTTCGGATGCGTAGATGGTATTGATGACGAGGTCGCCGTCGCTCTTCTTGAGGGAAACACCGACTTTCGCTCTCGCAGTGAGGACGCCCTTCCCTGCCAGCTTCGCCTCATGGATCGCGCCTTCGCCGGATTCGAGAATGATCTGCTTATCCGATGTCAACGTGACGCCGGCGACATTGTCTGCCGCTTTGAGGCGGATTTCATCGCCCGCCTTGAAAGTGCTGTCCCCCGCTATGCTGCCTTCGGTAACGAGATAAATCGCGCCCTTGTCTGCGGTCGCTTGGAGTTTGCCTTTCGCTTCCGCATCAATCGCGCGGATGGAAGACACCTTGACGGTATTTCCATTTACTGCGGTGAAATCCCCGCGCTCTGCAGCGGAGAGAGCCAGAAGCTGCTCACGGGTAAGCCTCGTCATGTCAGAGAGGTCGATGGTCATGCCATCCTTCTTCTGTCCGATACTCCCCTGCGCCTCGCCCGCAGTCAGGGTGACAGCCTTGCCGGAGACGTGCGGTGTGCCTTTCAGCGTGGTATTCGTATCTGTGATGCCTTCCTTGATGCTGCCCGGTGCGAAGGTGATGAGGAGATCCTTCGCCGACTTCGCAGAGCCGACGAGGACTTCTGCCTTTTCATCTTTCGAGAGATCGTCTTTGCTCAGTGCGGCATTCCCGTAGATGCTCTCGCTCGACTGCTGGATGCCATCGGTGTAGCGCTTCACTTTTTCGGCGGTCCAGCTGCCGACGCCTTCTGCAAGGAGCATCTCATAGCGCGCCTGCTGTCCTTTGATGTAGGTCTTCACATCCTGTCCATCTGCCTCAAGCTGCCGGCGGGTCACATCATCGAGACTGTACTTGCCGTCTGCATTGATGTGCGTCCGCAAGGACTGGAACTCATTATACTTGCCTTCGACTTTGGCGATGAGGCGACTCTTCTGTTTGGTGACGGTCGCCTCACTGCCTTCGAGGACCGCCGCATTCGCCCAGCCGAGGAGCTTTGCCGTAGCATTCTCGTCATTGAGATCGGTGTAATTGTTGTCGATGAAGGAACCATTCGTCTTCAGGCTGACATCGCCTTCCTTGGAAATGACACTGTCAAGGTACAGGTCGCCGCTGGTATTTTCGATGGAAATATGTCCTTCCGCGCTGGCTTTGAGCCCATAGTCTTTGCCCTCGCTCTGACCTGCTTCGATGAGGAAGCTGCCATTTGCGCCCTGGATAGCGCCGCCGGAAACGAGCTCGACGCGACCCGCGTGGACTTTCGTCCCGGCCTGCTGCGAGATGTCGCCCTCGGCCTGGATCGCAGCCGCACCTGCGGTGATGCTGCCCGCGGTGACACCATGGTTCACGACCTTGACACCGAAGTCTTTCGCCGCGCTGCCGCTGACGGTCATAGCATTCGTCTTGATGGCCGCATCCCGCGTGCCAGCGCTGCCCGTCGTCGCCGTCATAGTGAGCGTATTCGTATCGATGTAACCGCGTGCGCCCTGCTGGATACCACCCACCGAAAGCGTCGCTTCACCAAGGCCATTGGAAATCGTCCCATTCACGATGACGTTTCCCGTGCCGCCATTGACATTGAACTTGCCACCGGTTTCATCGCCGATGAAGCCGATGCCGATGTCGTAGTCCGCCTTCTGCGAATACTGGTGAATGGTGGTATCATATTTCTTTTCCACCAGCTTGTAGTCAAATTTCTTCGCCACTCCCACCGTGTACCAGAGGCGTTTCGATTCCTGCGTAAAGGTCGACTCGGTCTTGTTATTGATGGTCTTCTCCGATGTCTTATACGCCTCGCCGGTCGGTCCGCCATTGAGATCATTCGTCGTCGTGATGATGGCACCACCATTCAGCGTGCGGGTGTACCCTTGCTGGTAGTCTGTGATAGTGCCACCCTGGTCCAGCACCTCCTGGCCGGTCGGTGTCTTATTCTCGATACCCCACCAGTCGACTTTGGTCTTGTGCAGTTCGTAAGTCGTGGTATAGCACCTATCCGTCCCGGTCTGGAGTGTGTAGTAGGAGCCTGCAACCGGCGTATAGGTGCCATCCGTCCCCGCGGTCAGTACCGTATCCTGCGCGTTGCCGGAAGGCGCACCATTCTGATAGTTCTGTACACTCATATGGATCTTGCCGCCATCCCGGGTGTAGGTGGTCTTGCGGGCAATCTTTCCATTTGCGCGGTCGAGGTCAGTGATTTCGATCCGCCCCTCGGTTCCTTCACCCGTGGAGAGCGTCTTGAGCTCGATGTCCTTGCCGCTGTCATTCTGAATGGAAATCTGCCCGTAACCGTCAAGTGCTTCGATACGCGCTTTCAACTTGTCATTCGTCGTATTGATGATAGTGCCGACGATGGAGACTTTGCCGCCGTGAACTTCGATATCATCTACGACGAAGCGATCAGTTTCAAAATCATAGGAGAGCTTCTCTGCCGCTCGTCCCGTTGCGCCTTCGACGCGAACGGTGCGGCCTGCCAGTACTTCACTCTTCGACTGGACATATGTCTTATTTCCGTTGACATCCTCATAGTAGAACCTGCAATTCTTCGGAATCGTCAGATCCCAGTCTGCGATACTGCTCTGGATCTTGGAATTAATATTCACATAGCGAGCAGAAATGAAGATGTTGCCATTCGCAAGGATGCCGGTGCTGCCGGTGCCAAGCTGGCTGTTCTGCTTGCCCGTATCATCGAGTGGCGCGCCGCCGACATGGAAAATGCTGTTCTTCCTGTCCGAGAGGAACTGGATGAAGTCGCCATTCTCCACCTTCATGTCGACCGTGCCTGCGTAGATAGTACCGTCATTGTAGACATCACCATTCTTGCTCTCCACGGTGACAGCGCCGCGCGGATTGTAAATGTAGCCCGCAAGCGTCGTGGTCGAAGCTGCGTAGTGCGGCATATCGCCATCCTTGTAGTCCGATGGCTGGAAGGTATTCTTCACCGTGATGGAGGGCACCGCTGTATCCTGACGCGTCGTGACAGCAAAACCGACATTCATGCTCTTGTCCTTATTTCCCTTTTTGATCGCTGCCTTCATATCTCCCTTGAGCTCGACGTCATTATAGAAAATCGTGCCGCCCTGCCCGGAGCCATCGATGCCGCCGCGCCCGACGACCTGGATATCGCCGACCGTCAGCGTATTCGGAGACGCATTCGTGATGGAAACCGACGCATCGCCCCCCGCGTGGAGTGTACCGCTGCCAGAGACATTGTCCCCTTCAAAGAGGATGTCACCAAGCTGCGCCGTAATGTCATCGATCTTCATATTGTGCGTCATCTGCTGGTAGACATTTTTGTGAAGAAGATAGTACGATCCCTCTGTGCCTTCTGGAACCGGATTGTCATTGCCATCGACCGTGATGACAGACGCGCCGTCCTTCGTGAAGACGCCATTCTCATCCGTGCCGCCATTCGAGTAGAATTTCTCCGTGGCAGAAATCTGGTTTGCGAGAAGCTCCTGATTCCCCGCGACCTGCTTCTGCCAGTCGATAGAAGCCTGTTTCTTCTGGTCGATCACTTCGCCTTTGGCATCGATGGCCGTACTATCATACTTCGTCACGTCCGTATCGATCGTATCACTGTAGTCTCCATTGTACTTCGTGACCGCATCGCTGTACGTCTTCGCGCTGGCATCGGCTGCCTTCTGACTGTTAGTCGCTGCTTCCTCAGCCGCACGGTACGCAGACGCCGCGGTGTTGTACGTTTGGGCAACCGTCTCGTATGCTTTGCTGCATTCTTTGTAATACTTGACACTCTCATCCGAAGGATGGGTCTGAATGTATGTCTCTACAGTTTGACTTCCCGCCTTCTGCTCGAGCGTCGCATACGCATTGTTCTTATTCCCTTCCGCTATATCTTTCGCATTGCCAGTCTGTTCCATAATGGTCTTCGCGGTATCGGCTTCTGTCTTTTTCGCATCTGCCAACGACTGCAATCCGAGATAATTCGTATGCTCGGTGCCAAGCGCGGTGAGCTCCGTCTTCTGCTGATCCAGCTTCTTCTGATCTGCCTGACAGCTGTCAGTGATCTTCTGGTCCTGGCTCTTTGCATTTTCAAGGACTTTCTTCGCATCCTTGAGTTCTGACGTATCCGACGAGGGGAGCTCGATGAATCGCTTATTTCCTTTGTCATCGGTCTCGAAATATCCCAGCCCCTGCGCAGCCATTTTTTCTTCAAGGAACTGAATCTCTGCCTCATACGCAGCTTTGGTGGAATCATCCGCGCCGAAGTCAGCGAGCTTCTCGCGAAGGGCGGCGAGGCGCTCGGAGAGCTCCTTCCCTACGATGGTAGTGCCACCATAGATATAGGAAATATCGCCATCACTCTTGACCGTCGTCTCCCAGCTGCCCTGCTTGTCCTGTCCGCCGATTGTGATGGACTTGTTTCTATGAATGCCCGTCTCGGCCTTGCCGTCCATAGTGACATCTGCCGACGAGGAGATTTCCTTGCGACCGATGGAGCTGCCGTCTGCCCCGAGCGCATCCGCCACTTTGTTCACCCAGTCCTTCACTTCGTCCGAACCGAGCGCCGTGAGACTGCCCGCTTTCGCTTTCATGTGGATATCGCGGTCGCTTCGCATATTCGCCGCCGCATCCACGGTAAGCGATGCACGGCTGTCAATCTTCGCGACAGGATCCTTCTTGATGGAAATCGGGATTGCCGTCGCATTCAGGATGTCACTGTGCGCACTGGCACGGATGGTGCCTGTCTCGCCCCGGCTGTCGCGTCCAGCCATGGCGGAAATATCGCCCTTCGCCGTTTCCGCGCTGCCAGCAAACAATGTGTTCGACAGACCCGTGTAAGTGACCCGGTTCTCCGAACCGGCATAGCCCGCCGCGTTGTAGACATCGACCAGCGTATCACTGTCAAGCTCGGCATCATTTCTCGTGCCGACCGCGATGGATCCGCCTTTATACGCGCTGCTGTACGGGCTCTGGGCTGCCCCTGTGTAAGACGCGGTCTTGTCCTTCTCTTTTGCTTTCTCTGTCTCGCCCGCCAGAAGCTGGCTGCCTTCTCTGACATGCGCCGTGGTCGTCGCGGCGACGCTATTTGTATTCTTCACATGCGCCGCGCCGACGGCTGCGCCCGTGGAAAGCGTGCTTCTGTCTTTGGAAATCACGCGGCTCGCCGCATCGATCGCAATGGCATTCTTATCGTAGAGCGTCTTTCCTGCTGCCTTTTCTTCCACGGTGAGGTCAGACGCATTCGCCTTAATGGTGACCGCATCCAGATCGACCGTCGTCACGTGCGTGATGGATGTCTCATTCACGACGCCATTCCCGCTCGCAAGCGCTGCACCGATGCTGCTGACGTTCTTCTTGCTGCTACCATCCCGCCATGCCTTTTCGGTGACATTTTCTGCGCGGATAGCCGCCTCTTCCGCTGTCGTGATGGTGCTGCCCTGTCCTACACTGACACCTGCATCCGAGACAACCTTGACTTTCGTCTCGCCGCCCGTACCGCTGACACCACCCGCGCTGACAGAGTCCATTTCGACATTTTCTGTATCGCTATGCTCCGCTGCGATGGTGGCCTTCTTCGCTATCATCGCGGAAGAAGCCTCGATGGAAACTTTCGTTTCCTGCGCCATATCGACAAAAGCCAGACCGACCGCACCGGAAACGACACCACCCGCGCCAGCGATGGCCTGCGCGTACGCATTGTAATCCTTTGCGTCCGCCGGTTTTCCATGAGTGCCCGGATCCTGAGCGCTTCATCCGCCGAGAGCTTCGCCCCACCGCCGACACGAACCAGTGCCTTGTCCTTCGAATGCGCTTCAGATACGGTGCTACCGACGCCTGCGATACCAAGGCCGGCAGAAACCGCCCGCGCCTCCAGGGTAGGGGTATTCTTCGCTGTGATGGAAGTGTTCTTCCCATGAATGGCGGTCTGATTTCCTACATCTGCCTTCGCTGCCACCTCCGAAGAAAACGCCACGCCCGTGCCGGTTCCGGCATAGGTGCCAAGTGCCGCACCGAGTGCTTTCGCGGAGAGCTTCGTATCCGCTTCCGCCTCGATCTTCGCCTCTTCCTCTGCGTCGATGGACGCACCATTCCCCGTGCCTGCTTCCGAAGAGCCGCTGACATCTGCCGTGATAACCGCGCCATTCAGAGCGCCCGACAGCGCAACCGATGCGCCCGTGAGCTTCGCATCGAGGCTTCGTACATTGCTCGAGGTAATAGCCGTCTGTCCGCCGGACGTGATGGACGATCCCGTCCCCGCCAGCGCGCGGACGATGCTCTTGTCCATCCAGGTCTCTTCCGTCCCCTGAGCGGCGATACCGCCGGAGAGGGACGCGCCGACGATGTCACTTTTCATCTGATGGTCAGAGCCCGCAGAAATCTGGACATCTCCCACCGACCGGATAGAAGAGTTCTCTCCCGTCTTCGCCTGCGTCAAGGTATCCGTGCGGACGACATTGACCGAGATGCCCGCCGCGCTGCCGCCTGCGCTGACATTGCCCATGAGGTTCGAGACGGAGAGCTTATCATCCGCCTTGATCCGGACGTTGTCTGCCGTGACAGTGCTGCCGTTCCCGATCTGGGCGAGCGTCCCTTTCTCACCCATATCCGGCGTCTCGCTTTGGAATTTCGTTTCCAGTTTATTTTTCACATCCGTAAGCGCATCTGTCTGGTACACACCCATGGCATTGCCCGTCTGGGACTTGTTGATTTCGCCATTCACCCAGTCGTCCATGGAGCTTTCGCCGCCATCCTTGCTGGTCTTGCCCGAGAGCATGGCAATATCGCTGTCACTCATGATACTGCCGAAGTTGTACACCGAGACGCTGCCTGCGACACCGAATCCACCCACGGCTGCCGCGATGGCATTCGTGGAAATGTCTTCCATGTGATCCGCCGCATCGATCACCAGCACGCCATCCGTGTGGAGCTTGTTATTTTCCCCCAGGAACGCATTCGTCTGCGTGCGAATCGTACCGATATCTACCGCCGCCCCCAGTGCTCCTGCACCGACCGCCGCGCCTGCGACCGCGCTCGTCATCTTGTCAATATTGTGCTTCGCCTCGACCGTGACATCGCTGCCTTTTTTATCTGCCTGATTGAAAGAAACGTCATCTCCCGTGTACACCTTGGTGACAGCGGAGAGATTCGTCACATTCACTGCGCCCGCAAGGCCGGCATAGAGCCCGCCGGCAGCCTGCACGGTGACATTCACGAAGCTTTCCTGATTCTTCGCGGAAATCTTCGTCTTCCCCGCGGTATCAATAGCGGCTCTTCCGCCCAGGAAGGCTTCTGTATCTTTGGAAATATTCGTCACGCCGATGGCTGCACCCGCGCTTCCACCGGAAATGCCGATGGACACGCCGCCATTGTCACCTTTGAGCGTTGTCTCATCGCCGGCCGTGACCGCGATCCCTTCTGCGTTTGCTGTCTTCGCCGAGAGCTGGCTGCTGCCTGCTGCATAGGCTTTCGTGGTCGTCTTCAGCGCATTGACACCCACGGTGCCGGAGAGAGACGCCGTGCCGCTCACCGCGCCCGCGACCGTGCCATAGTCTACCTTCGTCAGCTGGGTTGCGGAAATATTGACTTTTTCCCCGCCATCGATAACCGCGTTCTCATCCGCATAAGCGGCGGTGTCTCCCGTGAAGGAAACCGTGGAATTCGTGAGCCCCATGCCGACCGTTCCCGCCGCACCGACGCTGCCCGCCGCCGCGCCCTGCGTAAACTTCGAATCGGCAAGAATCTCCGCGCCCTTCTTGACGGTAACTTTCGCATTCTTGCCGACATGTGCATCGGTTTCCTGCTTCATGAAGGTTTCCGATGCCGCTCCGGCAAGACCTGCCGTACCGCCGGCACCGAGACCGGCAGCACTGGTCACGCTGCTGGTGTTTTCTGCTTTCACGGTGAGGCTGCTGCCTGTCACTTTCACATCGTCACCCACGATCGCACTGGCTTTTTTGTTCACCACTTCGACCGCTGCGGTGAGACCGCCACCGGTATTTCCGCTGGCAGCACCACTGCCTGCGACGGTTTTCAGTTCCGTTTCATCCTTGGCGGTGACAGAGACATCACCGGCCTCCGTCACTTCACTCTGGCCCAAATACGCTTTCGTATCGGTCGAGACGGAGTGTGCGCCAGCTGCCCCTGCCCCTGCGAAAGTACCGGCTCCGCCGGCGAGGGTCGCTGCGACAGAGGTCAGGTGTTCTTTCGAGTCCGCATTCACGGTGACGGAGGACGCATTTTTCAGGGACGCACCGTCGGCGATGCCTGCATAGGTGTGACCGTTGTAGGTCTGGACGTCGACAGCTGCGCCAATACCGCTTCCCGCGGAGAGGGACGCGCCGCCCGCGAGGCCGAAGAGCTTCGCGGTGCTTGTCGCACCTACCTGAGCCGCCTTCCGCCCTGCATCGTACTTGCCCTTGCCGATAGTCGCATCGGTCTTCTGGTCGATGACATTCACCGTGACAGAGCCGGAGCCCGCGAACTGCGAGGTGCCCCAGCGAAGCCGACAGCGACGGTCCTAGCAGTCTTATCATCTGTATCCGAGGCCGCGCCATTGTACGCATTATCCGCCTGTACAGTGATGCCGTCCGCGGTGATGGTATGATTTTTATCTTTATCGCCGGTAAGCGTAGCTGCGACTTCCGACTGGTTCACCATAACGCCGATGGATGCGCCGGCGGAGTTTCCTCCGACAGCCGCACTGCCGACGCCGAGTGTCGCATTGCTTCCATTCTTCGCCAGGACGGAGAGCGCCCCTGTCTTCATGGTATTGTCATTGGAAATATGGGCATCCGTCTTCGTGTGGATCCAGTTCCCGCTCGCCGAGAAGGCCGCCACGATGGACTGGATCTGGCTGGTCTCATCCGCGGTGACGGAGAGGGCGCCGCCGCTGTTCACTGTGGTATCTTCGAGCGAAGAGGTGGTTTCCCCTTCGATGAGGTTTGCTGCGATGGACGCCCCCACCGCCGCTCCATTATTGCCAGCGGAAATCGCCACCGCGCCCGTGTAGGAGTCGATGGTGCCGCGGTCTTTGGCCGCGATGGTCGCCGCTTCATCCGCAGTGAGACGGCCGCCCTTCACATGGGCGTCGGTTTCATTATCCACCCAGTTCAGACTGATCTGGCCCGCGATGGCGCTGCCCTTTGCCGCACCACTGCCGCTCGCTGCGATATTTGTGATCTTCGCCGCGTTGTCCGCTTCGACAGTGAGGGAAGCGTCTTCCTTCTCGCTGCCTTGGAGCATCAGCACTGCATCTTCGGCATAGGCTTCATTCTTGTCCGTGATGGCGTTGTACATGAAGCTCCCTGCGATGGCACTGCTGTTCTACGAGAGGCCGAGGGCGATCGCACCCGCGCCTGTCGTGATCTTACTGTCATTGCCGGAACGGATGGCGAGCGCATCGGCAGTGACCATATTTCCTTTTGTATACGCCTTCGCCGTATCGGTGATACGATTCACGGAGACATTCGCCGCCGCGGCAAAGCCGCCCTTTGCGGTGCCGACGTTCTCACCCATGGACGCATCTTTTCCTGCGATGGTGTCCAGTGCGGAGTTGCCTTTCTGGATCTCTTTCTTATCTTTGTCCGACTTGCCTGCGTTCAGCAGTTTTTCTGCCAGTTCGCCGATCGAAGAGGCGCTCTGGCTGTCCTCACCTTCCTGTGCTTTCAGACCGGTACTGCCTGCGCCGTTCGCCTCGGTGCTATCCATGGTGACACCGCCGGCTGCGGACATGGCGTAGATCGCGCCGGTGTTCTTGGCGGTGACGGAGACGTCTTTCGTAGAAGTGACCTTCCCCTGGAGCGATGCTTCTGTCTGGCGGTCGATGTGGTTGTATGCGACGGTGGCGCCGATGCCTGCCTGTTCGGAGACAGCGATCGCACCGCCGATGTTGATGGTCTTGCTATTGTCCTCAGCACTGACGCTGACGTCACCATCTGTGTTGATGGTCGCTTTGCCGACCGTGGCTTTGGTGGTGTTTTCGAAACGGTTGACATTGACTGTCCCGTCGATGGCAACGGTCTGCCCCTTGCCGCCCGCAGCCGCCATGGAAAGATTCGAGCCTTTGTTCTCCGCCGTGACGCTGACATCCTTCGCCTTCGTCACAGTCACGCCATCTTCCACGGTGGCTTCGGCGGTATTCTTCTGATGCACGGTAAGCGCCGCGATGCCGGCGCTCTTGTCCGCACCCTGGCTGACACCTGCCTTCACCTTCGTCCGCGACAAGGTCTCCGCGTGTACATCGACTGCGCCCGCACCGCTTGCTCCATCATAGCCGCGCACTTCACCCGAAAGGGACGCTTTCGCGCTGTTGTCACTGAAGAGGAAAGCCGTCGCAGCATTGAGCCCGAGGCCGCCGCCCGCGCTCGTCGCCGCGGTCTGGTCAGCCGCGGTCGTCCCGGCGTCTGCCGCCTTCTTCTCCGTCGACTTATCACCCCAAAGCTTCTTGATGCCCGCCATGAGCTGGTTGCCCTTGCCCTTGGTCGTCGCTACGTCCACGATGTCGTGAATGGGATCCGAGCTGGTGCCATCATCGCTTTCGCTCTCGCTCGTGATGTGGAGCGTATCGGGATCATACTTCCCATCTTCGTCCGATACCGTATTCTCTGCACTGACACTGACCTTGCCATTTGCATAGACTTTGCCCTGCACATCGGCCGTTGCCTTCGTCTCGGACTGGATGACGCCGACCGCGAGGCCCAGCGTGCCGTCGCCGCTGCTGTTCTCGACCTCGACGGAGAGATTTCTCTCTGCCTTCGCCGATACGTCTACATTTTCTTTCGCCTTCAGCGTCGCCTCTTTCTCTACATTGACGGATGCATCTGTCTTCGCTTCCGCCCAGCCAAGATCGATCGCGATGGGAAGATCTTCCGCGCTGCCCTGCCGCTGGAGATCGATAGCGTTACTGCCTTCCGCAGAAATCGCGAGATCCTTCCCTGCCGTGAGCGCACTTGTCCCCTGGATCTCTACTTTCGAGGAAACGTCCGCGATGCCGACATTGATCCCGACGCCGAGAGCGCCGCCCGTCTCACTGCCAATTTCCGACTTTACCTTCGAGGAAATCGTAAGGTCTTCCGCCGCGGTGAGCTGCGAATCCTTGACCGTCACGAGAGAGTCTGCGCCCGTCTTCACGACAGACGCCAGATTTCCGTCTTCGCCGCAATGCCTACATGCTGCCCTTTGATGGTGGCATTCGAAATATCGACCGACGCCGAAGCCTGGCTGCCCATGAGATTCCCGCCATTCCGTTCCGCGCTGGCGATGACCGACGTGTCACCGCCTGCCGCGTCAATGTATGCCTTGTCAATGACGATCGCACCCTTGGTCTCGAAGGATTTCGCTTCCGACAGTACACCGACAGCCGCCAGTGCGACATCGCCCTTGCCGAGAGCAGTGGCGACCGTAGCCGACGGGGTATTGATATTCACCAGCTGATTTCTATATTCATCGGCGGTTTTCTGCGCTGCGTAAGTGCCTGCATTATCCACATGCGTGCGTACAGCCGCACCGTTCAGAGATACATCGCCTACGCCCACGATCACATCGCCTTGGGCATAGACCTTCCCCTGAAGCGTGATGTCACTACCGCCGGCGACAGCCTTCGCCTGCGCCGTAGCGGACTGCGCCAAATGCTTCTCCATCCCGCCATTGTACAGCGCTTCGCCATACGCCGCATTCGTCCCCAGCGTCAGACGCCCCACATTGAATACGCCAGTCTTGCCGACCATAATGCCTGCATTCGAGAAGAAATACACGTCCCCGCCGATCTTATTATCCTTGATCGCATTCACTACGCCATCAATGTTGATGCGGTTCTTGACTAGGTTGATCTGGCGATCGACCGAGGAGCCGAGCTGGAGATTCGCCACGTCCTTCTGTCCGATACCGAAATCCGTGAACTTGTTCAGGGCACTGCCATTGTTGACCTGCTGGTTGTAGATGTCATACTGCGTGCCGCCGCCTGCGAGCGGGGTCTTATCCACCTTGCCAGTGTGAGCCGGATCCGCCACGTTGACATCTGCGTAAATGAAATTGCAAGCCGCGCCCCAGCCTGCGATAGCAAGGAGCAGTGCCGTCCCTGCGCGGGAGAGGATGCTCCCGCCGCGGCGCACGCTCTTCTTCCCCCGGTGCGTCTTCACCAGCTCCGAAGCGACCACATAGCAGCCACGCGTGGCATTCCAGACGACTTTGTAGATTTTATTCATAAGATGGTCCTCCTTTGTGTCGAAAGATCATGAAGATCGGTTGAAGGGTTTAAGGGTTCAGGGTTCAGGGTTCAGGGTTCAGGGTTGTGGTGGCGGCTTCGCCGCGAATATGTATGGGGCGATGCCCGAAAGCAGTATTCAAGTCACCAGTCACTAGTCACTCCTAATCCCCAATCCCTAATTCCTAGCTACTCATCGCTATAGGTTTAAGAGGTTCAAAGGGGTTGGTGCGACGCAAAAAATAATGAAGCGCCGCGGAGTTTTGAAACTAGCGGTTTTCTCGTATCGCAAACCTAATCCCTAGCCACTAATCCCTAGCTACTAGCCACCAGTCACCAGTCCCTCAAAATTACACATTCCTCTGCAGATAGAAATGCACTCTCGGCGATGCATCTCCGATATTTCCGGAATCCTTGAGCGGGATGCCGAGGACGGCCTTACCATACCAGCCGCCCTTGCTGCACTCCAGACCGAGGCCCGCGCTCGTGAGATAGTCCTTCGTTGTTTTGATGGTGAAATTGTTATATGCGACACCGTGGTCGAGGAAGACGAAGCCTCGCCATGTCTGATGGTCACTGCTGATGGGGAAGCCGTACTCCATACCGGTGAACCAGCCTTTATCGCCCGAAAGGATACTTTCCTGGTATCCGCGGACACTCCCCATACCGCCCAGCGTGAACTGCTCCGTCGAGGGCAGCGACTCGAAGGCGGTGTATTGGCCGTAGAGGCGGTAGAGCATGTACTGGTCATTTTTGAGATTCTGCCGGCGCATGAGGTAGGCGCTATATATGAGCCGTTGTTATCCTTATCATTCACGCGGTCATCGCTTTCGTAGCCGGTGACGCTGGTCATGAAGAACCACAGCCCGTTCTCATCGAAGCTCCGCGCTGACAGTCCGGCCTTCACCGTGCGCGTCGCGCTATTCGAAAGCTCCATCCCGGAGTATGTGGTATCCGACCATTTCCGATGGCCTTCCAGGAAGACGTCCACACGGGAAAGCGGCGTGATATTCACAGGATGCGTGATGGAAATCGCCGCGTCATTCGAATTTGCCTTCATGTCATAGTCCTTGAAGGTGCCGTCGATGATATCCACCAGATTTCTGCTATAGGAAATCTGCGCCCGCGTCCCGTGATGCCCCCATGGCGTATCGTACATCACCGAGCCGCCCCAGATGCCTTCCGTCCACACCGGGCTCACTGCGAGGCTCGCATCATGCCCGCCGATCCCGCGGTACTCCGTATACGCGCCGATGCGGTAGCGGCCGCTCTCTTTCTGCCCCGCATTGTCCGTGAAAATGAAGGATGTCAGCGGATTCTCCTTCTCCTCGAGCACCAGATGGAGGTCGGAGGTCCCTTCCTCTTCTCCCGGCACCAGCTCTGCCCGCACCTGATAGGTATTCGTCGAATTATACACGCGGAGCTCATCCTCGAGCCGGTCCACGTCCACCAGTTCGCCCATCCTTCCATGGATGCGCGAGAGGAGCGTCTTCTCGGAAATCCGCTGATTTCCCGTGATGACCGTCTTGCCGAATTTCCCTTCAATGAGACGGATGTAGACCACGCCGTCCTGTACCTTCTGCGGCGGCAGCACGGCCTGCGCCGTCACGATATGCTTCTCCTGATACAGCGCATTCAGGCGGGCCACCATGTCCGTCAGCTCTTTCACAGTGGCAGGCCCTGCGCCTTTGAAATGGATGGCCTTCCGGATCTCCTCTGCGGAAAGAAATTTCGACGGCGTCACACGGATTTCCTTCACTTCAAAGACAAGCCCGCCCTTTTCAGCTTCCGCCTCTGAGGAATGCACCGCATCCAGCGTGCGGTAGCGGCTCTTCTGATAGTACGATGCCACCTGCTGGTTCGTCTCACTCATGCGCGACGCCTGATCTGTCACCTTCTGCACCGCCGGACCCTTCGGATCGAGCTGCGGCAGCGCCGGCGCAGCACTCACACTGCCTGAAAAAAGAAGGGCTGTCAAAAGACTAAGAGATAGCGATTGTATGGTACGTTTCATGGCAAGATCCTCCATCGGAAAAAAGGCAGTACGCAGAATACCGTCTGCTTTTTCTAAAAAAGGGTACACTACCCCTATCTTGTACACATTGTATCAAAAATTTTTCCCCCTGACCCTGTCACAAGTGACAGGGTCAGGGGGGGAGAGGAAAGTTTTTTTCGGGGTGAGTGACTGGTGACTAGTGACTAGTGACTGGAGACTGGAGACTAGGAGACGTCAGACTGCCGCCTTCTCATATCGTCATTCCGAGCGCAGCCCTCGATCTTTGTCATTCGCGGTCAAGCGGGTAATGTTTGGAAAATTCAAAACGGGAAACCTGCTTTTTGGCAGACCTTCGGGCATCGCCCCATATATATTGCAGCGAAGCCGCCACCACAAGTTTGAAAGCAGGGATAAGTGGCTAGGGATTAGGGATTAGGGATTAGGAGCAAGCGGTGATTGAAATAGCGCAATTGGTACACTAACCGTTCTGCAAGGAAGATCTCTCGGCTACGCTCGAGATGACGACGGCGCGAAGCACTACCATTTCGCATTTCTCATTTCTAATTTCTCATTCAAGCGAAGTTTTCGCACGCAATCAAAGGGCGGCACGCCCCTCGCCTTGCCCCTCATGCTATAATATGATGTAAATCTTCTCACCGCACCCTTGGTGCTTCCATTTTCCAAAGAAAGGACCCACTCATGAACACCCCGTTGGGGGCTGACTACAGAAGCCCCACTTTCTGGCAGCGGCTATTTTTCATCCTGGCTATCACTGTGGTCGGGACATTTCTCTACTCCGTCGGCATCAATGCCTTCTACGTCCCCCATCACTTTCTGGCAGGCGGGCTCACCGGCATCGCGATGATCCTGAACTACCTGACGGGTTTCCCCATCGGTATCGCAAACCTCATCCTGAATATCCCGATCCTTCTTCTTGCCCTGAAATTCATGGGGAAATTCTACACCCTGATCACCATCATAGGCACCGTGCTCTGCTCCGTCTTCATCGACCTCACCGCGCCGCTTGCCACCATGTCCTCCGTGAAAGAGCCGCTCGTCTCCGCCATCGCAGGCGGCGTCATCCTTGGCCTTGGCATGGGGCTTCTCTACCGCTACAACAGCAACACCGGCGGCCTCGATGTCATCGGCGCGATCCTGAAGAAATACTACAATCTGGAAATCGGCTACGTCGTCTTTGCGCTGAACTTCCTGATCGTCATGGCCAGTGCATGGATCTTTGCCCTGGAGCTCGCCATCTGCACCCTGATCGCGATGTACATCAATGCGAATCTATCGAGCCGTCTCGTCATCGGCTTCGCCCAGCGGAAAGCCGCCTTCATCGTTTCTGACAAGCCACTTGAGATCGCAGACGCCATCCTCCGCAACATTCACCACGGTGCGACCCTCCTCTATGGGCAGGGCGCCTTCTCCGGCATGGATAAGCGCATCGTCTTCGCCATCGTCGACCTGACGCAGATCACGAAGCTCCGTCACTACATCGAGAAAATCGACCCGCACGCCTTTCTCTTCATCATGAATACCACCGACGTCATCGGCCGCGGCTTTACGAGCCCGCTCTCCACCGTGAAGACCATGCCGAAGTCCATGCGCTACACCAGCAGCCCCGAGGGCGAAATGGTCCCCACGCGCATGTGGCAGTATGAAATGGACGAGGAAGCCCATCCGAATCAGGGCGAGGCCGCCCGCGAAGCAGAAAAAATCGCAAGAAAACGCATGAGCTATCGGAAATAAAAAAGGGGCTGTGAAGAAATGAATCCTCATTTCTTCACAGCCCCTTTTTTATTTTCTTTCATTTGGTTCAGGGTTCAAGGTTCAGGGCTCTCGTGGCGGCTTCGCCGCCT